>Ga0153972_1000723_pt1 | contig 10765 bp, 1 predicted proteins | sample TSGA056MetaG_FD_104732 | JGI IMG/M metagenome (GOLD analysis project Ga0153972, IMG submission 104732) | Attine ant fungus gardens microbial communities from Georgia, USA - TSGA056 MetaG | ecosystem: Host-associated > Fungi > Mycelium > Unclassified | place: USA: Georgia, George L Smith State...
AAAACTGCGTAAACAACTGCACCGTCACCGGCTACCAGTACGTCGGCGGCGTGGTCGGCTACTGCGCGGCAGCGGCGGCTACTACATACACCACCATTACCGGCTGCACAAACAACGGCGCGGTGGAGGGTACAACCACAGGCGCCACGCTTGCTGCGGCCGCAAGCACAGGCGGCATCGTCGGTTATGTCGGCCCAGCGAACACAGTGAGCAACTGCGAGAACAATGCCAGCGTCATCGCCAAGAGTTACGTCGGCGGCGTGGTCGGCCACTGCGCGGCAGCGACTGCCAACACGCCCTCCACCATTACCGGCTGCACAAACAACGGTGCGGTGGAAGGCACGTCTGTCACCGCAACTGTGGCCGCAGCTTCAACCGCAGGCGGCATCGTTGGTTATCTTGCTTCGGGCAACAAGATTATCGGCTGCGAAAACGGCGAGGATGCTACCATTACCGGCTACGCAGAGGTTGGCGGCATCGTGGGGCAGGCAGTAGGGACGTCCGCAGCACCGGTGGCCGTGACAAACTGCACAAACAACGGCACGGTTAAGGGTGCCAACCCCGGTGGAACACTTACTGCGCCCGCCACTATGGGCGTGGGCGGCATCGTTGGCTATATGTTCTTCTCCGCTACCACAGACTGCACAAACAACGGCGCAGTTTCCAATGCCGTCTATGGCACACTTGCCATTGCCGGCCAAAACACAGGCGGCATCGCCGGCGCTGTAGCCCAAAGTACCAGCGATGCGCTCGCGATGATAGGCTGCAAAAATACCGGCGAAATCTCCGGCGTGGCTAATGTCGGCGGCATTGTAGGCTATGCGGCCACGTTTGCGGGCGGGAACAACAGCAGTGGCGGAATCATCGGCGCAGTCAACGAAGGTTTGGTCACCGCCACGGGAAACTACGCCGGCGGTATAGTAGGCTACGCTACCCTCTTGCTCGTCCGGTGGTCTGTGGTCACCGGGGATGTCACCGGCGTGGACTATGTCGGTGGTCTGGTTGGCTATGGCACGACAGTGAATGCAGGCTTTAACGATTCTTATGTGACGGGTGAGGTGCATGGTACCGGAGGCAGTGTCGGGGGGCTTTCCGCATTCAATATTGGCACGAAAACAAAGAACTGCTTCTACTATAATACCGACGAGGGCGCCGTGACCGGCGCAGGCGCCGGTGTAACTATGCTACATACCGGACTGACAAACGCGGCACTGCTCTATTATTGCTCGGACACAGCGAGCGGTAGCTCCGCGAAAACCACCGAAGAATTTAAGAATAACGTAGTGCTCAATCTGCTCCAACAAAGCGCCACTCCGGTTGCTGCCGGTGGTTATTATTGGGGTCAGGGAACGGATTACCCGGTGATTGTGGATACGTTGGCGTCCGTCAATAAAGTCAGCCTGACCAACCGGCTGCCGACTGGAATGGAAGATGACCTGGGCAACTCCGTTAAGCTTCCCGAGCCAGAAAATGAAGAATATACCATTCTTATAAAAGATGGAACCGAGTATGCCTATGTGCCGAGTGACACGATGCTTACCCTCGACGTATCGCTTGCGGATGGGTACGGTGTAGCGTTTTATCCCGTAGGCGCGGTAACGGTAACGGCAGTGTACGCCGATGAGGAGCCGGACGGCGACGGCATTGCCAGCGACGGCGAACCCAGCGAAGCCAGCGAACCCAGCGAACCCGGCGAAGCCATCGAACCAGAGATAACGGGATACACCTACACCATAGCGGTCGCAAGCGCCGATGTGGCGGTGGAATATCAATTTTCAACCACGGTGGATGTGGGCACCGCTTGGTATAACGAGACGGACACGTCCTTCACGCTGACCACCGAAGCGGAGCTGCGCGGTCTGGCGCAGCTGGTGAATGGCGGGAACAATTTTGCAGACAAAACAATCTACCTCGGCAACGATATCGCGATGGTGGGCGGCCACTTTGCACCAATCGGCACAGGTGTGAATAGTCCCTTCAACGGCACCTTTGACGGCAACGGCTGCACCATCAGCGGGTTGCTTGTCTCTGACGCCACACTGACCTATAGTGCCTTGTTCGGCTACACCGAAGCAGCCTCCGTCATTGAGAACCTAACGGTGCAGGGCAAAGTATATGGCGGACAATACAGCGCGGGCATTGTCGCGTATAACAAGGGAACCATTTCCAACGTAACAAACGCGGTATCCGTGGAGTCAACACGGAATATACTGACCATCATTCATTACGTCGGCGGTATCGCGGGGTATAATTTCACGAGCGCCCCAATAACGAGCTGCGTTAACACGGGAAGTGTGACGGCCCCCGACTCAGGAACCAGCGGCACAGTCGCTTTATACCTTGCTGGCATCGCGGGGTACAGCGCAAGCCCGATTACCGACAGTGTAAACAGCGGTGCTGTAACGGGAGCATGGCGCATTTCCTCTGATAGTCCTCTTGCCTATGTCGGCGGAATCGCGGGGCAGGCCACTGCTACTGCACCAACTAGCGGCTGCCACAATGCCGGAGAGATATATTTTCTTGGCTATTATACTGGCACTGGCACAGATTTCTCAATACAATCGGTTGGGGGTATTGTGGGAACTGCCTCGGCCGCGATAACACAGTGCGACAATTCCGGCAATATATATGCCTACAGAAATAACGGCGCAAGCGGTGTGTTCTACTCATTCAGCGTCGGCGGCATTGCGGGATGTGGAACAGGTATTTACGAATGCTTCAACACAGGGGATGTTTTTGGCAATGGCGTAAACTGGGTTCAAGTGGGCGGCATTGCAGGGCAGTACTACTCAGGAAAAATCGAAAACTCTTACAATCTGGGCGCTGTCAAGGCCACGGGTAGTGGGGCGAATGTATATGCGGGTGGCCTGTGCGGGCACAGCTATAACTCCATTGCGGCGGTTAACAGCTATAACGCAGGAACAGTAACGGTGCCATCCACCGGTAAGGCTGGCGCAATCACAGGCTACGAAACAACTGCCGGTAACAATGTTTACTCCAATGTTTATTACCTCGACCGACAGGGACTGCTCCCGGTGAGCGGCGCGGCAAAAACCGGCATTACCGCTTGCACCGATGCAGAAATGCTGGATTCCGACTTTGCCGACAAGCTGGGTCTTGCCTTCGCCGCGGTAACCGGCCGCTACCCCGCCCTGCGGTGGGAGTCAAATGCCACAGCGGACTACGTGATCTTTAACTATAAGCAGAGCAAATTCAACGCGTTAAACGCTACGCTGGCGCCATATGCAGAAAGCGATGTCTCCATCAGGGTGGTGAGAAACGCGGACGGAACGGTCACGCCGCCGACAGACCCCAAAAGAGCAGGATTCGGGTTTGGGGGCTGGTATACGAACGTTGAGTATGAGAATGCGGCTGATTTCAACGAAGAAATTGCCGCCGGAACCACGCTGTATGCAAAGTGGAGTGCACTTATATACACGGTAATCTTTGACTATAACGGTTATGAGGCTGCGGACGGCGCGACCAGTAAAGAGCAGGAGGTTCCAGCCCTAACAACCTTCGCAGCCCTTACACTCGATTGGGACGGCTATGATTTAGTCGGCTGGTTTTTGATGGGTGACGACGACGAGCTGGAAGTGACTCCCTATGATTTCGACTCGAAATTGGACGGAGACATTACCCTGTACGCAAAATGGCAGAGTGTTGCGCTTGATTATGCATGGTATACCGAAGCCGAAGACCCGACGAACCTGTACATCTCGTCGGTTGCGGAGCTGATTTCCTTTGCCAAGCTGGTCAACGGAACAGCACCGACAGAGGTTGCTCTCGCTGCGGTGAACTTCTCCGGTAAAACGGTGCATCTGGCGGACGACATCGACATGGGCACTTACGCTTGGGCGGTCCCCATCGGCGCGGCTTCGACGACTCCCTTCAAAGGAACCTTCGACGGGGCAGACCACGAAATTCAGGGCTTAACCATTGTTGGTCACAATTATCAGGGCCTCTTCGGCTATCTCGACAGCACGACAATCAAGGATTTGACGGTCTCCGGCACGGTCAACGCCGGCAGCTATTCCGGCGCTGTGGCGGCCTGTGCCACCGACACGAGCTTTGAGAATGTCACAAACAACGCGACTGTCAGCGGCGTGGTCTACGTCGGCGGCCTTGTGGGCTACTGCAAAAAGAATGTGAGCTTCACCGACTGCACAAACAACGGCGACGTAACAGCGACCAGCTCGTACGTCGGCGGCATCACAGGCTACGCAAACTATGAAAGCACGGTAACCACCACACTCACAACGGTCAAAGGGTTTACAGACGCAACAAATACCGGCGCGATTTCCGGTATCAACCAGGTAGGCGGCATCGCGGGATATGTGGCATCGAATGTGACCGACACGGCAATACAGCTTGCCGTTCCCCTGACAGACTGCAGCAACTCCGGCGCAATCGCCGCATCTGGGTCGCACGCGGGCGGCATTGTTGGATATGGATATCGTTGGACCTCGAGCACGGGCAGCTACCTGTACCTCCGGTTCACAGACTGTAGCAACACAGGCGATATTGAAGCAGGCGACTCCTATGCCGGCGGCATCGCGGGCAGAACAGGATATTTGCGCACGCAGTCTGTAACGGTCGATGCCTACTTCTCCGGCTGCACAAACGACGCAGACGTCAGCGTGGGCGCTGATTACGTCGGCGGAATTGTGGGCTACATGCAGTGCGGATCAACGACGACAGCCTACGTTGCTGACAGTTGGAACTCAGGTGTGATATCCGCCGTCGGCAGCTATGCGGGCGGATTGGCGGGCGTAAGCGCTCCGTTTTCTCTTTATCGCAGCAGCTGGAATTCCGGCGACGTCACCGGCAGCAGTTATGTCGGCGGCATAGCGGGTTCGGGCAGCACCAGCACCTCCTCTTTTACGAGCCTTTCCAATTCCGGTACGGTCACCGGAGACACCTGCGTGGGCGGCATCGCCGGACGTGGCGGCGAGATGAAAAACGATGGCTCCGGACTCGAAAATACGGGAGCTGTCTCTGGAAATAACTATGTCGGCGGGCTTGTCGGATATTGTGGTACTACGATTTCCTATGCTTCCGGTTCCTTTAGCGGCAGCAATAATACGGGAACAATTATCCTTCTGGAGGGGGCGCCCGCTACAGCGGCTGCCGGTGGTCTGTTTGGGTACCTATCTAGTGTATCAACTAGTTCTACTTATGTAGTTAAGATATCTCTCTGCTCTAACGAAGGAACCGTACGTGCAGAGAACGAAGCCGGTTACCTCGGCGGTCTTGTGGGGTATACGTCCGTCAAGTACTGCACCATCAGCGACTGCTACAACGCAGGAACTGTACAGGCGGTGAATGCAGCCACCTACGCGGGCGGCATTACCGGGTACGATAGCATCCCCAGCGCCATCACCAACACCTATAACGCGGGCACCATCGTGGGCACTGAAGAGGGCAGGCTCGGTGCAATTGCAGGCTATGCCAACACCCTCGTGAGCAATTCCTACTACTTACTGGACTGCGTGATGGACGGCGACGGAGCGGTGACCCCCGCAGACAGCGCGTACGCGAGAGAAACAACCGCCACCGAGTTCGCATCCGGCAGCATTTCCTATTTGCTTGACGGCGGAAAGGCGGCTGACGACGCAGCTGCGTACAACGCAACTGTAACCGAAGAAGATCAACTGGCTGTGGTGACCCGCACCACGCTCTGGTCTCAGTCGGCTGGCTACCCCATTTTTGCGGATACGACGCATCGTCCGGTATACAAGGGGACTGCCATCATTACCAACACCAATACCGCTACCGGCACCGTTTCCAGCAGCAAGAGCGATACTGCGGCCGACTGGTACGTCACGGCCGGGACGACGGCCACGGGTTACGTAACGCGGGGTGAGGACAGTGTGTTGTACTACCTCACCGTGAAGAATGCCTTGGGGACGGTGGTGACCACCGCAAGCCAGTCTACCCTTGGTGCAGACGGCGATTTCACCTTTCTCATGCCCGCGTCCAACGCAACCATCAGCGCGGAATTTATTGTAGAGCAAACAGTGCCGCACACCGTAACATTTATGAGCGAAGGCGAGCAATACGGTGAGCCGCAGGAGGTAGCTCCCAACGCTGCGGCAACACGTCCAACCCCCGATCCTACGAAGCCGGATGATGCGGATGGTTACGGATACGTCTTTCTCGGTTGGTATACAGAGGACACCTTTGAGAACCTGTACGATTTCAACCTCATGGTAACGGCGGATATCACCCTCTACGCAAAGTACAAATTGGCTAAAGGTGTGACCGTAAGCTTTGACTGGAACTACACAGGACCAACCGGAATAACTGCGGATTATTCGGGCAAGGAGGGCAAACCTGTACCGAAACCAACCCCGGATCCGACCCGCGCGGATAGCTACGCAAGTGGGGTTCTGGTTGCAAGCTACGCATTCGCCGGCTGGTATACCGCCAGCGTCGGCGGAACGGAGTGGGACTTCATGACCAGCACGATTCCGGCTTGCGAGGACGGAACCATGACGCTGTACGCCCAGTGGGACGTCACCGATTATCTGAAGAAAGAAGATACGTTTGAGATATCCAGCTTAGACCTCTTGGAGATCCTCAACGCAAACGTGCGGGCCGGAGAGGACTATAAAGGCGTCACCTTCCTACTGACGGCGGACATTGAGCTGGACAGCACATGGCTCGGAATCGGAACGGCAGCTATGCCGTTCAACGGAACCTTTGACGGAAACGGGCACACCATAACGCTGTTGGCAGGAGTCGCAACGAATGCATATGGTTCCACATATACAACAACGGTGCAGGGCGCTCTGTTTTATGCGGTTGGCGAAGACGGCGTGGTTGAAAATCTTAACGTAAGCGGAACCCCATATGATCTTTCCGGCGGCATTGTGCACACAAATAGAGGCACAATCACGAGTTGCCATGTTGATTTAAGCAAGGAACGTTTAATCGGAGATTCGACTACTTACGACACCCCGAAGCTTGGCGGCGTGGCGCAACAAAATTACGGAGTCATTGAAGACTGCACAGCAAAGGTCGATTTTACTTATTTGAATGCTGGTATCGGGGGAATAGCTGCCTACAATTACGGGGAGATAACCGGCTGCACCCTGCTGGCCGGTTCGCAAATTACGGCATGGTGGTACTACGGCGGAATGTGCGCAAGTAACTGGGGAACCATCTCGGACTGCACGATTGAAGCGGGCTGCACGCTGACCGGTGTTGTGGTGAACGGACAGGGGAACGCGTACTGCGGCGGCATCGCGGGCGATAGCAAAAACGGCACATTTGAGGGTTGCGTGAACAAGGCCAATTTGGTTGGCGGCAGGAATTCAATTGGCGTCCTTGTTGCGTCAGAGTTCGGCGGAATCGTGGGAGCTACGAGCGGCGGAAAAATTACAGACTGCACAAACTCTGGTAACATTTCGGAAGTGCAAACCTCGGCGGGGGGCATCATCGGGAACGGGTCAGCCGAGGTGTCTGGTTGCATAAACTCTGGCAATCTATCCGGTGGCACAACCTCTTACACCGGCAATTTCGGGGGCATTGTCGGGACGCTTACCGGCACTAGGAGCATCAGCAACTGTGAAAACAGCGGTACGCTGGACATCGCAGCAACGAAGGCCGGCGGCATTATTGGGTATGCATATAGCAGCGGCACGATTTCCTCCTGCAAAAACACCGGTGCTGTTACCGCGACCGCTGGATATGCGGGCGGCATTGTTGGCGTTATAGAAGGGGGGAAGATTGACCAGTGCTGGAGCACAGGAAACGTGAATGGCACACTGGCAATCGGCGGTATCGTGGGCCAGGTTAACGGCGAATCAATTTCCAACAGTGGCAGCTTGGGTGGTGTTAGCGGCACCCTGTATGTCGGCGGTATCGTCGGGTGGAACACCGCCACCGCCGGGACGACAATCACCATTAAAAACTGCCTGTACTACAACAATACCAGCAGCAAAGCACCCGCGCCCATCTCCGGCGGCAGCACCTCTTCGGAGCGCTGGAGCAAATGCTACTATCTTACAGGCGCAAACAGCAGCACCTCAAGAACCGGAACCGCCATGCCCGAGGAGGCGTTCACCAGCGGCGAGTTGGCCTATTTGCTGGATGTTTATGAGGACGAAACAGACCACAACGAGATTTGGACGCAAGGCGACGACCATCCGGTCTTCGGCACACCGACCTACTACATGGTTACGGCATCCGTTACAGTGGACGGGCTGGAAAGCGGGGAAGAGACAGCGGGGTACGCGACAGTCAAGATCGCCAAAAGCAACGACCTCCAAACCGACCCTCTCTACAGCCCGGCGCAGAATGAGATTGCGTATGAGGTTGAGGTTTATGAAAACAAGTCAGCAACAGAGGACCCGGAAGAGGGCACCAAAACTGAGACCTGGTATGAGCTCAATAGCATAACGCTGCAGTACGCGCAACGCGACAACGTAACCCTGCCCAACGAGGCGCTCACCGCGTCCTTTTCGCTGGCGGAAAGTGATGTGGAGCTTGTCGTGAATATTACGCGCAAAACAGAGGTCACGCCGCTGGAGCCCCCCGATGATTCCGATCAAACGGATGATTCTGGTCAAACGGATGATCCGGTCGTCACCGAAGCAGCCGCCAGCAAAAGCACAGGCAGCGTCACCCCAAGCCCGGAGCCTGTCAGAGGCGGTACGGGCTCCGACACAGGCCCAGGCAACGGCACAGGCTCAGGCGCCGGCACAGACCCCGGCTCAGGCGGAAATCCAGGCGCTAAGGGCGGTACCGACACAGTCACCTCCGCCCAGAGCAGCGCGGCCACCATGTCGGCGGAGAGCACGTCCGATACGGTGTCGGTGGTAAGTGTGGCGGGGGTTACGATACCCGATCTGGCGCCGACAATCGCAAGCGAAGCGGGGCAGGCGGGCGGCGCCGAAGTGGAAGAGCCGCTGCCGGAGCCGGAGCTGGAGCCGCTGGTGGAAGAAGCGCCCGACAGCATTTACGAGGTGGTACAGCAGGCGGCGGAAGTGCTTAAAAATCCCGCTGTCATCATTTTGGCAGCCGTCTGCATCGGCGCAATATTGTTTTTCTCTACATTCTTCAGCTACAAGAGAAGAAAACGCGCGTAACCCGTGCGCGTGAGCAAAAATTCAGTTCCAGCCCCCCCCCGACGCAAGGCCACTCAGCACCCTGCGTCGGGGGCAGCGAATGTGATATTTTTACTTGCCCTGAACAGGACAAGCAAGGGACGCCTGATGTCTCACCAGCTTCAAATTATTTCATAAAGGAGTAAAACACATGAAATCGAAGTTTTTCAAGCGCGCGAGCGGTATTCTACTCACCCTCGCACTGGTCTTCACCCTGTCCCTGAGCGCGTTCGCGAGCGGTTCCAGCACGATCACTTACGAAGATACCGAAATCGAGCTGAAGGCCGCCGCCAGTATGGTGTATTCCCTCGGTGCGCGGCAGAGCAACGGGGAATATCCGACCAACACCCTGCTGTATGCCTTTGAGCACACCAACTTTGGCGGCCTATACTATCGTGTTAATGTGAGCTACGACAGCTCCGGCAATCTGCTCAATGCTATGCGCGCCGAGCAGGCCGCCGGAAGCATCACCACCGATGTCTTCCTCTCCGCAGCACTTGCGCAAATGACAACCGCCACGAACGAGGAAATCATTGACAGTTCCTACGACCTGCTCAACAACAGGCTCGTGCTCGTTGCCAGAACGGACAGCAACGTTAGCTTTTCAGGCGGCTATGCGGGTGTTGCCGCATGGCTGGCGGGAGCAACTTGGGTGAATGGCGTTCCCAACAGAACCTTCGCCGTTGGCGACCCGGACATCGTGCCGGCAGGGAACTACACAAAGACAGTGTTTGATCGCATTGACGTTGTAAACGGCGTAGCCAGCGGCACCACATGGGATTACATCACAACAAATTATTGTCCTAACGGCCTATATAGCAACGTTACTAACGTGCTGAACGCTGTTGTGGCTGGAACCGAGACCGTCGGCTCGGTCTACTCGACCGACGCGGCCACCAGAACCGACCTTGTCGAACTGGACAACAAGAATGTCGATATCATCTACCCCGTCGGCATTACCACGGCGGCGGCGGCGGACGCCACCCGGAATACCGGCGCGAGCGCGTTGGTTGAGTTCTTCTTCACTGACCTCGCGAAAAGCGCGGCACCCGCGTATGACGCGAATGAAACTGTGCTCTATAATAACCGCGACAGCTATTTGACGTATTATTTGTCCACCGGGAACTATAGCTTTTTCCTGACCTATGGCTTTTCCGCAGCATAACTAATTTCCCTACCCCGCACCCAAGCACCAAGAATAAGACATAGGGCGTCAGGCGTCCCCACCTTGTCCTGAGCGGGGACAGCGCTTGCAAAGCAAGTGCTGTCGTTGCGACTAACATATAAGCACCACAGGCTAAGCTGCACACGCGGCTTAGCCTGTGGCTTGAACTGTTTTCTATCTAATACTAATAACCGATCAAATTGACGATATCTTTGCGGTCTTTTTTCCGCGCCGCTTCGCCGGTCTTTTGACGTACACAATCAATGCATCCGAATGATGCGGTGCTGCCCCAGATAGCGCCTGCACATCCACTAAAAACAACAAAATTGAAAGGAAGAAACCTATGAGAACCAACACGAACCCCCTGAAAAGACTGATAGCGTTCCTGCTTGTCCTGAGTTTTGCAATCGGCTCCTTCAGCGCGCTGGCGGCGACAACGCCGAAGATTGCGATTGACGGCACCGTGATGTCCATTCCCGCATCCTAC
>Ga0153972_1000724_pt1 | contig 10762 bp, 9 predicted proteins | sample TSGA056MetaG_FD_104732 | JGI IMG/M metagenome (GOLD analysis project Ga0153972, IMG submission 104732) | Attine ant fungus gardens microbial communities from Georgia, USA - TSGA056 MetaG | ecosystem: Host-associated > Fungi > Mycelium > Unclassified | place: USA: Georgia, George L Smith State...
ACGACACGGACGTGCGTTCGAGGGACTTTTGAAAAGATATTTTGGCTAAACTCCGCCACGTAGAAATAATCTGATATTGAAAAAGGGATGCCGCTTTGTATGAAGCGGTATCCCTTTATTGTTAGTAATATAATTGGCTAGAACTTATATCCAATCTCAATTAAACTAAGTGAGACACCCGTGTCAGAGTTAGTATATTTAAAGTTTCCTAGAGTAAGTCTGTATGTTCCTGAAGTATAAACACCATACTGTGGATCCATTACCGAAAAAGTTCCTGCTGAAGTGGTTGTTTCTCTTATCACTGATATATGAGCCGAGTTTCCCGATCCCCATCCTGCAAGAACTGGATTGCCGGCGTCAAGCGACATGTGAATGGCAGTTTGGATAGTAGAATTCGCTGATTGTTGCGAATATGAAACAGAATAGACACTTTCTAGTTGTGAAATGGCAGTATTCATATTTGCGGATTGAGAACTTGTTATGCCAGCATTGGTCAAAATATTGTGTCCAGTCTTTGATTGCCCTTTGATATAATTGCCCACACAAGCAACACTACATCCCCAGCACTGGAGTTTGTATCCTGTGCTATCTTTGAGACTGAGAGAGTTATTGATGAGGCTATTCTTGACATTAATGGCGATACAGTTATTGTAAGCTCATTCGATGGAGCAAGTCTCACTATACTAATGCTGCTAAGAAGATCATAATCTAACTCATCACGATATGTAACGGGGATTGCACTATCACGCAGCTTAATAACTTCGTGATTTGAATATGCATAAATTGAATCTATATCATATATAATAGCAGTTTCTTCATTTAGTTCAATACAGTTATTTACATCTGTCGTTAAGGAAGTTGTTATCAGAACGTTATACGACCCGTTTTCATCAATAGAAGCTAGCAATATGGAAGAAAGTGTAGATTTCGGTCACATCATTGGATAGAACTTGAAACACTAGTGCCCCTGAGCCGTAATAATACTCAATGTCATCTACCTCCTCAGCTTTGAATTCTGCATTCTGTAGCGCATTCCAAATATTTGCGATATCGCTTTCTCCTGTTACAGTTTTCAGCTCTGCATCAACACTAAGTTGGGTTCTGTAAATGTTAATTTGGTTTATTTCAGTTTTATTTTCTTCGTTTGAATCGGAATTATTTAAGAATCGCAATGAAGCATATGTAGCGATTATCAATATTACGACAAAAAGAATGCAAATAGTTCTTTTTCTAATTCTGCGCGCCTCCATTTTCTTTTGGGAAATCACATATATTAAAATATTATCGGTAACATTTTGAAAAATTGCAATCCAAAATATGCTAAATATCAAGTTTTTTATATACCCCTGATAAATATCTCATTCAGCAGGTGTTCAAGGCTTAAATGCCCACAAATTAAAACCCGAACAGCTTACCTGCACTTGCGACGATTAAACAGAGAATCAATCCGCATGAGGTCGGGAGCACTGCGGCAAGGACAGTATAGAACACCGAACCGGTTTCTTTTTTTATTGTGATAAGCGTTGTTGAGCATGGCCAGTGGAAAAGGGTGAAAATTAAAACGCAGATTGCGGTTATGACAGTCCATCCGTTTGCCACGAGCATTTCACCCGCAATCGGCAGGTCGGCAAAGCTTGCAAGCGTCGAGCCGGAAAGATAGCCCATCAGCATTATCGGCACGACAATTTCGTTTGCAGGAAGACCAATTATGAAGGCTAAGAGTATAGCGCCATTAAGTCCGAAAATCCCGGCCGGTGCATCGAAAAAGCCGCACAGATATGTAAGCAGCGTGCTGTCCGATACGTTAACATTGCCTAAAACCCATATTAGCAACCCGGCAGGGGCGGCGACCTTAATGGCTCTTAAAAGCACAAAAAGCGTCCTGTCGAAAATAGATCTAACTATAACTTCCTTTACCCTTGGCCTGCGGTATGGTGGCAGCTCCAACGTGAAGGAAGAAGGCTCGCCTTTTAGCAGCGTTACGGAAAGCAGATGCGAATACAAAAGTGTCATCACTACGCTTAAGCAGACAAGTCCCACAAGGATGACGGCAGAGAAAAGCGAACCCTTGCTTGAGGTGAAAAACAGCGAGATAACTGTGATCAGGGTGGGAAACCTTCCGTTACATGGCACGAAGCTGTTTGTCAAAACTGCAATTAACCGCTCCCGCGGGCTATCGATTATTCGGCAGCCGACAACGCCTGCAGCGTTGCAGCCGAAGCCCATAGTCATAGTAAGCGCCTGCTTGCCGCAGGCATTGCACTTATGAAAAAAACCATCAAGATTAAACGCCATGCGCGGCAGATATCCGAAATCCTCCAAAAGTGTGAACAGCGGAAAAAATATCGCCATCGGTGGCAGCATTACCGATGTTACCCATGCGGTTGTTGAATAAACTCCGTCTATGAGCATAGAAACAAGAATTTTGGGCAGGTGCAAGGCAAGAAGTGCAGTTTTGATAATATCGCCCAAGCCGAATAGCACAGTGGATAGCATTTGGGAGGGGTAGTTTGCGCCAACAATTGTAATCCATAGAATTACCCCGATGAGCGCCGCCATTACCGGCCAACCCCATATCCTGTGAGTGATCAGGCTGTCAAGCCGCCTATCCCTGTCATTTTGGTTGCCGCACTTTGTGATGGCTGTCTGGCAGAGCCGATGCGACATTTCGCCCAGTGCGCAGGCAGTGATGCGCTCAAGATCGGCCGGGCTTATATCAAGGGAAGCGAGATTCTGCATCGCCTTGTCGTAGGCAAGTGCGTATTCCCCGTCGCTTGTGTCCACGCCGATATTCTTGCAAAGCGTTTTCATCATACTGGCATCGCCCTCGCAAAAGCGCATGGCAAGCCATGAGGGTGGAAAGCCCGTATCGTAAAGGGCAAAATAGTCCGTCAATGGCATTATCGCCATAGGTATTTCCTGCCCATAGCAGATATTAAGCGGATTCTTGCCCGATTTTTTATCAAGGACCGAAAACAAATTTTCAACGCCGTCACCCGTACCTGCCGACATGGCTATTACGGGAACGCCAAGCTGCTGCTGTAATAGACCGGAATCAATGAAAATTCCATTGCGTATTGCTTCATCCATAAGGTTAACGCATATGATCACGTTGCCTGTTACCTCCATAATCGAAAGGGCAAGGCACAGATTGCGTTCAAGGCTAAGTGCGTCGCAGACAATTACAATTTTGTCGCTTTCTCCAAACAAAATCGCATCTCGTGCAACCTCTTCTTCGGCGCTGCGCGCCATCAAAGAGTACGAGCCCGGTGTGTCTGCCAATATGTAGTCTTTTTCGTCAAGCCTAAAGTGCCCGTAAGCGCTTCCCACAGTTTTCCCCGGCCAGTTCCCCGTGTGCTGGTGCAGGCCTGTTAGACGATTAAAGAGAGTTGATTTCCCGACATTTGGATTGCCTGCCAAGGCGATGGTCGGGACGTTTTTGTTATTCTTTGAGCTATCCCCGAAATTGGATGTGGCAAACCCGGTCGAGGAGCTGGTCAGTCCCAAACGGCATTCCCCCTTTTAGTTTTAGTTTATGTGAAAAGGGAACACAGGTGAATATAAAAAAACACGCACCCAGAGTTAAAGGGCGCGTGCTTGAAAAGGAGTACCGACTAAGCGGATATATCATTGCGGTATTTCCACAATAATTGAATTTGCGTCGCAAGTGCGAAGTGCAAAAACCGAATCTCTTATTTGGTATGCAACGCTTCCACCTGAAAGGCTAACAAAAAGCGGCTGCACGGGCGTACCGGGTGTAAGGCCAATGTCCATAAGACGGCGGCGCATGGTGCCTTGAGCCAAGATGTCAACGACGATGGCGCAAGTGCCTTTTGATAATGTGCTTAGTCTGTGCTTGGGCGGCATAGTCATCCTTCTTAAAATATTATAAATTATGTGGGGGTTGATCCCCATATCATGTTATGCCGAAAGCTTCACCCTGTTCCTGAATTATTCGGTGAAGTGAACGTGGTTGTTTATATGGTCGATGCAGAAGCAATGGTATCCCTCGCATCTGGAGCAATAGCGAAATTCCAGCTCTGGATTAGAGGCATCGGTTCTGCCACAGACTGCGCATTTGCGTGTGTATACGGCAGCCTTTTGGTCGTGGCGCATACGGCGCATTTCGTTATTGAAATTTGTTCGCTGCGTTCTTTGCTTTCTGCCCTCGACGGAGAAAGAGCGCAGTAAGATGCCGCCGCAGAACAGGAAAAAGTTCAGCACGGCAACAATCGGAAGAAGCATTGTGGGGAACGGAGAGCTCCACATTCTGAAAATATCATAGACCATCATTGCAGCTCCGAAAAAAGCGAAATAGCGCATTTTTATCGGAATGATAAAAAATAGTCTTACGATATTGTCTCCATAATAAACCGCAAAGGCGAACAAAAGTGAGTAAAGCAGATAATATGTTGTAATGCCAATGGTCACATCAGCAACAAGATATGAGACAAGGGAGAAAATTGCCATAAAGAGCACGCCGGAAAAGAAGTAAATATTAAACTTTGCACTGCCCCATTGGCGCTCTAGACTCGTTCCTATGAAATAGTAGAAATACAGCATGATGAAAAGGGAAATGCCGCTGTATTGCGGTACGAAGATGAAGGTCACAAGCCGCCATACCTGTCCGTGTAAAATGTGATATGGTGAGAAGATGAGCGTCTGCAGCAAAATTCCGTTGGTGTCAATTGCGGAAATCAGCCAGACAAGCCCCGTTCCAACGGCAATGACCATCATAAGGTTCGGAATTCCGAAGCGTGGGTGGTCATAGCAAAACTTGTCAATTCGGTTCATTAGGCCTTTCAAGGTGTTTATTCAGCTCCAATCATTGAAGTTAGTGTGCATTTGAGTATAGAATACCCTATTTTAGCATGAAATGTCTATATCTAAACTGTAAATTTTTATTCTAGCTGTTGACACGCCGTAACGTGCAGACTATAATAACGCTATATTTATCAAGAACGGGCGAGAGGATCAGCTCCCAGACCCCGTGCCAACCTGCGCAAGCGTAAGGTGGTCCTGCTGATAGCGATAATGGGGAATAATAGCCGCAGACGGTCCTCCTTGTGTCGCAAGGGGGAGTTTTTTTGGGCTTTTTATCGAAAAAGGTTTCCATAATCTCTGCAACTATGATACAATTAGTTTTCAGGAAAGGGATAAAACTATGAGCGAAAACAAGATAAAACGTGTGTTCACCTCCGAATCAGTTGCGGAGGGACATCCCGACAAGCTATGCGACCAAATCTCAGACGCTGTGCTTGATGCAATACTTGCGCAAGATAAAATGGCAAGAGTGGCCTGCGAAACCGTTGCGACCACTGGTCTTATAATGGTAATGGGCGAGATTACAACAAGCTGCTATGTTGACATACCTTCTATCGTCCGCAAAACTGTTTGCGAAATTGGATACAACAATCCAAACTGCGGCTTTGACGGATCTTCATGCTCTGTTATCACAACAATTGACGAGCAAAGCCCCGACATTGCAATGGGAGTTGACGCTTCGCTTGAAGCCAGAAACGGCAAGGCGGACAAGGACGATACGGGAGCAGGCGATCAAGGCATGATGTTTGGCTTCGCTTGCAAGGAAACCCCGGAATATATGCCTGCGCCAATTGCCTTTGCCCACAGAATAACAAGAAGGCTTGCCGAGGTTAGAAAAGACGGCACGCTGGCATGGCTGCGCCCCGATGGCAAAGCCCAGGTTTCAGTTCAGTACGATGAAGGCGGAAATGTCGAGCGTATTGACACGATAGTACTATCCGCCCAGCACGCAGAGGAAATTGACCTTGAAACCCTGCAGAAAGAGCTGACGGAAAAGGTAATTAAGCCCGTTTTGCCGCAGGAGCTGCTTGACCAGGGCACAAGATACTTCATAAATCCAACAGGCAGGTTTGTAATCGGCGGCCCTGTTGGCGACTGCGGACTTACGGGCCGCAAAATCATTGTTGATACTTACGGCGGCTACGCTCCGCATGGCGGCGGCGCATTCTCCGGCAAAGACCCGACAAAGGTTGACCGTAGCGCAGCATACATGGCGCGATACATCGCAAAGAACATCGTCGCCGCCGGGCTTGCATCGACCTGCCAGATTGAGGTGGCATATGCCATCGGTGTGGCGCAGCCCGTTTCCGTGCTTGTAGAAACGCATGGAACAGGAAAGCTGCCTGATGACGAGCTTTCCGCTATAGTACTCCAAAACTTTGACCTTCGTCCAGCGAAAATCATCGAAAAACTTGACTTGCGCAGGCCAATTTACAAGCAAACTGCCTCTTATGGTCATTTTGGCCGTGAGGATGTTTCGCTTCCGTGGGAAAAATGCGATATGGTGGAGACTTTGAAAAAATACCTGTAAAGGAATTTAAGCAAATGCCATTTGAGAATGACAGAGAAGATGTTATTGAAGGAAGAAACGCCGTTACCGAAGCTTTAAGGGCGGGACGCACAATCGATAAAATATATATATCCAAGGGCGAGGTTGACACGGCTCTTGGCCACATCGCTTCCAAGGCGCGCAGCCTTGGAATTGTGGTCGTTGAAGCCGATAGGCGTAAGCTGGATTCCATGAGCGTTACAAACTCGCATCAGGGTGTAATCGCCCTTGCTGCAGTTCGTGAGTATTGCTCTATTGATGACATTCTTGCAATTGCGCAGGAGAGGAATGAGCCGCCGTTTGTCATAGTTTGTGATGAAATCTCCGATCCACACAATTTGGGCGCAATAATCCGCACGGCGGAATGCGCAGGAGTTCACGGAATCATAATTCCAAAGCGCCGCAGCGCAGGGCTTACCGCAATAGTCGGAAAAACGAGTGCAGGAGCTGCCGAACACGTTGCGGTTTCAAGAGTTCCCAACCTTACAGCAGCTGTAAAGGAACTGAAGGATAAAGGACTCTGGATTTACGGCACGGTAGGCGGCGCTTCGAGCAGCCTTTGGGAAACCGACCTTAAAGGCCCAGTGTGCATCGTTATCGGCTCAGAAGGCAGCGGAATGGGAAGGCTGGTTACCGAAAACTGTGACTTCCTTGTAAATATACCCATGCACGGCAAAATTAACTCCTTAAACGCATCAGCGGCATCAGCCATTATGATGTACGAAGTCTTGAGACAGAGAAACTAATTTTTCTGCAAAGTGGTGGGATTTATGAATAGCAACAATTATGAAAACGCAGACAAAAGTCATATAAATAACGAAGATTTGCCTGAGGATTTCTCCCTTGATGATATCTTGGAGGAGTTTGCCCCTGACACGCCCGTGAAATACAAGACAGGAGCAGACACGCAGGACAAGTCCAAGCGTATTGTCATGGACGCAATCGGGGAAACGGTCAGCGAGGCCAGCATCAGCAGTCTTGACGAATTTTTGGAAATTGCGACCGAGGAGACTAAGGCAGAGCTTGAACCAAATCCCGAACAGGAGTCAGAGCTTGAGGACATAGTTGCAGACGCTCTAAGCTTTGAGGACTATGAGAAGCCCACCTTTTCAAAGCCTGTCTATACTGAACCGATTCCTTGGCAAGAGCAGACCCAAATATTTGAGACTCAAATTGAAGACACGCAGGAGCAGGCAAGCTATGCCGCTTCCGGTGCCGAGGACGAGGACGAAGACGAGCAGCATGCTTCTCGTCCAAAAAAGACGAAAAGCGCTCCAAGCAAGGAAAGATTCTTAACACCAATAATGGCGTTTCTGGCGCTTTCTGCGATTAAAAAAGAACAGCGCAGAAAAGCGGACACCCGCCATAGCGCTGCAATTGACGAAGAAACTATCCCCGAAATGACGCCCGAAAAGGCGACAAAGCTATACTCCTCGCAGATGCAATCAATCAAGCTGCGTGCGATTATAGCAGGTATGCTTTGCCTTGTGATTGGCTATTTTGCATTCTCGTATAATTCATCCATGCCGTTGCTTGGCGCATTCAAGGGGAATGTTAGGACAATTACAATGATGATGATTGTAATTGAGCTTGCTGTGATGATTTGTTCTCTCGACGCTTTGGCGTCGGGCTTTATGGGGCTGAAAAGAGGCAGAATCGGGCTTGAGAGCGTGGCTTTCATCTCCTGCGTTCTTTCTTTAATAGATGCGGCTATCATTGCCGCCACCGGCAAAGCGAGTTATGGCTTACCATTTTGCGCGGTTTCAGCCTTTTCAATGACCTTTATCTTGATTGGGTCATATTTTACCTGCAAAGGCTATAAATCCAGCTTCAGAGTGCTATCCTCGCGGCAGAGCTTCTACACCGTTACGGCAGAACGCGCCGTCAATGACAAGAGTACCGCACTTCTAAAATCGAACATGGACACGAACGGATTCATCAGACGAAGTGAGCAGCCTGATATTTCGGAATATATGCACCTGACACTTGCTCCGTTTTTCCTTATTTCAGCATTGCTTTTTGCCCTGATTGCAAGCGTTTTTCATGGAGAGGCAAAATCATTTTTCCACTGCTTTTCGGCAATGGTTTCGGTTGGCGCAACATTTTCTGCCGCCGTGTGCTTTGCGCTGCCGTTTTCGGTTGTTGCAAAAAAGCTATCACGAGGCGGTTCGGCGCTGGCAGGCTGGGCAGCCGTTCGTGACATCGGCAAAAGCCGTCATGTTGTTATTACGGATAACGACATTTTTCCAAACGGAACAGTCCAAATATCCGGAATACGGGTGCTGGAAGGTTTTTTCTCCGACAGAGTAATCGCCTATACGGGAAGCATTGCGGTCGCATCCGCAAGCGGCCTGTCCTCCGCTTTTTCCGACCTTATTAAAAGAAACGGATATTCGATATACAAAACCGAGCATTTTGAAGTTCATGATGGCGGTGGCATGACCGCAATGATTGATGGAGACAATGTAATCGTCGGCAGCAACGGCTTTATGAACCTTATGGGAATTAGAATACCAAGAAAACTTAGCACCCCGAGTTCCGTGTTTACAGCAGTTAACGGACAGCTCGTCGGCATTTTCGAAATTGGCTACAAGCCTGTTACATCGGTTCAGGGCGCTCTTGCGGTGCTTCTTAGAAGTGACAACAAGCCAGTTTTTGCAATTCGTGATTTTAATATCACGCCTGTGATGATCAAAGACAAGTTTAAGCTGCCAACTGAAAAATTTGAATTCCCCTCCTTTAGTGAGAGATATCGTATATCCTCGCATGAGCCTGACGATGAGAGCCAGATTGACGCCGTAATTTCCAGAGAGGGCATGGGTCCCCTTGTCGAGGTTTCCGACCGTGGCAGGAGACTTTATACAGCATCGGTAATCGGCGCAGCTATTTCTGCCGTATGCGCCGTAATCGGCCTTATACTTTTGACCTTGCTGTTCTGGGCAAAGGCCTATGACAGCGCAAGCGTGTCAAATATCCTTACATATATGCTGCTGTGGTTTTTGCCATCAATCGTTCTTACTTGGACATTGAGCAGATAATTGGCAAAAATGTAGACAAATTTGATTGCCAAGCACCGGGTTTTAGTATATAATAACCGCATTGTAGTTATTATTTGCTTCAAAGTCGCATTTGATAGTGAGCAAAGCTCAATTCAAACAGTATTTTGCAATATGTTTGACGCGAAAAGATTATACCTGGACCCGTGCATTATAGTATTCAAATTTTCTATAAGGAGAGAATCCACATGAGCTACGAAACCAAGAACATCCGAAATGTCTGTTTACTGGGCCACAACGGAAGCGGCAAGACAACCTTAGCCGAAAGTATGCTCTATCTTACGGGGGCTATTGACAGGCAGGGTAAAGTTACAGACGGAAATACCGTGTGTGATTACGACGCAGAAGAAATCAGACGCCAAATTACTATTTCAGCATCTATTGCTCCTGTTGAGTTTAGGGACTGTAAAATCAACGTGATCGATTGCCCGGGCTTTTTCGATTTCTCGGGCGATATCATGGGCGCATTGCGTGCTGCCGATTTGGGCATCATCGTATGCTCCGCAAAGGACGGCGTCGTTGTCGGAACAGAAAGAGCATGGAGAAGGCTTAGAAACGCTAACCTTCCTGCCATGGTCTTCGTATCCAAGACTGACGAAGATAATGCAAATTACGAAAAGGTATTGAAGCAGCTGCAGGAGCAGTATGGGAACTACATCTGCGCTCTTTCAATTCCTACGAGCGACGGGAATGGTGTTATTGACCTTGTAAAAAATGTCGCATATAAAACCGATGGAAATAAAACAGTCAGAACAGAAATTCCTGCTGCCGACGCCGAAAGAGCTGCTGAGCTTCGCATAACGCTTTTGGAGGCTGCCGCCGGAGCGGATGAAGAGCTGATAGAAATCTATTTTGACAAAAACGATCTTACAGAAGAGGAGATTGTCAGAGGTCTAAAGGTCGGCGTTAGAACTCGTGCGGTTGTGCCCGTTCTTTCAGGCAGCGCAATTAAAGGCACGGGAACTGAAAGCCTGCTTGCAGCAATCTGCGGCTTCGCACCAAGTCCTGCTGAAATGCCGGATGTTGACCCCGATGCGCCAACCTCTGCCTTTATTTTCAAAACAATTTCCGACCAGTTCGGCAAATATAGTGTTGCAAAGGTGATGAGCGGCAAAATTACCGCCGATATGTCACTTAAAAACACTCGCACAGGCAATACTGAAAAGCTTGGAAGGCTCTACACCCTATCGGGAAAGAAAAACACCGAGGTTAAAGAGGTTTGCTGCGGTGACCTTGTTGCGATCGGCAAGATGGACTGGAGAACAGGCGACACAGTTTGCGATGCAAAAATCGATGCCGAGTTTGCGCCAATCGCAGTTCCTTCTCCCGGTTA
>Ga0153972_1000725_pt1 | contig 10753 bp, 14 predicted proteins | sample TSGA056MetaG_FD_104732 | JGI IMG/M metagenome (GOLD analysis project Ga0153972, IMG submission 104732) | Attine ant fungus gardens microbial communities from Georgia, USA - TSGA056 MetaG | ecosystem: Host-associated > Fungi > Mycelium > Unclassified | place: USA: Georgia, George L Smith State...
CAAGAGTTTTATCTGTTTTACAATGCAATGATTTGAGTGAGAATTTTGTCAACATCAGAGGAATACAAAAAAATATAAAGATAGTTAAAGCAGATTTGCCTAATGCTCCTTTTTCTTTTGGCTTAAAAAATAAATACATAGTTATTCCGGTAAGGGAAATAGAAGAGCAAGATTTAAATTATGTATTAATTCATGAAATGCAGCATATCAAAAATGGCGATTTAACAATTAAATTTTTTGTTAATATCATTCGCTGTATTTATTGGTGGAATCCGATAATATACTTATTGTATTCATAAATAGATTATTTACTTGAACTTAGAGTTGATTCAATTATCTCGGAACATTGGACTCAAGAAGAAAGATTTGATTATATAAATTGTTTGTGTTCCATTGCTCAAAATAATAAAAAGAAAACTTACCGGGAAGTAAGTATGACTTTTGTAACTAGGCGCAGTCTAACATTGTTGCATAGAGTTAAATACTTTATTGCAACACCGCCAAAAACTTCGGTGGCTACATGGTGTGTTATTGTAATACTAATTGTATATTTATCATTTGGCTTTGTGTTTGAACCATATCGCACCGATGCTAAGGAGCTAGAAGGGACTTTGACTAGTGAGGAATTCTACAACAATGCTTACATTATAAAAAGCAATAACAAATATGAACTTTATATAAATGAGAGCTTCATATCCGTAATAGATGATCCATATAGTCAAGATTTTAAAAATATCAAAATAATAAATAAATAAGGGAGGCTAATACTATGTTAAAAAAAATTGCGATTGCTTCTGCGGCACTGTTTCTAACTGTTTTGTCAATTAGTCAGATGAAAACTTTTTATGCGGATGAAGTACCAGTAACAGAAAATGCAATTGATTCCAGAGCTGCTATTATCGAATGGCGTTATAAAGTAATAAGCAATAAACTTTATAAAAGACAATATAATCATTCAACTAAGAAATGGGTTGGTAATTGGAGATTAGTTGCGTAATTTATGACATAAAACAAGAGGTGGAGGATATATGATATTAATAATTATTGGCTTCATATTACTGGCTATGGGTGCGATTATAGTAGTTACTGGCAAGATTCCCTTTGTTAAGAGGTACGCGAATATTAAAGAAGATAAGATAAAACTTTATTGCCGTATTCAGGGGTGTTTGATAATTGTTGAAACACTTATATTTATTATTTGGAATTTTTCTGAGTTTCGACCACTTCTTTTTTTGTTTTTACTGATTAGTGTGCCGATTGTTGGACATATAATAATAACTAGACTGAAGATATATAAATGAGAGCTGTGGTCACCATGGGTTTCTTAAAGACATTCTGTTTATTGATGCTTCTAATGAGTTTGAAAAAAGCAAAAATCAGAACCGGCTGACTGCTGATAATATCAGTAAGATTATTGAAACGTATCGTAAACGGATTGATGTTGAAAAATACGCTCATGTTGCATCAATTGATGAAATTAAAGAAAATGAGTACAATCTAAACATTCCTCGTTATGTTGATATTTTCGAAGAGGAAGCCGTCGTTCCGCTATCTGAGATTGCAAGGGAATTAAAGAGTGTTCGCACTGATATAGATAGATCAACCAAAAGCTTGATTGAAATGCTTGGCGAATTGTCAGGAAACACTGAAGAAGCGAATGAAGAACTAGAAAAGTTTCTTGAGCTGCTAAAGTAATGGGTGGCAAAAGTGCTCACTGCAGACTGGAAAGAAAACTTAACAAGAAGATTGAGATTAGAGGTACTGTAAGAATTGAGTCAGGGGGGCATTATGAAGCTAAATTATAAAAGAACTATATTGATCGGTTTTACATTCCTGTCGATCAGTGCATTCTGGCAGATGTATGACAATATCATTCCGCTTATATTGAAAAATACATTTCAGCTTGGTGAAACGGTTACCGGGATGATTATGGCAGCAGACAATGTACTGGCGCTGTTTCTTCTGCCGCTTTTCGGAACTCTTTCAGATAAGGTAAATACCAGACTGGGAAAACGCATACCCTTTATCTTGGGCGGAACAATATTAGCTTTTATTTTCATGATGCTGCTTCCGATAGCGGATAACAGCCGGAATATTTTCATGTTTATTATCGTACTGGGAAGTGCATTAATCTCCATGGGTTTATACAGATCTCCGGCGGTGGCTCTGATGCCTGATCTGACACCCAAACCGCTGCTTAGTAAGGGCAATGCTGTTATCAATTTGCTGGGAGCGATCGGCGGAGTATATGCTCTGATCATGATAAAGCTGTTGGTGGGCGGCGGAATTACGCCGGATTATACAGCTTTGTTTTTGTCAATTGGATTATTAATGCTGATCTCGGCAGTGATCGTTCTGGTTACGATACACGAAAATAAATTACGTGAGCAGCTCCCAAAAGAATGTGATGCCGAAGAAAAAGCGGAAACAGCAGACGGAAAGCTCTCTGCCGGTGTCCGCAGGAGTTTGTTCTTTATACTAATATCGATTTTTTTATGGTTTGCAGCATATAATGCTGTTACAACGGCATTTTCACGTTATGCTACGGAAGTCTGGAAACTGGAAAGCGGAGGATATGCCGATTGTCTGATGGTTGCGACCGTAGCAGCGATTATCAGCTATATTCCGATTGGCATTATTACTGCGCGGTTCGGCCGGAAGAAGATGATATTGGGCGGCCTGATATTAATGGGTGCATGTTATGCATTTGCCGCGTTCTTCGGAAGCTATCATATGATTATTAATGTCGGATTTGCCTTGATCGGTGTGGCATGGGCAGCAATTAATGTAAATTCACTTCCCATCGTGATAGCGATTGGCAGTCATGGAGATGTTGGAAAATACACAGGATATTACTATGTATTTTCGATGTCGGCTCAGATTATGACACCTGTAATCTCGGGATTTTTTCTCGAATATGTATCATATCGGACCCTGTTTCCATATGCGGTTATCTTTACGATGCTTGCGTTCATTACGATGACGCAGGTTCATCATGGCGACTCCAGGCCTGAGAAGAAAAAGGATTTGCTGGAGAATTTTGATGTAGATGATTAAAGGAGTATATTTAACTATGAGGCGTATAATTTTAAATACAATTTCTTCTGTTACGGGATTTGCTGTCCTGTATTTAGCAGCGATTATGCCCAATTTGCGGAAAAAGCCCGATATAGGTCTGTTACTTGGTTACGATTATGCCCATCGGGGATTACATAATAATAAAGCCGGGGTACCGGAGAATTCACTGACCGCCTTTGATAAGGCGGCAGCTGCCGGATATGGTATTGAATTGGATGTTCAATTGACCAAAGATAAGATCCCGGTGGTGTTCCATGATTCCACACTGGACCGTGTCTGCGGGGTGGCAGGCCGGCTGGCAGATCATACTTATGAGGAACTGGCGGCGTTTCGCTTATATGGTACCGGTGAGCTCATACCAAGGTTGGATCAGGTGCTGGAGCTGGTGGCGGGCCGGGTTCCGCTTATTGTTGAGATGAAGATTGAGCTGGCGGATACCGGAGTATGTGAGGCGGCAGATGAGATTCTTAGAAAGTATGAAGGTGTTTATTGCATTGAGTCATTTAATCCCATCGGTCTGCTATGGTATCGAAAAAATAATCCGGCTGTGGTCAGAGGGCAGCTGTCTAAAGATTTCTTCCGGCATGGTGAAAAAGAAGAGAATACGCTGGTTCACCGGGCGCTTAAGAATCTGTTGTTTAATTTCCTGACCAAACCGGATTTTATCGCTTATGACTATAAAGGAGCAAAATGTTTATCGCGGAGAATCTGCAGATATTTGTACAAGAACCTTTCGGTGGCATATACGATCAAATCTCAGCAGCAGCTGGATAAATACAGTAAGGATTTTGATCTGTTCATCTTTGAGCAGTTTGAGCCGCAGGTGGGAAAGGCAATGGATTAAGTTTGATTGGCACATTTATATTGATAATTGCATAAGCTAATAGTAAAAGCCGATATGGGTGGTATGTCAATGATTAATATACTAATTTATAATGAAGTTGTCGATCAGATGGAATTTTTTATGAGAGATTTGAATGATCCAATGCCATATATAACAGGAGGAACTCTAACAGTAGGAGAATTTAGGGCAAAATCAAATTCAAATATAATTTGGACAACAGTCGGGACAATGGAAGCCTGGAATGCGACAAGAGCTGCATGGGGCAATCCCATCTATGTAGGTTATGCTTTCCGAAGAATCGGAGAAGGCGGTCATTCTAATCAATCCCAGCATTATGCAGGAACAGCGTTTGATGCGGCGCAGAACCTTGAGCCGGCAGACCGGGACAGACTTCGCAATCTGGCAGATAGCCTGGGTGTCTGGACCTATGTTGAACCGGCGAATCTGACGCCGACCTGGATACACTTTGATGCCAGGTACGGTACGCCGGCTTGTTCAGCCGGATATCCAATGCTCTCTGAAGGCTCACGCGGAGTGTATGTAGCCACACTGCAGGATGCTCTGGGAACAGCAGGCATCCCAAGTGTCGGGATCGACGGTTTATTCGGGGCTAACACCCGCTGGGCAGTTATGCAGTTCCAGGCAGAAAACAACCTCTCTGCGGACGGAATTGTCGGCTGCTCAACATGGCAGTCACTGACTGCTCAGACAAATGGTTTTTATAGAAACAACAATACGGTCCCACCGGAATATTCAAATGAATAACTCATATCAATCAGGTGGAATTTCACAAGGAAGTATTTCGTATGTAAGGGGCGGTGCAGCATAGCTACGTCGCTCTTTAATCTATCGATGTCCGGACGGATGCCGGTGCAGCCGGAATAAAAATACGTTATTATGGGATACTAGTGTACTGTACACTAGTTCAGAGGTGATAGCATATGCAGACAGCTGCAGACAACAACAATGAGCTAAAAATTTGAGCGAAGGTGAGGAAGTTATTTTCTCGCTTTCTTTTTCATAAACATTATAGTATTATAGTGATTATATTATTATTTTCAGAGTTGCTAAAGACGAAAGAGCTAAACAAAGAAATGAAGGAGAGCATATGGCTGAGAGAAAATCAGGAATGAGTTCAGGTTTAAAAATATTATTAGTGGTCCTTGCAGTGATCGCTGTTTTTGCAATTATTTTCATATCTTCATATAATGGTCTGGTAAGGCAGGAGGAGGCTGTAGATACGGCTTATTCTGACATTTCGGTACAGCTGCAGCGGCGTAACGACCTGATTCCCAATCTGGTCAGTACGGTGCAGGGATATGCAGCCCACGAAACCCAGGTGTTTGCTGATGTAACTGATGCCAGAGCAAAGCTGATGGAATCCGGTTCCATCGCTGATACGGCGGCGGCAGATCAGGAGCTGACCAGTTCGCTGAATCGCTTGCTGGCGATTGCAGAGGCTTATCCCGAGCTGAAGGCCAATGAGAATTTTCTCTCACTGCAGGATCAGTTAGAGGGAACTGAAAACCGCATCAGCACGGCCAGAAGAGATTATAATCAGGTAGTAAAGACCTATAATTCTAAAATCCGTTCCTTCCCTTCCAATATGCTGGCGGGAATGTTCGGTTTTGAGAAAAAGCAACTATTTGAAGCGGCCGAAGGTGCTGAAGCGGTACCGGAAGTCAATTTCTAAAGGAGTGAAAAATAAGTGAATTATTCTAAAATACGAAGGTACAGGCCGGGCATCTGGCTCCTGCTTATTTCACTCTTTACACTGTCTTTGTTTAGTTTACCGGTAAGTGCTGATGTTAAGGTACCCAATCCTAGCAATGAATTCTTCACCAATGATTTTGCTGGTGTTTTAGGCTCTGAGGTGGAGAATCATATTAATCAGACCAGCCGTCAATATCAGACGGAGGGTGGTCCGCAGGTAGTGGTGGCCACGATTGAATCACTGGAAGGGACTGCGATTGAGGACTACTCATTGAAGATGGCAAGAGAATGGGGAATCGGGAGTAAAGAAGAAAATAACGGTATTCTTATTTTGCTTGCGGTTCGGGACCGGAGTGTCAGGATTGAAGTGGGATATGGACTCGAAGGAGTTATTACCGACAGCCTGTCGGGACGGTTTATCCGGGAAGTGACACCACAGTTATCAGAGGACAATTATAGTGAGGGGATAAAAGCGTTATATGATCTGGTTATCCAGGAGCTGGAAGAGCCGGGAACCTATCAGGAAACGGAAGGAGATAGTCCGATTGGTCTGATTTCAATCATAATTATCATCATCATCATATTGTTGTTTGGCGGTTTTTTTGGTCCGCGACGCAGAAGCCGTCTGGGCGGCGGCGGGTATCTTGGACCGGGACCTTTTTATGGCGGCGGCTTTTCCGGAGGCCGGGGCGGAAGTGGCGGAAGTTTTGGCGGTGGCGGCGGAAGCTTTGGCGGTGGTGGTGCCTCCGGGCGATTCTAAATTCTGAAGATGGATATACTATCAGGGTAAATTATCAAGATAACGGTAATAAGCATATAATATTAATAAAAAGTAAGAGGAGCCTTTTATGAGGTGTCCAAATCTAATAACACATGTAACTCGGCGGGGTGATAGCTTATATCATCTCGCCCGGCACTATCAGACAACCGTTTCAGCGATTCTCGCATTAAATCCGCAAATTAACCCCAACTATATGATGACCGGTACTGCCATTACCATATGTCCCGGTAATTATCTCAGCATGCAGAATGATTCCAATATTTCTGATTGTCCTGATTTTTCGAAGGATTTGACGTTACTTGTCGACATGCGGGAGGCGTGGTCTCAGCATGTTTACTGGACCCGCATGCTGCTTATCAGCATTGCTGAGCGTTTAAAAGATCAGCAGAATGTAACCAGGCGTCTTTTGAGAAATCCTGCGGATATAGCGGAGATCTTTGCTCGCTATTATCCGGCGGATACAGCAAAATCAATTGAGCAGCTTTTAACAGAGCATCTGCAGATAGGGGCGGAATTGATTACGGCATTAAGAGATAAGGATTCAACCAAGGCACAGGAATTGCAGCGTCAATGGTATGCAAATGCCGATGAGATGGCTGAGGCATTTAGTGAGATTAATCCGGAATATGTAAAAGAGGAAGTGCGGCAGATGCTTTATGAACATCTCAGATTAACGACAGATGAGGTGGCGATGCGTCTGGCAGGAAATTATCCCGCAGACATTGATGCATTTGATAAAGTGGAAGAAGAAGCGATGATGATGGCTGACTATTTTACCTGGGGGATTATCGGTCAGTATCCGGAGAAGTTCAGATAATGTATATAGGAAAAACCTCCCATGCTCTTATGATACTTTGAGAGTATGGGAGGTTTGAACGTCTTATAAGTCATCCGCATCCTGTACCGGTTCCTCATAATCTTCTGTAATGCCGGTATAACTTCCCAGCACATCGGAATAAATGTTCTCCGGAGCGTAGATTGCGTGATGAAAGAATATCCGATATGATAGAATTCATAAGAAACTGCAGGAGGAATAAGATGTGAATAATTATATATCAGGAAATGTGATAAGAATACTGAGGGGGCGACAGAAATACACGCAGAAGCAATTGGCGGACAGATTAGGTGTCAGCGACAAGACTATATCGAAATGGGAGACCGGCGGAGTTTCTGGTCAGGGGCCACGGTTATATATATGTCTGCTGCAATCGGCATGGATTATACCGCTACCGGATTTAACCGGCGGCGGTTTTTCATGAATATTATTGATGATCTGATTCCTGTATAAACATTTTTTTTCGACAGACAGAATAATTTTTTATAACAGTTATAATACTGACGGCAATCTTTGTGGTAACCAAAGATAATCCCAGCCAGTCAACGGTTATGAACAGCAAAAAGGTTTCGATCAACAAAGCAGTAAAACGAAGCGAACAGAAAGCCAGAAATTCCGTATACCAGTTATTATCCGTCCGTAAGGTTGTCCGACGGTAAGCCGGATAGGTGAAGATCAGGGCAGCGATCCAGGCGGCGGCATTGGCATCCAGATAATTAATTCCGTAATAGCAGAGTGCGAAAAAAACAGTAAAGTTCACGGCGGCAGCCAGGATCTCTATTATACTGTGTAAAAGCAGGTTTTTGTTATCTTTCATGTAAGAGCTCCTTGGAGGACTGAGATTATCGGTGTCTGTTTGTATTCTAATTATTGTTATACCCCATTTTTCTTAAATAATGCCGGTCAGAAAGTTTAAGATTTTGTAAAGAAATATGAAACAAACTATGGATATCGGCATAGGATAAAAATAATAGTTGTTTTATAAGGAGAATACCCTATGAAAAGAAGGATTCCATTAGAACCTGAGGCGATTGCCGTTTGTGATGCGGCATCGGTACCGCCGCTGATCTTTCAGATGCCGCCGATCGAGGGACGGCTGATGCTGGAGAGAATACAGAATGCGCCGGTATATAAGTATCCGGCAAACTTATCAACGATGAGTTACGATGCCGGAGAATGGGGAGAGATAGAAGTTTATTTTATTACACCACAAGATAACCGGGATATAGAGAACATCATCTACTACATACATGGCGGGGGCTGGGTATTCGGCAGCTTCCATACCCATGAGAAATTAGTCAGAGAGCTGGCTGCACGCACCCATTCACTAGTGGTATTTCCGGAATATTATCGTTCGCCGGAGGCGCGGTTTCCGGTGGCGCTTGAGCAGTGTTACAGTTTAATGTGTGACCTTCCGAAGATTGTCCGACGGGATTATCCGCAGATCGATATGCGCACGTTGACGGTGGCCGGTGACAGCGTGGGTGGAAATATGACCATTGCATTGACTTTTTTGACGAAAGACCGCTGCGGTCCCCGGATTGATAAGCAGCTGATGTATTATCCGGTGACCAATGCGTGTTTTGATACCGGTTCTTATAATCAGTTCGCCACGAATTATTATCTGTATCGGGATGGAATGCGGTGGTTCTGGCAGCAGTATGCCCCATTTGTCCAGATGCGTAATAATATCTATGCATCACCATTGCGGACGCCTTTGGCGCAGCTGCGGGATTTGCCTCCGGCGCTGATCATTAACGGTGAAGCGGATGTTCTGCGTGACGAGGGAGAGTGTTATGCAAGAATGCTTCGGGAAGCTGGAAATGATGTGGCAGCAATTCGCGTTGGTGGTATTATCCATGATTTTGTTATGCTTAACGCTCTGGATCAGACTAACGGGACCCGGGCGGCGATGGATGTATCCACTGAGTGGCTCAACCGAAAAAACATAAAAAGTTTATAATTTTTAGGGGCTGTTGCACTGAATAAGAATAAGTGCTGCCGGCCCTTTTTTGATGTGTTGATATACAGTAAGTAAAAAAGATACTTCGGACAAAAGTATATGTTTAAAAAAAATATACATTGACAGACGAGGTAACTCATGATATAGTAACGTCAGATAAAGAAAATAACGTATGAAAGGAGGCAGTTATTATGTCAATGACATCTGATATGCTGCGGGGACACACGGAAACAATTATTCTGTCTCATCTTTTGGAACAGGATAGCTACGGATACCAGATCAATAAAGATATACTGGATAAAACAAATAATCTGTATGAATTAAAAGAAGCGACGCTTTACTCTGCATTTCGTCGGCTGGAACAGGATGGCTTTATAAATTCTTACTGGGGCGATGAAGGAAGCGGTGCCAGACGAAGATACTATGCCATTACCGACGATGGAAAAACTACTTATGCAAAGCAGAAAAAGGAATGGGAGAAAACTAAGACAATTATCGACAAATTGTTGAAATAGGAGGGATAGACAATGATAGAAGAATTAAGAAAATATTTAGAAGAATTATTTGCCGGTGTACCTAAGACGCGGGCGGCATACGAATTAAAAGAAGAATTACTGGCTAATTCAACCGAGCGTTATTTTGATTTGGTAGAAAACGGAGTGCCGGAAAAGGAAGCCTACGATATTGTCATAAACTCCATCGGCGATATCGACCAGCTGTTTGAAACAGCAGAGCCTAAAAAAGACAGCAGATATGTGGATGATAATGTGGTCAGGAAGCTTGCCCTTTATAAGGCTATTGCGATTGGATTGTATATTGTCGGAGTAGTGTTCGCGGTAGCGATTGATGAATTTACTCCGTTCAGCAACCTGGGGCCGATAATGATGCTTCTAATCGCAGCCATTGCAACCAGTATTCTGGTATACATCGGTGCTGCATATCCGAAATATAAAAGGAATGATGATACTGTCGTAGAGGAATTCAAAGAATGGAACAACAACCAGAAAAAGAAAAAGTCGGTTCAGAATTCAGTCAATACGATTATCTGGATGATCGTACTGATCTTGTACTTTGTGATCAGCTTTACCACTATGGCATGGCACATTACATGGGTATTATTCCTGGTCGGCGGGTGTGCGCAGGCGATTGTAAATCTGCTGTTCCAGCTAAATGATAATTAACGATACACGGAAGGGGTTTAATATATGAAGAATATAATGAAAGGGCTGATCATTTTCTTTTCGGTGCTGTTGATAACATTACTCGGATTGATGACTTATGCACTGGTGAATGGCAGTGATGAGCTTCCGTTGATCGGTGGGATATACAGTAATCTGGCCGAAGCTAAACTAATTAATACCCAGACTATTTCACCGGAGGGTGCGGAAAATATTAAGATAAAGAACAGCAGTTATGATATTATATTTATGGATAGTGATTCCGAAGAAATCGTTGTCAAAGAATACAGCAGCAAATCAAAGCAGAAGTCTTTTGTAACAGTCGATAAAAGCGGAAACACACTGAACATAACATCAAATA
>Ga0153972_1000726_pt1 | contig 10748 bp, 10 predicted proteins | sample TSGA056MetaG_FD_104732 | JGI IMG/M metagenome (GOLD analysis project Ga0153972, IMG submission 104732) | Attine ant fungus gardens microbial communities from Georgia, USA - TSGA056 MetaG | ecosystem: Host-associated > Fungi > Mycelium > Unclassified | place: USA: Georgia, George L Smith State...
AAGTTCCGTTTCGAGCAGTCAAAAAAAGAAAAAGAGGCCAAGAAAAACCAACACGTCATTGAAATCAAAGAAATCCGCATGTCGCCCAATATTGGCGAAAACGATTTTAATGTCAAGCTACGCAATGGACAAAAATTCCTTAAAGAGGGCGACAGACTTAAAGTCACCGTCCGCTTCAGGGGAAGAGAAATGGCGCATACAAACATCGGCGAACAACATCTGAAAAGATTTGCGGAACTTTGCGATGAAATTGCAACTACGGACAAAAACCCAAAGCTTGAAGGGCGGAATATGTCCATGTTCCTGTCGCCGAAGTCAAAAATAAATACAAGCAAAGGAGAATAGAAAAATGCCAAAGCTCAAAACGCATAGCGGCGCAAAAAAGAGATTCAATCTTACAAAGTCAGGCAAAGTTAAGCGTGCACACGCCAACAAAAGTCACCTTCTTAATGGTCACGGTAAGACCACAAAGATCAAGAGAGGTCTTCGTAAAGGTGCTTACGCAGATGAAACAAACGCTGCAACAATTAAGCGTATGATCCCGTACAAATAAGAAGGAGGCGACAATAAATGGCTAGAGTTAAAGGCGCAATGGCTACACGCAAGCGCAGAAAAAAGATATTAGGAATGGCTAAGGGCTACTGGGGCGCCAAAAGCAAGCACTACAAAATGGCGAACCAGGCAGTTATGAAATCAGGAAGCTACGCTTATATTAGCCGTAAGCTTCGTAAAAGAGATTTCCGCAAGCTATGGATCACCCGTATCAGCGCAGCTGCAAAGGCAAACGGCATGAACTATTCAACCTTCATGCATGGCTTAAAGCTTGCCGGTATTGAGATGAACCGTAAGATGCTTTCAGAGACTGCAATCCATTCTCCAGAAGCATTCACAGCTCTTTGCGACAAGGCAAAGGCATCACTTGCATAGAATATAGTTAAATATAAAGTACGGACAGGCTATTCCTGTCCGTACTTTTTTTCTCAAATTATGTTATGCTCGTCGTGAGTCATTTCTGAAAAAACAATTCCAAGGGCAATAATCAGGATAACTATGCTAGGATCGCTGCTGATTTTATGAAATCAGATCCAAGGTGTCTCTTGCGATAACAAGCTCTTCATCGGTTGGGATGACCATTAGCTTTACCTTGCTGTCCGCCGTGGAGATAATGATTTCCTTACCGCGAACATTGTTTGACTCCGGATCAATTGTGCAGCCGAGGAATTCGAGGTAATTGCAGATTTCCTGACGATTTTCTGCTCCGTTTTCGCCAACGCCGCCTGTGAAGACAATTCCGTCAACGCCGTTCATAGCGGCAGCGTATGCGCCTACTGTTTTTGCAACGCTATAATGGAAAATGTCAAGTGCAAGCAGCGCACGCTTGTGTCCTTTGTGAGCGGCATCTTCAACGTCACGGAAGTCGGAGGAAATACCTGATACACCAAGCATACCGGACTTCTTGTTTAGAACGCTCATCATGTCTGCAACGTCAAAATCCTCACGCTTCATGACGAACTCAAGGATACTTGGGTCGATATCGCCGCTGCGTGTGCCCATGGGAAGACCGGAAAGAGGTGTTAGTCCCATAGATGTATCAATGCATTTGCCGCTCTTTATTGCGGCGACTGAGGCACCGTTGCCCATGTGGCAGGAGATGATTTTGCTTCCCTTGACAGGAATGCCCATAATATCAATTGCACGGTCTGCGATATAGCGATGGCTTGTACCGTGGAAACCATAGCGTCTTACGCCATACTTCTCATAATACTCGTAGGGGATTGGGTAAATATAAGCCTTCTCTGGCATGTTCTGATGGAAAGATGTGTCGAAAACAGCAACCTGGGGGGTGTTCTTCATAACTGCATGGCAAGCCTCAATTCCCATGAGGTTTGCAGGGTTATGAAGCGGTCCAAATGGGAAGCATCTCTTTATTGCAGCGATGCAGGCATTATCAACAAGGCAGGATTTGTTAAACTCGCTGCCGCCGTGAACAACTCTATGTCCGCAAGCGTCAATTTCATCCATACTGGTGATAACGCCGTTTTCTGGGTCAACAAGAGTGTCCATAACAACCTGAATTGCAGCAGCGTGCGTCATCATACTGACTTCCTTGGCGGAAATAGTAGTTTTGCCCTCAAGCTGCGGCTTATAGGTGAAAAGGCCGTCAATACCGATTCTTTCGCAGACGCCTTTTGCAATAATAGTTTCACCCTCCATATCCATTAGCTGATACTTTAGAGATGAGCTGCCCGCATTAATAACTAGAATTTTCATACTTTTTTCCCTTCAGATAATATTGAGTTTGCAGTTAAGCTAGTATTTGGTGTAGAATGCTTAACACAGCGCTTTTCCATATATTTTAATACTTTACACGAAAAACGCAAGTGTTTTTTGAAAAATCTACAATTTACGAGGTGATCTTATGAAGGCAGTGGGAATTGTTGCGGAGTATAACCCATTTCACAACGGACATGCCTATCACATAGAGCAGACAAAAAAGATGTTTGATGAAGATACCGCAATAGTCTGCGTCATGAGCGGAAACTTTGTTCAGAGAGGTGAGGCTGCAAGCTTTTCAAAATTTGCACGGGCAAAGGCTGCGGTGCGCTCATCAGCTGACCTTGTGCTGGAGCTTCCGCTACCGTGGTCATTGTCCTCGGCGGAAGGATTCGCAGGTGGTGCGGTTGCGGCGCTTGCAGCTACAGGAGTTGTGGACACTATCAGCTTCGGAAGTGAAGAAGGCAGCATTGCCGGTCTTGAGCATTGCGCAAGGGCGCTATTAGACAGCGATATTGACGAGCACATAAAGCTGCGCCTAGACACGGGCATCAGCTATGCTTCGGCACGTCAGCTGGCGCTTAAGGAAAAATTTGGTGCGGCCGCCGAGCTTATTGCCAAGCCAAATAATATTCTTGCAATTGAATACATCAAGTCGATAATCTTGCTTGACCTAAACATAGAACCGGTTACGATTAAGCGCAGGGGCGCTCCTCACGATGAAATGGCAGGCGGAGAAATGCCGTCGGCCTCTTTTTTGCGCAGCAAGCTCGCCCTGGGCGAAAGCCTGAAGGGCTGTGTGCCCGATGAGACGCTCGAAGTTTTTGAGCAGGAGATTTTGCAGGGGAGAGGGCCGGTGACGATGGAAAGCCTGGAAATTGCTCTGCTTTCAAGACTTAGGATGCTGGATGTAAATAACTTCAAGAAAATCCCCGATGCGAGTGACGGCGCTGGAAACAGGCTGTATAACGCACTTCAAAACGGCGTTAGCATTGAAAGCATACTCTATGAGGCGAAAACCAAACGATACGCAATGAGCCGCCTGCGCCGGATGCTGATGTGTGCTGTGTTAGAGGTCACAGCGGACATAAAAGACAGCCCTCTGCCATATCTTAGGGTATTGGCAGCAAATGAGAAGGGCAGGGCACTTCTCAGGGATATGACAAGCATGGCAACACTTCCGATAATTACAAAACCATCTGCGGTGAATTCATTGAGCGAGGAATGCAGAAAATTGTTCGACCTTGAAAGCCGTGCAACCGACCTTTTTGTTCTTGGGTACAGGACAATTGAAGAAAGAAAATCGGGAAGCGACTATCGAACCTCTCCTTTCATGATCTGATTTTTATCTGAATTCTCTAAATGTATTGCAATTCGCATTGCAAATGTGGTAAAATATCTAAATCGCGAACTTATGTGCGCGACAGAGGGACAAATGTATTTTAGGAGGAAAAAGAAAAATGAAAAAGCTATTATGCCTAGTTCTTGCTCTTTGCATGGTATTCGCACTCGCAGCTTGCGGCGGAACCGGCGACGACAAAAACAATGACGCAAACAATGACAATCAGGTTACCAGCAATAAGGTTATCAAGATTGGCGTATACGAGCCAGCTTCCGGCGACTCCGGCGCAGGCGGCAAGCAGGAAATGCTTGGTATGCAGTACGCAAACAAGGAGACTCCAACTGTTGAAATTGGCGGCGAGACCTATCAGGTTCAGCTTGTCTATGCTGACAACGGTTCTTCAACTGACAAGGCAGTTTCCGCTGCAAGTCAGCTGGTAGGCGAGGGCGTATCTATCGTTCTTGGTTCTTATGGCTCAAGCGTTTCAATTGCAGCGGGCCCAACCTTTGACGAGGCAAATCTTGCAGCTATCGGCGTTACCTGCACAAACCCACAGGTTACGGCAGGCAACGACTATTATTTCCGCATTTGCTTCCTGGATCCTTTCCAGGGAACAGTTCTTGCAAACTTTGCTGCAGATGAATTTGGCGCAAAGAAGGCATATCTTCTTGGCGAGCTGGGCAACGAGTATGACCAGGGGCTTGTTGAATACTTCAAGCAGGCATTTGAAGCAGCAGGCGGCGAGGTTGTCATCGGCAGCTTCCCGACCAATACCTCTGACTTTTCAACATACCTGAACACAGCTAAGAACGAGGGCGCTGACATAATCTTCGCTCCTGTTTCTATCGCTTACTCAACTCAGATTGTTGACCAGGCTTCATCTCTAGGCATCAACATTCCTCTTCTGGGACCAGACACTTGGGACTCCAACAAGGTTCTTGAGGCAGCTGCCGGCACAGATGTTCAGATCTTCGTTTCAACCTTCTACCAAGAGGGCGGCTCAGAAAAATTTGACGCTGGCATCAAGGAGTGGATCAATTCCGATTCAACCGCCAAGACCAACAACGGTGGCAATGATGTTATCTCAGCTACTTCTGCAATGGGGTATGACGCTTACTATGTAGCACTTGAGGCTATCAAGGCTGCTGGCTCAACTGACCCTGCCGCTATCAAAGCAGTTCTCCCCAGTGTGACTTACTCCGGCGTTTCCGGCGATATCGCATTTGACGACATCGGCGACGCAGTTCGCGACACCGCTTACATCAAAACATTTGACAAGGAAAGCGGCAACTGGACTCTAAAGACAGTTCAGAGAGCAGACTAAAAATTTAATTATAAGCGGAGGCAATATCATATCGCCTCCGCTTGCATTTAGAAACAGCACAAACACGGCGCCTCGCATTTACTATGGCGCTGCGAAAGGAAGAGACCCCGTATGGAATATTTGGTATCCATCATTTTATCGGGCATATCCGTCGGCGGGCAGTATGCGCTGATTGCTATTGGATATACAATGGTTTATGGAATTCTGCGCCTGATTAACTTCGCTCATGGTGATGTTTTTATGGTTGCAGGTCTTTTCATGGTATATCTGAGCGCGAGTATGCCGATTTATATTGCAATCCCATTGGTGCTTATTTTAACAGCGCTTTTGGGCTACATAATCGAGCGGGTAGCTTATAAGCCGCTGCGCTCGGCTCCGCGTATGTCAGTCATGATTTCCGCCATAGGCGTAAGCTATCTGCTTCAAAATCTTGCTCTATACATAACGGGCGGACTAAACCAAATGTATCCGAAAATCCAGTTTTTGTCGGATTCAATAACAATTCTTGGCGCAACAACACGTCGTGTTACTGTTATCACGCCAATCCTTGTTATTATTCTTATCATCGTTCTAACCCAGCTTATAAACCACACTAAAATCGGTATGGCTATGCGAGCTGTATCAAAGGACTATGAAACAAGCGAATTAATGGGAATAAAGATCAACAACGTCATTTCCATGACCTTCATCATTGGTTCGTTCCTTGCAGGCGTTGGTTCAATGCTTTATTTTTCTAATTATGCAACTGTTGTGCCACTGTCAGGCTCCATGCCGGGACTAAAAGCCTTTGTCGCTGCGGTATTTGGCGGTATTGGTTCAATTCCCGGAGCTGTTATTGGCGCATTTATCATAGGAATTTGCGAGAGCGCAATCAAGTCGTATTCAATGATAAGCGTTTTCTCTGACGCGTTCACTTTCGCTCTTTTAATTGTTATTTTAGCTGTTAAGCCAACCGGTCTTTTCGGCGAGAAGACCATTGACAAAGTATAAGGAGGGTTTTTGTCATGATTAAACAGGAAAAAAATCATAAATCCTCCTTTATTGCCGCAATAATTCTGGTGGCTTTTCTAATTATTCTTACACTGCTCGAGACCTTTGGAAGCCAATTTCCAGAGGGATTCTTGCGTAAGACTTTTTCGAGCACCTCAATGCTATATACTGTGCTGAAAAAGGGCGCAACTTATGCGCTTGTTACGGTTTCGATGAATCTCCTAAATGGCTTTACGGGGCTTTTCTCCCTTGGTCAGGCAGGCTTTATGCTGCTGGGCGCTTATACTTATGGCATTCTGACAATTCCATCTGCTGCCCGTGATGACGTTTATTATCTTCACGGAGGCTCGGCAATCAACTTTTCAACACAGGAGATATTCGGCTCGCTGTTTGGAAATTCCGGCGTCGGCGGAGCGGTCAGCCTTATTTTGGGTGTGCTTATTGCAATAATTTGCGCAGGTCTTGTTGCAGCTTTTTTCGCATATCTAATCGGACTTCCGGTACTAAGGCTGAAAAGCGACTATCTTGCGATAGCAACACTCGGCTTTGCCGAAATAATCCGTGCCGTGTTCCAGTGGGATAAGCTTGCCCCAATTACAAACGGCGCAAATATGCTAAAGAGCTATCCGACCTTCTCCAGCTTCAACATAACAAATTCTAACGGCGATGTGATTTTGCGGTTATCAACCGTTGTGCCGTTTCTTATTGCTGGAGTCTGTATTTGGATTATCGTCCTGCTTATTAACTCGTCCTACGGTAGAGCCTTTAAGGCAATAAGAGAGGACGAGACAGCCGCTGAAGCAATGGGAATTAACCTTGCAAAGCACAAAAGGCTGTCCTTCTGCATTAGTTCATTTTTTGCAGGGGTTGGCGGTGCAATGCTTGCTATGTATGCCAGCACCGTACAGGCGAAAACCTTCACCTCCGCAATGACTTATGAGCTCCTGCTCATCGTAGTTATCGGCGGTATCGGCTCTGTTTCAGGCAGCTGTATCGCATCGTTTCTTTACATTGCCTGCTCGGAGTGGTGGCTCAGATTCCTTGATAACGAGATTATTCTGTCAAACGGCTTCAAGGTGCCGTTACTTCGCAACAGCTTCCGCATGGTTGTGTTCTCCGTTGTAATCATGATAATTGTTCTATTCTTCCGACGTGGTATCATGGGCAATAAGGAATTGCCCGACCTGTTCAAGCGACGACGAAAGAAACCCGAGCAACAGGAGGCCGCAAAATGAGTAATTGCGTTTTGAAAGTCATGAACCTTACTATGCAATTTGGCGGAGTTGTGGCAGTGGACAATCTTAGCTTTGAGGTTAACGAGGGCGAAATTGTTGCACTTATCGGGCCAAACGGCGCTGGAAAAACCACTGCATTTAACTGCATTACAGGTGTTTACGCACCGACAAATGGCAGAGTGGAATTCTACGGCACAACGATGGTTGAGAACCATCCAAAGGGTAAAATGCGCAAGCAGTATGCCGGCGAGAATAACGGCACATATCTACGTTCAATTGAGCCGACCCCTGATAAGATTACGAATCTCGGTATTGCAAGAACATTCCAAAACATCAGGCTGTTTTCCCAACTTTCCGTTTTTGACAACGTACTGATTGCCAAGCATATGAGAGCAAAGCAAAACTTCCTTTCCGCAACCTTCCGCATTAACCATGCAGAAGAAAAGCGCATGAGAGAGGAAACCTACGCTATTTTGGAGGAGCAGGATCTTGTAAAATATGCCGAGGATATTGCAGGCAGTCTTCCGTATGGTTTGCAGAGACATTTGGAAATTGCAAGAGCCCTTGCAACAGACCCGAAGCTGCTTTTGCTTGACGAGCCTGCCGCAGGCATGAACCCTCAGGAAACGGCAGAACTTACGGGCTTTATCGGTCAGATTCGCAAGAGCCATAATCTTACCATTTTCATGATTGAGCATCACATGGATCTTGTCATGCGAATTTCCGAGCGTATCTACGTCTTGGATTTCGGTAAGCTGATTGCTCAGGGCACACCTACTGAGATTCAGAACGATCCTAGGGTTATTGAGGCATATTTGGGGGTGGACGAAGATGCTTAAAATTAGCAACCTGCAAGTTAGCTACGGCGGAATCGAAGCTGTTAAGGACATCAGCTTTGAGGTCCCCGAAAAGAGCATTGTTACACTTATCGGGGCAAACGGCGCAGGAAAATCGACAACTCTTCGCTCCATAGTCGGACTTGAAAAGCCCAAGGCCGGCAAAATAGAGTTTCTCGGCGAGGATATCACCGGTAAGGACACAAATGCCGTTGTTTCAAAGGGCATAACCCTTGTTCCCGAGGGAAGAAAGGTTTTTCCTGACCTTACAGTGATTGAAAACCTTAAAATTGGTGCTTATCTCAGAAAAGACAATTTGCAGTCTGACATTGATATGGTTTATGACCTTTTCCCGAAGCTTAAAGAGCGTTCATGGCAGTTCGCAGGCACGCTTTCCGGCGGTGAGCAGCAGATGCTTGCTGTTGGCAGAGCGCTAATGTCAAGACCTAAGCTTATGATGATGGATGAGCCGTCGCTTGGACTTGCTCCGCTTATTGTCAGAGATATTTTCTCAATTATTAAAGATATCAATTCGCAGGGTGTTACAATCCTGCTAATCGAGCAGAACGCTAATATGGCGCTTAAAATTGCCGACATTGGATATGTTCTTGAAACAGGGCGCATAACAATGTCAGGCGAAGGAAAAGAGCTTCTTACAAACGAAGCAGTTAAAGCCGCTTATCTTGGCACATAATTAAAACCTTCCGAAGCAAAGCTTCGGAAGGTTTTAATTATAATGAAATTGAGTATGATCTGTAAAAATGCTAGTTTACACAAAGTAATTTGAGTGGTAAAATGATTATTCGGAACAACACCAAATTTTGGGGGAGAAACAATGCTTTCTAAGTTAAAGGAAATCGAAAAAAAATATATAGATTTAGAAACCCGCATGGCGCAGCCGGAGGTATACAGCGATCCCAGCGCATACTCACGCCTTGCGAAAGAACAAAAGGATATTGAGCCGATTGTAGCGGCATACAGAAAATACGAGGGCTATGAAAAAGCGATGGCAGAGGCACAGATGCTTTTGTCCGACCCTGAGTACAAAGCCTTGGCGCAGGAAGAATTTGAAAATGCCAAGGCAGGACTTGAAAAAACCGAAGAAGAAATTACACTTCTTCTTCTGCCTAAGGATAAAAATGATAACAAAAATGTAATTATGGAAATCCGTGGAGGAGTCGGCGGCGAAGAGGGAATGCTGTTTGCGGCGAACCTTTTCAGAATGTATTCGATGTATGCCGAGTCAAAGGGATTCAAAATTGACGTTGTGAACGTTAACGACACCGAAATGGGCGGCATAAAGGAAATATCCTTCGTAATCGAGGGGGAAGGGGCCTGGTCAAGGCTGAAGTTCGAAGCAGGCGGACACAGAGTTCAGCGTGTACCCGAGACCGAAAGCAGCGGCAGGATTCACACCTCGGCCGCAACGGTTGCTGTTTTGCCAGAGGCTGACGAGGTAGAGTTTGAAATAAACCCCTCCGATTTGCAGATTGACACATTCAGAGCATCGGGCGCAGGCGGTCAGCACGTTAACAAAACCGAAAGCGCAATCCGTATAACGCACCTTCCAACGGGTGTTGTTGTTGAATGCCAGGACGAGCGCAGCCAGCACAAGAACAAAGACAGAGCCCTGAAAATTCTGCGTTCAAAGCTTTACGAAGCCGAGGAAGCTCGCCACAATGCCGAAATTGCAGCACAGCGAAAAAGTCAAGTTGGCAGCGGCGACAGAAGTGAAAGAGTTAGAACCTACAACTTCCCGCAAAACAGAGTTACAGACCACAGACTAACAGGCGATATTAAAAACTTCAACATAAACTCAATCATGAATGGTGAGCTTGATGAACTGATTGACGCACTTGTAACAGCCGATCAGGCTGAAAAGCTGAAAGGACAGGCGGCAGAGTAAGATGAAGACGCTTTTTCTGCGCAGCTGCGATACTGCAGCTCAAATATTAAAAGACGGCGGACTTGTTGCAGTTCCGACTGAAACAGTTTATGGACTGGCGGCAAATGCGCTTGACGATAGGGCGGTGGCAAAGATATTTGAGGTCAAGGGCAGACCCGAAAACAAACCGCTTTCGATTATGGTTGATGGCGAAGAAGCATTTAATCGATACTGCGTGGACGTTCCGCCACAGGCAAAAACCCTTGCCGATAAATTTTGGCCGGGGCCTCTCACAATTGTCCTGAAGGCGCAAGACTGCTTTTCTGATATTGTTTTGGCAGGCGGCAAAACCGTGGGACTGCGCTGCCCAAATCATGCCCAAACATTGCAGATTCTAAAAGATACAAAGCTCCCCCTGGCTGCGCCGTCAGCAAATCCCAGCGGCGAGCAAAGTCCGACAACGGCGGAGCAGGTTTTGGACTATTTTGACGGCAAAATTGATGCAATTATCGATGGGGGAGAATCAAGGGTAGGAACAGAATCAACGATAATTGATCTTTCTCAAACGCCTTTTAAGATTTTGCGTGAAGGAGCAGTATCAAAAGACGAAATAGAAGACTCCCTAATGTCCGCCATGACAATTGTTGGAGTAACAGGCGGAAGCGGCTCAGGCAAAAGCATCGTCTTGGATGAGCTTACATATCTGGGCGCAACTGTTATTGATTGCGACAAGATATATCATGAGCTTACTTTGTCATCGGCAGAGATGCGAGACGAGCTGACCCAAAGCTTCGGCGATGTATATGACGAGAATGTTTTAAACCGTAAAAAGCTTGGGAGCATTGTTTTTGCAGATGAGCAG
>Ga0153972_1000727_pt1 | contig 10744 bp, 7 predicted proteins | sample TSGA056MetaG_FD_104732 | JGI IMG/M metagenome (GOLD analysis project Ga0153972, IMG submission 104732) | Attine ant fungus gardens microbial communities from Georgia, USA - TSGA056 MetaG | ecosystem: Host-associated > Fungi > Mycelium > Unclassified | place: USA: Georgia, George L Smith State...
AAATAGCCACTTATTGATTTGTGATTGGGTGATTTAATAATCAAAGGGCTTAAAAAAGTGAATTTAGACAAGCAGCAAAAAATGTTGTTAAGTTTAAGATTTAATCCTCAGACAAAGAGTCCTTATATACATAAATATGATGGTCTGTGTACTTGGACAGACTATCACATGTTTACTACCTATTGCTCTATATATGGTAGTGCTATTGTTCTTGAAATAGAGATAACCTAACTATCTTAGAGCAGTTCTTTTTTCTATTCAAGGACAGATGATAATCTATGGATAATAGATTAGTGTCATGAGAAGCCCTAACACTTAGCTTTTTTCTGAGTTCTGCCTGTCTGGTATTTTAATCTGCCTTTTCAAAGTTATTCTTACAATAGCTGTTACAAACTTCATTCAGACCTATTTGTGTTAATAATTTATCTATTACTATGGTCTTAACTGCACTCAAAAGCTCTCAAGAAGACCTTTCAAAAGGTGCCCAAAGTGTCTTGATATAATCAGTATTCACTAATCTATTGGGCAATTAGTAGGTAATCTCTATAATACTATATATTAAATTACCAATATCTCAGGAACTGCCACAATTAATATCTTGCTTTTAGAGATATCAGAAGCACTTTTTATTATACTTAAATAGACCCCAAAACAATCCTGAGGCAATACAAATCTATGGAGATAGAAGGTCCTCAATGTTTGTATATAATACTTCATTAATTATCCATAGATACTCATTTATCCTTGAATAAAACAAAGAATAGCTCTAATATGGTTAAATTATTACTATTCTTGTACAACAAAGGCATTACCATATGTGGTATGCTTGTTCTGGAACATAGACTTATCAAGTCATGACTTTATAATACAATTGGGCTCAATCTCAACTAGCAAGTTGGATCAATCTTTATACAGTACCCTTGAGATGCAATGAATATTTCTCTAGAATATAAGACAGCAAGGGTGACAGATTCTAGAGGAGTCTACTAGGTAAAGAAAAAAACTGGAGTAATATCAACAAAGTGCTAGCTTATAACTGAGGACTTTAGTAAACTAGTACAAAGGACAGAAATTAGCTGTAAACAATGTGACTAAGGTGATGAAGTTCTTGTGTGAGACTGTTGTGACTGTGCATCACAGGGGGACTGTGACAAGACTATTTTATTTATATATATAAGAACTCTCTGTCTGAGAATTAGACCTCAGACTTAACAACATATTTTGTTACTATCTAACTTTTCTCTTTTGAGCTTTGTTAATAACCAAATTTACTTATCACAAATCAGTAAATGGAAATTTGTGATAGTAGCACTCTTTGGCTATGTGATTAGACATTTTACTTTGAATCCTCCTTGTATAACTCAACTCCCTGGTATGGCCTAACTTTATCTGAGAGTATCTGTGATGTTGCTACTTAGAGCTCACCAGGAATAGAGTATATTCCTAGGGTAAGGACAAGAGTAGAATAAGGGTAAGAATAGTCACTGACTTATCCTAGGGTCACTCTTAGCAGGTCCTATTATCACTGTGGCTAAGTCACCTGTGTTCTGTAGTCTCTTTGCTTTGACTCTATCAAAAGTCAAAGCAACTTAATCACTGATTCAATTATTGAAAACCTAATAGAGAAAAAAGGTAGAAAATTGCTTGTGCTCTCCTTGCTAATTGGGAAGTTTCATATGTTTTGAGAAATAGAGAAGATAATAAACCTAGTCATCTAGATAATCAAAAATACAATGCTTGTTCCAGTAGTAATAGAGAATCCTATGTTTTCTGGTCTTTTGATTGTTTTCTGTGAGTTTAGCCAAGTCTACTCCATAGCTACCTAGCTACTTAGTTGCTGATCCTATAGCAAACTTGTTTTTCCTATGATAGTCAGGCTTACTCAGCAACTCAGGACCTGTACAGTCCTTTTTGGAGCTCCTGATACCATTTTTACAGTATTCTAGAGTTTTCTATAACATTTTTGTCTTATTTCATAGTTTTAATTAAAGAATTAGTCTTATTCTAGTCTGATTATTATTCTATTCTTAGTTATCTCCTAATATGACTATGCTGTTCCTATTTTTAGACTTGCCAGTCTCCTATTCTATTTTCCATGCCCAGTAGGTAACAGTGATGGGAATAAAAATAAACAAGGGTAAATAGGTCAGAGAAACAGAGTCTCCAAGCTACTTTACAGTTATATACAAACAAGTAGGTACAGATGAGGTAAATCAGAAATATAGAGAGCTTACTGAATAATGATAAAAAACTAATAGAAACCTGAAAAACAAAAATGCTTCTAGAGTAACAAAAGACAAGATAATAGAAGTTCTTTTCTTTATACCTCTCTATACTACTAAAGTATTTTATTATAATTACAAAACAATGATATGATAGAAGAAAAAAAAAAGAAAACATAAGGTAATAAATGATATTGGTAGCTATGTCACATGACAGAAAATAGGTATATAGATAGTATAGACCCTTTTCTATTTGTATTTTATCATGGACCCATGTTTTGTATTTTGACACTAACCAACTGCTTCTTCAAAGTCTCAACTTTGCTCTTAAGCAATGCTTCACAGGCTTGATTTGCTCTCTTCTGTTTTGCCTATTCTGTTGTAAATTGGAGCTGAACTTGCTCTCTTATCTCCAGCATCCAGGTTTAAAAGAGGTTCTCAAAGAATGCTTGTTGTTGTTCATTGAACTGAGGATATCCTGGTGGATAGGAGTGCTTATTGTTTGGGTTCATGAGGATACAAAAAAATGGGGACTCAGAGCTGATCCCATTTACAGCTATTGTGATACTATTTGGTGTTGGGATGTTAAGTGTTACACTAAAAATAAGTAATAATATTGGTAGCTACATTACATGATGAAGATACAGGTATATAAGTAGTGTACTTCCCTTTGTATCTGCCATCTGTTTGTTACCATAACTTAACCTAACCTACCCTCCCCCATTCATATTTCAACATTTGGAACAGCACTAGAATTTAAATTTCAGTAGTCATTGACATAGAGAGTAAGCAAGAAATTTGAATACAAGGCTGTATCTTTAATAATGGGTTATCACACAGTATACAGAGACATCCTGCTATGTAGCCAGCCACAGTGTAAGGAGAATTCATAGGCCAATGGCAACAAAGTCAATGGAACCAGGAAAAACATAGGTGTGACATTTGTGACAGCCAGATTTAGTGGACAGCCAAGTGACAGATCAGTTGACAGCATCACTCGGCCAGCGAGTGGACAACTGACTGTCTGCCGTGTGAGGGATTGGATAGGGAACTTCTATGTTGAAAAGTACATCAACCGCTCTTCTATCTCTATCTCCTGATAATCGTTGGACCATCTTCCTTTGTGATAGAAGGGACATCTTGATAAGTGTAACACCTAAATCAACCCTGAGTTTCTCCAAGAGATCAGAAGTGTCTTGTCCAATCAATCAATAGTGTTAGAACCACTCAGAAACTCGATACACTGATATGCTAAAAACACCATCTCACCTCCTGAATCAAGTTATACGAAGGAATCATCCATTGTATTTCATGTAAACTGATTATCACAGCATCTCTTCACCCAGACAAAAAACAACGATGCACAGCCTACATCATGGAGTGACGGTAGGCTTTGGACTGCCACTGATGTCTAATTGCTTCTTTCTTCAAGGTCTCAGCCATGGTTTCTGGGAGCATGCCTTACGGATACGAAGGCGTAGAATAGAAACAGTGAATTCCTCGGCGGTAATACCTGAGCGCTCGCCAAGCTGATCTGAACTGGCTCGATTACAGCTTATTGTGAAACGTGATTCCAACACGGAGAATAGACTTCGCCGATAGACCAATAGGACACAAATGAATAAGAGGTCGTTCTCACACGTTCTGTGAAATTCTAACTCAATGCAGAAACCTCCCAGTGCTAATGTATACTGTTGATCAATGGCCATGATAGTCGTATAAATACTCTTCGCGATCAAGTTTTGCTATCCTCTGTAATTTACCAAGAAAAAATGTCATCTCAACCCCACACCGCTATAGTCACTGGTGCAGCTAATGGTATCGGACGGGCCATTGCGCTTCAACTAGCCAGCGACGGGTTCAATGTTGCCATGTGTGATATCTCTTCTCAAGAAGATGCCCTAAAGACTTTGAAAGTTGAGATAGAGGCAAAGGGACGAGAAGCACTTGCGATGGTAGCGGACGTCACCGTCGAGAAGGAAATCAACGGCTTTGTCTCGACCGTTGTATCTCGATTCGGTGGACTGGATGTTGTGCGCAAATTATCTTACGAAATCCATAAGAACGAACTCACACCACAACAAGATGGTTGCAAATGCGGGCGTGGCTGTCCTCACGTCGATCCTTGAGAGTAAGTACTATTTCTATCAATAACCATCTATGACTTCACCATTGTGCAGCAACCATGGAAGAATGGGAGCGTGTATTCAGCACGAATGTCAAGGGTACTCTTCTGTGCTACAAAGCTGCAGCTAAAGTAATGATTGAGCAAAACCGTGGAGGTAGAATCATTGGTAAGCTTTGAGTTGCGCTCAAAAATAATGCTTTATTGAGAATCTTAGGCGCCTCGTCACTTGCTGGCAAGAAAAGTAGGAGAAGACACTCGATCTCCATTATTATATTTATACATCATTCTTCAGGTGCTCCTCTATGCAGTACATATGGATCCACCAAATTCGCTATCAGGTGTTTGACTCAAACGGCAGGTGAGTCTTTCATAAGACATGAGTAACGTTTACAGAATAATATTAGCTTGCGAGTTTGGAAAGTTCAATATCACTGTTAATGCGTATATTTGACATATTCATAAAACTTAAAATATTCTCTTGAATTGCCTTATTAGTTTTAAAACACTTAAAGATTTCTTGGTCTGATTGTCTATCCAGATATGCTCCTGGATTTACTGATACCCCGCTCCGTGCGTTATCTAATGATACCGTTGGTTGTATGTGTAACTCTGACACAATTTCATTTCAGTTGCAAATATGGATACTCGTGTTGGACAATTGACGGGAACTGAACCTGGTGCCTACAAAGAAGCGGTTTGAATTGGTTTCAGCCAAGAAAATTGCTTTTCACTAAAACTTTTCTAGATGAAACACCAGTCAGCGTTGGGTCGGCTCGCACAGCCAGAGGAAATTGCCCACTTGGTTTCCTTCCTTGCTTCCGATAAGTCTTCTTATATCACTGGTACACCTTTCTCTTTCACATCTTATCACTGCTTATGCTGGATCTAGGACAAGCTATCTCTATTGATGGAGGAATCTGGTTCGATTGAGTAGAAATTAGCGGTCAAATTCGCAATTTTCTATAAGCTAAGGTCAATGACTGTAGTTGGTTCTGCAAGAAAGGATCGTGATAAAGACACTTGTATTTGGAAAATTGGCAAGAATTTGATATACTCGAAGTATCGAGCGCCCGATGTGGTGCGAGAGAGCGATAGTTGCAACATGCGAACAAGAAACTTCTGGAAACAAAACTGACAGGACTAAAGTTGAAACCAATTACTTATCAGCCATCAAGTGGAGCTGACATCACTACAAGGCCTGGTTACGAAAGCGCTACACCTCTGTACATAATTCCCATCGTTGTCTTTTTTTAAAAAAAAATTCAACAATTTATAGCACAGTGTATGTACACAGTCCGAGGTAGCCTTTAATAAATACAAGGCTTCTGGCATTTAATTCACAACATCTGGATATTAAATGGACTCAGTCTATAAATAGATCAGAGCATGTAATATAGGTATAACATGACAGGAGATAGGTGTATAGAACAAGATATAGTGTGACTGTTGGGTTGAGCTAATCCTAGGACTGAGTTATCTTTTATTTGGGATAAACAAAGAAAACTCAACAGAGGTCCTCTTAGATTTGGGCCACTACTTACATGTTTTACATGTTATTGATAGGCAGTGAATGCTCTTAGTGATCACCCTAGATGGATGTTCAAGAAGAACTCAATGGAGTTCTTTGTTGGATTGGTGTAAGGACTTAGACTGAGATGTCTTAGAACTACTCCTAGTCTGAGTTGACAAGGAGAACTTGATAGAGTTTCCATTCAATTGTGGTACACTACTTATATACCTCCTGTGTTTACTTCTATTTATAAACTCCCATGCATCTCTTTTTAGTTGTTTCATTTCATACATCCACTGATTTCCTAGTTAAAAGAAAAGAAAAAGGAAAAGAAAATAAATAATGACTTAGCTGTTTTGGCCATGTCATGACAATTGGACCCCTACTTATACTATTTTTATAGTGGCTGTACTACTAGTCCATGATCACATGTTCTTCTAGAATGTTCTGTGATCACTTGACCTTGTCACATGACCTTAGTTCCCACACTATTTATTTCTCAACCCCATTATATATCTTGAGGTTTTGGATCAAGTGTTTAAATGCTTGGGAACTTATTTCCTTTTTGGGGCTCTTATAACATTACACATGGTCTGTGCTACTAACCCTAACCTACTAATGATCTAATAGAATCAACAAGAATGTTCTCTGGTCATATGACTGACATGTAACTGTGTGATATAACTGATCTTGTAACTAATTTATCATATTCTGTGATGGATTGTGATATACCATATAATACTGATCATATGACTCCTTTATTATCTAATTATCTAAAAAGAAAAGTAAAAGAAAAAAGTAAAAGAGAAAAGAAATAAAGAAATAAAAATCATTATAGCCAAGATAGCTCATAACAAGTGGCTTGTAATACCTTTTGGGTTGGCTAATGCCCTAGTAGCCTCCCATAGATTGATGAACAAGATTTTTGCAGACTTGCTAAATGTCTATATAGTAGTCTACCTAGATAATATCTTGATTTACTTGAATAACCTGAATGACTACAAAGGGCATGTAAAAGAGGTCCTAAGATATTTTTGAGCTCATAAGTTATATGTCTTACTTAGTAAATATGCCTTCTATCAAAAGAGCATTAAACTTTTGGGGTTTTTACTCAGTTCTGTCATATACCAAAAATTTGGTATTATTTATTATTTATATTCATTTTCTTTTTATTTTATTTATAATTTCTGCTCCTGACCTCCTAAATTGCCTACTCCTATAGGATTAAGATATAAACCAAACACTTGTACCATAACTCCTATTCTAAGATTTGTATAAGTACTCTAGTTGTACATTATAATTCTCTAGTTTGTAGATTAAAGTTATCAAGTCACAATCCCCAAGTCTTGTAGCAATATCCTTTTCTGCTATATACCTTTTAATTCTGTTGCTCCTGAATTTACCTCTTCTTTAGACAATATTCCACTATTCTGAAATATGCAACCATAATAAGTGACAGGAGATCAAGACACAGTGCACAAGCTGAGACCAAGGTCATTCTACCTCTTTGTTATCACTAACATTTCCTCTGGACTAGCTGTAAAACCATGGAACTAGAGAGTAATGTCTTTTATTTCATTTAGTAGTGTATTCCTTATTCTAATTCTATCTTTTGTATTACTTTCCAGAACCTGGAGTGCACATTCATAGTATATTCATAGTAATTCACAGTATATTTCTAGCTTTTCCTATGCTGCTCTCCACCTTCCTGACAAGTCCAGAAGGTTGTCAAGCCTAAGGAATCAAACAATACATGAGAGTCAATGAGAACAACTTAGAGATTGCTTATTGGAGAACTAGACTAAGAAGGATATTGTTACAACCTCTTTCTCTATCTTTAGAAAAGTGTATCAAAAAGTTTAAAACCTTCTTTCTTCTTCATATGACTGGTATCACATGTCATACTATTCTTCTTCTTCTTCTTTGTTTTTATCTCTTTTTTCTTCTTATAGACTACCTTCTCTTCTTTACTTCTCAGCTATATACTTTTGAAGTCAATAGCTTTATTAAACTAGAAAGAGGGTTCTAGCAGATAATATATAAGACATAGCTTACACTAAACTACTTCTGTATACTCAAAACCAATTACTATTTTCTCTCTCTTATAACAAGGTCTAAACTCACACAACAAGGTTCTTATATCCTCTTTTACAAATAAGAAAAGATTGTAACCTGAGTAAACTTGGAGGTTGTAACATATATACAATAATTAGCTATAGAATAAGTCTAGGAGCTATGAAGTTTCTTGGCTGTCTCCAATTAGTAGTATACTAGATAATTATATAATGAATTTTTGGAAGAAGGGGAAAAGATAGTAAGGATCAGTAATAGTGGTCATATGAGGTCAGGAGTGTGACAAAGATCTACTGTCAAGTCTAGACTGATAGACCAGGTTCTGGGGATGTTTTCTTACTGCCTAACTGAGAGAAATGAAAAACAGGTTCTGAGTTCAAGGAATTTCTCAACTTTAAAGGCAAAGGCTTTGTTAAGGATAAAGCTAAGGACTAGACTACTTTTTATAGGTTGAATAATTATTATAGTATTACTTAATCATTGTTCATTAGATAATCATCTAATATTCTTGCACTGGTCATAGTAGTGGCTTGTGTTATATATGATATCTACAGATGGATAATCAAAAAGTCAAGGTAATATAGGAGTAGCCTATACCTTGTCAAGTAGAGAACATGAAGTCCTTTGGTTTTGTAAATTTTTATAGGAGTATTATGAGTTGGCTCCAAAGAAGGAAAATATCTCCTGTATATTTATCAACTTGATAGAAAACCCCCAGAAATATAATGTAGGGAAGATATAAATAGCATGTGACAGTATTATGTAAGAACTATATAGTTATTAGTTATAGTCTTGTGACCATGGGAAGCAGGCACACAGACCATGGGATAATTGTATAAGTAGTAGTAAAAATCCAATAGAGGACTCTATTGAGTTCTTCCCTTTCAATTGTCACTGGTTGGGGTCAGAGCTTCAGTCCTAAGTCTATACCTTAACAAGGAGGTTTGTTTGTAGGTACTTAGAACTGGTCCTATATTTTACCCACCTTACTCAAAAAAACACCTGTTGGGCCTAGATAGAAAGTTGTCAACCTTCAAAACTCTCAAAAGAGCCTTTACATCAGCATTAGTACTAGCTTGCTAGAATCCCAACTCAAAAATTATCATAGAGATAAACATCTCTGATCATGCTAGACATAAAGAAGTTACCATATCCTGTTACAAACATGTCATATTGCAATATCATCATCAACAATTGACATTATCTCTTGCTCTATTTTATATTATAGTTACTATATGCTATATCAAGAGTAACTCTGAGGTTATTGAGATGTTCAGAGAGAGAATAAACATATATATTGACATGGCTATAAAAACAAAAAATAGGTATAAGAATAATAGGTTAGAGCAGTTTTTTAATCACAAATAAGTCTATATATATTTATTTAAATCTTATCTAGACCACTTTCTCCTATACTTGAGAACATATTTAGTAAGGTTGTAGTATCATAACTGACAGTTCTATCAAGAGGTATATTATGAGAATATATAGAGAAATGTATATTTTTGACCTAAAACAATACAATCACAGAGCTTGATATCTTTATAGCTCAAAAGTCAATATCTACTCAAAAGATTCTAGTAGTATAATACTGGTTTTTATTAAAATTTCTGCAGTGCAAGAATATATAACAATGTGTGACAATTTGTGACAAGATACAGTGCAGTATGGTACTACAGGAGTACAGCAGTAATGCTACAGAGATATGATAGGGTAGTGATGATTTTTCCTTTTGATTTAGCTTTATTTTTGCCAGGATAACTGAGAAGGATGAATAATCAGATTTTACAGCATTAGATCAATATACCTCTTTCAAGACATTGAAAAAATTGTGCTTGGTATTGCAGGTTGAAAAATTTAACAAATCAACTTTGAAAACAAGAGACTTATCATGAGTGGAGAACAATATTTGACTAGAATAACAAGATGTAAATTCAGATGCAATAGATATATGGAATATACTTATGCTTAACCCAAGCAGCATATCTACCAATCCAGAATCTGTCATCTTTAACCTACTTTTTAGTCTATAGTAAAACACAACATCCTGTAAGTCAGCTTGCATCTATTTCAAATGCAGTGTAATGTGGTGTTGATTATTACCTGTAATTATATTATATAGTGAGAATTTGATATGATTGTTTGCTTTGAGTGAGATAATATTGGAAAGTAGATTGCAACCTTGCAAAGCAAGATTTTCTATAACAAGGTCTAGGTTGTTGTTGGTGTATTCAATACAAGGAATGGGAATATAACATAATATATTTCTTTTTGAATGTTACCAATTAGATGAGGAGTTTCTTCCTGAAAATGAAAATGGGTTCCATGATTATTGGGGCTGCTCTTGTACCAGGAATAGAAGCTCCAAAAGTGGATGTTATGTCTGGTTCTAGTAGCAGAAAAAGAAAATTGTTTCAACAAAAAAGGCCAGAAAAAGACTCCTCTATGAGTTTGAAGTACTGAAACATCATAAACAAACCTATCAAGTTAATGTGAGTAAATTCATAGAATTAGTCTTGGGGATTTGAAGCCTAAAACATAGGTAAAAACTTGGTTGGTTGTATGGATGTTAATGTAGTGATGAGAAATCAAAATGAGTACTATTAGTTGTTGTATTGCCAACTTGTCCTGAAGCACTTATATGGTCCTATATGCCTCAATAAAATTATGGTATTTATCAAACCTGTTTTCTGTTGAAATCTAGTTCAAGTCAAAAGTGGCTAGTACATGGAAAGGCAACTAATGTAAGGGTAACTGGAGTAACTCCAGGAGATTCCTCAGTTTAGGTTAGGGGTTAGGTTAGGGTTAGGG
>Ga0153972_1000728_pt1 | contig 10732 bp, 9 predicted proteins | sample TSGA056MetaG_FD_104732 | JGI IMG/M metagenome (GOLD analysis project Ga0153972, IMG submission 104732) | Attine ant fungus gardens microbial communities from Georgia, USA - TSGA056 MetaG | ecosystem: Host-associated > Fungi > Mycelium > Unclassified | place: USA: Georgia, George L Smith State...
GTGCTGTCACTCTGCAAGGCGGAGGAAAGAGGCGTAGCGGTGGCTACGCTGACTGACGACAACGCGGCAGATGGCGGCACAGGCAGTACTGTTTGGCTAAATGTCAGCGTGTCAGTGCACTAGTTGAGTAGCAGGGAAATATCGGAGGTACATTGCATGAATGAAGTCAGAAATATTATAGTAGGATTTGAATTTGGGGAAAAGATATCGCAGATCTGTTATTATGACAGAACCGAAGGTGAGCCGGTTTCGCTGTCGGTAACGGCGGGCCAGAGTCAGTTTGCATTTCCTACAATCCTAAGCAAAAAACCGGGTGAGGATGTGTATCATTTTGGAACTGAAGCAGAGTATTTTGGCACACATAAGGATGAAATATTAATCGACAATCTTTATGAGTCATGCCTGATTGAAAAGGGAGCGGCAATTGATAATGAAGAGATCAGACCCGCCCATCTGCTGAAAGCTTTTATTGGGAATGTATTAAAAATGCTGGGTGTTGCAGACCCGATTAAAAGCATCAGTGCCATTATGATCACCACCCCCAGGCTGACCAGGGGATTGGTTGAGAACATCCGACAGGCATATGCTCTGCTGGGGTTTGAACGGGCAAGATGCTTCCTGCAGGGGTATGACGAAAGCTTTTACTATCATACCATGTCTCAGAAACCGGAACTGCGCAGTCGGAAAACAGCATTGTTTTGTTTTAATAAAGATGATGTTGAATATAAAGAACTGGCGATCAATAAGCAGACCAAACCAGCCATGGTAACCGTGCAGCGAGGGCAAAGGACGGTCTTGAATCAGAATCCGGAAGACCGGGATAATGAATTCTATGATATGGTCAGAGAATCATTCGGTAATGAGATATATTCCAGTGTTTTTCTGGTGGGAGAAGGCTTTGATAAGAGTTGGGCAGTGAAATCGATACCTTTATTATGCCGCAATCACCGCCATGTATTTTTCGGCAATAATCTTTTTTGTAAAGGCGCATGTTATGCCGCAAAAGAAAAAGTAGAAGACAAGGCACTAAAAGAATATTTGTATGCCGGGGAGGATCTGGTAAAATCCAATATTGGAATGGAGATGACCATATCGGGTATTCCGGCATATTATTCGATGATTGAAGCTGGGGTCAACTGGTATGAAGCTATTCACGAGTGTGAAATCCTGCTGAATGAAGCCCAGGAATTGATGTTTATAATTACGGGAATGGACCCCGGTGTTAAGAATAAATGCAGCATGCCGTTGCCCGGCGTGCCAAAACGACCGGTAAAAGCAACCAGGTTAAAAATTCGGATGGAATACGAATCTGCCCACTGCTGCAATATTGAAGTAGAAGATCTGGGCCTTGGCGAATTGTATCCTGCCAGCGGACTGACCTGGAGAGAAATGATGAGATGTTAAGGAGGAGAAGAATGGGAAATTACATATTGTGCCAGCACAAACGAACGGAACACCCCTACTATATTGATAATATCAGTACCAATATCTTCTCCATCGAAGAGCTGTGCTTTTACCTTTATCACAATATTTATCTGTTGGATGAGACGATTATTAATGATGGTCTTTGCCAGTGGATCAAAGAGGAACTGGGGATGAAAAGCCTGGGGATAAAACTGCAGGGGCTGTTTAAAACAGGAATAGATGTGGAAAGTTTTGTCCTGCCGATTTTTAAGGAAATCCATTATTTATCCCAGGGTGAATATAAAGAGCTGGGGCTTAAGCTGGAGCAGCTGGAGGAACAACCGGAGCTGGTCCGGCAGAAACTTAAAGGCGATTATCTGATTCATTATGGAAAATATATTAACGGTATTAAAGTATATGAAAAGGTCTTGGAATCTAATCAGAAATCCAATCTTGGCGGACAGTTCAAAGGCAGTGTCTATCATAACATGGGCTGTGCTTATGCTAAGCTGTTCCAGATGGAAGAGGCATTAGTATGCTTTCAGAACGCTTATGAGCAGATGCATACTAAAGCAGCACTTAAGAGCTATCTGTATGCAGTTTCGATGGCAGATTCAAAGGAGGCCTATGAACAGAAGGCTGCTGAGCTGGGAGTGGATGCACAGACTAAGGCGGAGATGGATGAAGAATTGAGAAAGAGTATGGCGGTGCTGGAACCGTCGCAGGCACAGCAGGATTTCGATAATGCAAAAAAGGAAAAGGAGCAAGGCAATCGGGAGGGGTATTATCGCTCCATGGATGTGCTCCTGGAGCGAATGACGGAAGAATATCATAAGAATACGGGGTTTTAGGGAAAGCCGGGCATTTAGGTGCCTGGTTTTTGCGGCGATTTACGGGTTTCTACTGTTTCCAATGCTATTTCATCGCAGCAACCTTCTCAAATTCGTCGGTAATTTCTTTTACTGGTGCCGGTGTCAGTAGACTGACAGCAACAATGGCGATACAGGCAACGATGAATGCCGGAAGCAGTTCGTAGATATCCCAGGCACCGCCTAATGGGCGCACCAGATACTTCCAGATAAAGACCATAGCACCTCCGGAGACCATTCCGGCCAATGCTCCGTAACGGTTAGAGCGTTTCCAGAATAAAGCAAACAGAACCACCGGACCGAAAGCGGCGCCGAAGCCGGCCCAGGCAAAAGAAACGATTGCAAATACTGAACTGTTTGGATCTCTGGCGATAAAGGCAGCAATTACGGAGATAACCACTAAAGTAATACGGGCAGCTAAAATGCTGCTTTTTCCCTGCAGATTCTTCTTGAAAACGCCGCCAAGAATGTCCGAGGATACGGAAGAAGAGGCAGCCAGAAGCTGTGAATCAGCGGTAGACATTGTAGATGCCAGAATGCCGGCGAGAATTATGCCTGCCAGCAGCGCCGGAGCAATGCCGTATTTGCTCAGCAGATCAGCAATTTTAATGATGATCGTTTCTGAATTAGAACCGGTCAGGACCTCAAGTGAGCCAACCTTACTCATGGTGTAGCCAATGATACCAATAAACACAGCTATAGCCAGAGAAATAACAACCCAGATGGATGCCACACGTCTGGAGAACTTCAATTTACTGTCATCCTCAATCGCCATAAATCTCAGCAGGATATGCGGCATACCGAAATAACCAAGTCCCCATGCTGATGTGGATATGACCGTGATAATACCATAAGGGGAAGCAGTACCTGTGACAGAATCAAAGCTTTCGGTCATCGAAAGATATCCGGGCAGGGACTGGGCATTTTCGATAACAGCTGAAAGACCACCGGCGATATTGATACCAAATACAAGAATTACGATCAGAGCAATGGACATGATAATGCTCTGGATAAAATCAGTAGTTGAAGCAGCCAGAAATCCGCCCAATGTTGTATATCCAACAATAATGATGGCACTAATGATCATTGCCAGCGTATATTCAACCCCAAAAATGCTGGAAAACAGCTTCCCGCAGGCGGCAAAGCCGGATGCGGTATAGGGAATGAAAAAGATAATGATAACAAGAGCTGCAATCCCTTGAAGAGATCTGCTTTTATCACGGTAGCGGTTGCTGAAAAAAGCCGGAAGTGTAATGGAATTATTGGAAACATGAGAATAACACCGAATCCGCCTGGCGACGACCAGCCAGTTAACATAAGTTCCAATCGCCAAACCAATAGCGGTCCAGCCGGCATCAGCAATACCGCTTAGGTAAGCCACTCCCGGAAGCCCCATCAGCAGCCAGCTGCTCATGTCGGAGGCTTCGGCACTCATGGCAGTTACCAATGGTCCCAGCTTCCTTCCGCCCAAATAAAAATCACTGGTATCCTTATTTTTTTTCGAAAAAACAAAACCAATGTAAAGCATTGCTATCAGATAAACAGCAATTGAGATCATAATACAAATTTGTGACTGTGTCATACTAAAAATCCTCCCTCAGAAAATCAATGAATGAATTATAACACAGCATCGGGCAAGCATCAAGCAGAGAGTTGATTTAGGAGGAGCGTTAAGATGGTTACTATGTTACTGTTCGCAGCCCTATGGGCTGCGAACAGTAACGTTAAGATTGACATCCTGAGGCAGATATGCTACGATTATTCGGAGAATTTAGCGTGGTAGCGTGCTAATTGAATGAAAAACCGGAGGATGCAAAGTTATGAAAAAGAAAATACTTAGTGGTCTGCTGGCAGGTACTATGATGGTTACTCTGTTAGCAGGATGCGGATCGAAAGCAGATGATGGTGCAAATACTGCTGGGGAAGCAAAGGAGACGACTGAAGCAACGGAAACTACAGCGGCGGAAGATACCTCTGAGGAGGCAGCGGCAGAAGATACTGTAAAGGGTGATGGAACTACATTTACGGTCGGATTTGATGCGGAATATCCGCCATATGGTTATATGGATGAAAATGGTGACTATACGGGATTTGACCTGGAACTTGCGCAGGCTGTTTGTGATCTGGAAGGTTGGGAATTAGTGAAAACCCCAATTAATTGGGATTCAAAGGATATGGAATTGGACTCCGGTAACATTGACTGTATCTGGAATGGATTTACAATCAATGGCCGAGAAGAAAAATATACCTGGTCTGATCCGTACGTTAATAACGCTCAGGTGATTGTTACATCTGAGGATTCCGGAATTAATTCGCTGGCAGACTTAGCCGGAAAAAATGTTGGCGTGCAGGCAGCGTCGGCAGCATTGGATCTGTTACAGGGTGATCAAAAAGAATTGATGGATACATTCGCAGTCCTGCAGGAATTCCCGGATTATAATAATGCTTTTGTAGAATTGCAGACAGGTTCTATTGATGCGATTGCGATGGATATCGGTGTGGCAAAATACCAGATAAAATCCAGAGGAGAAGGGTGTAAGATATTAGATGAAACTTTAAACTCCGAAAAGTATGGTATTGGATTCAAAATAGGCAACGAAGAGTTGCGTGATAAAGTAAATGCTGATCTGCAGACATTATTGGCAAACGGAACATTTGCAGAAATCGCTGGCAAATACGAAGAATATGGTTTAGTTGATATGCTTTGCTTAGAAGAAAAATAAAACAAAATCCCCCCGAAGTCCTTAGTGTTGAAGCAGATTTTGGGGGGCTTTTGTTCAATCAGAAAAGCTGATTTCGAAACACAAGAAGATACATTATGGAGGAAGAATATGTCGTTTTCAGTAATGCTGCAGCAGTTGTCAACGGGAATGATAAAATCTATTGAAATATTTGCCTTGACACTGATTTTTTCCCTGCCGCTTGGACTTTTGATTTCATTTGGAAGAATGTCAAAGTATAAAGTGGTAAGCACCATCTTTAAAATTTATATTTCACTTATGCGCGGAACTCCTTTAATGCTTCAGCTGTTGGTAGTATATTTTGGACCGTATTACTTGTTTGGAATAAAAGATATGGGCAGGTCCTATCGCTTTGTTGCAATTATTTTAGGATTTGCACTGAATTATGCGGCATATTTTGCAGAAATCTACCGCTCAGGAATAGAATCCATGCCCATCGGGCAATACGAAGCGGCCAAGCTGTTGGGTTACAATAAGCGGCAGACTTTTACTAAAATCATCCTGCCGCAAGTGATCAAGCGTATCCTTCCGTCTGTGACCAATGAAGTTATTACGCTGGTAAAGGATACATCTTTGGCATTTGCGCTTGCTTATTCCGAGATGTTTAGTATTGCAAAACAAATCGCCGCATCTAAAACCACCTTTACACCATTTGTGGTAGCCGCTGTATTCTACTATATTTTTAATTTGATCGTAGCAGTTATTATGGAACGGGTTGAAAAGAAACTGAGTTACTATCAATAAGGAGGGCGGATTCCATGAATTTACTGGAAATGAATAATATTAATAAAAAATTTGACGATCTGGAAGTGATCAAGGACATCTCCCTTTCGGTAAAAGAGGGCGAGATACTTTCTGTCATCGGACCGTCCGGATCGGGAAAATCAACCTTACTGCGATGCGCAACGATGCTTGAGAAGGTTAACAGCGGAGAGATAAGCTATCTGGGTGAACAGGCGGTATGGATGCGGGATGGGGCGGCCGTCTATGCAAAAGGAGAATTGGAGAAAAAGATTCATTCTTACTTTGGGCTGGTATTTCAAAACTTTAACCTGTTTCCGCACTATTCGGTCATAAAGAACCTTACCGACGCACCGATTCATATTCAAAAGCGAAATAAAGAAGAAGTCTTCAGGGAGGCCAGGGAATTACTGGATAAGATGGGACTTTCAGATAAGGAGAATGCTTATCCGTGCCAGTTATCGGGGGGACAATGCCAACGTGTTGCAATTGCCAGAGCGCTTGCACTTAATCCCAAGATTCTATTCTTTGATGAGCCAACTTCGGCTCTGGATCCGGAATTAACCGGAGAGGTACTGAAGGTAATCAAATCCCTGGCTGATCTGGATATTACAATGGTGATCGTAACCCATGAGATGGCATTTGCAAGGGATATTTCCGATCGGATCATCTTCATGGACAAGGGGGTGGTGGCCATGGAAGGTACGCCGGAAGAAGTATTTTCAAGTGACCATGCCAGAATGAAAGAGTTTCTGGGGAAATTCAATCAAGCCTGAAGGACGGCGGATTCAGCGATAACGAATTTTTAGGGGGATGTCATGTCGGTCTTGATTTTATAAAAAAGGTGGCGTATAATCGTAACGTAAAAACTGGAACGAAGAGCCGGAAGGCTTGACAAGATTCACAAAGAAAGGGTGTCAGACTTATGAAAAAGCTGGAACAATTATACGAAGGAAAAGCAAAGAAAGTATTCGCAACCGACGTAGACGGCATTGTAATCGTAGATTACAAAGATGATGCAACTGCATTCAATGGTGAGAAAAAAGGTACCATCATGGGAAAAGGTGTGATAAATAACCGTATGACTAACCATGTATTCAAGATGATGGAAAAAGAAGGGGTACCAACCCATTATGTAGAAGAGTTAAGTGACCGTGAAACCGCGGTAAAGAAAGTAGAAATCGTTCCGCTTGAAGTTATTGTACGTAATGTGGCAGCAGGAAGCTTTTCGAAAAGAATGGGTGTAGAAGAAGGAAGAGAACTGCTATGTCCGATTCTGGAGTTTAGTTATAAAAATGATGATCTGGGCGATCCATTCATTAATGATGATTATGCATTAGCGCTTGGACTGGCTACTCAGGAAGAGATTGACATCATCAAATCCTATACCAGAAAGATCAATGAATTCTTAAAAGGTTATTTCTTAAGTGCCGGTATGAAATTAATCGACTTTAAAATTGAGTTTGGTAAACTGCCGGATAAAACCATCATTCTGGCCGATGAAGTGTCACCGGACACATGCAGACTGTGGGATGTAGAGACGAATGAAAAGTTAGATAAAGATCGTTTCAGAAGAGATATGGGTAATGTAGAAGAGGCGTATGACGAAGTATTTAAGCGTCTGGGATTAGCATAACCTTATCAGGGCAATCTCCGGCATGAGACATTTCCGGATGAGATCTGATGATAAAATGTACTCTACAGTGATAACAGCTATTGCATAAAAGAAAGGCTATGTCAATGACACAAAATGTAATACATGAACAAAGAGAAATTACTGATAAGCTAAAAGAAGAATGTGGCGTCTTTGGAATGTATGATTTAAACGGCGCAGATGTGGCATCCACTATATATTATGGACTGTTCGCACTGCAGCATAGAGGACAAGAAAGCTGTGGAATAGCAGTGAGTGAAACAACAGGACCAAAGGGAAAAGTGAATTCCTTTAAGGGCATGGGGCTGGTAAATGAAGTATTCCTTCCCGGTTCCCTGGATGGTCTGCACGGAGATATCGGTGTAGGCCATGTCCGTTACTCTACTGCCGGGGCCAGTACCCGTGAAAATGCCCAGCCTCTTGTCCTGAATTATATTAAGGGAACATTGGGACTGGCTCATAACGGGAACTTGATCAATGCACAGGAACTGCGGGATGAGTTAGTATATGGGGGTGCGATATTTCAGACGACGATTGATTCGGAAGTTATCGCATATCACATCGCCAGAGAACGTGTGCATACCAAGAATGTTGAAGAGGCAGTGAATCGGGCAGTCAGAAAGATCAGGGGGGCATATTCGTTGATCATAATGTCACCCCGCAAGCTGATCGGTGCCAGGGATTCTTATGGATTCAAACCGCTTTGTATCGGGAAACGGGATCAAGCTTATATTCTGGCTTCTGAAACATGTGCACTGGAAACCGTAGGGGCCCGGTTTGTCCGGGATGTCCTGCCTGGTGAGATCGTAACGATAACGAAAGATGGCATTAAGTCAGACACCTCTCTTTGTATACCAAAAGAAGAGCGTGCGCGCTGTATTTTTGAATATATTTATTTTGCCAGACCGGATAGTCATATTGATGGAGTCAGCGTTTATGAGTCCAGAATCAAAGCGGGAAGGTTTCTTGCAATGGATTCGCCGGTGGAGGCAGACCTGGTAGTTGGTGTACCGGAGTCAGGTAATGCAGCAGCACTGGGATATTCGCTGGAATCGGGAATTCCATACGGAACCGCTTTTGTGAAGAATACTTATGTGGGAAGAACTTTTATTAAGCCCAAGCAAAGCAGCCGTGAATCCAGTGTTCGGGTAAAACTCAATGTGCTGAAGGAGGAAGTGGCCGGTAAACGGGTTATTATGATTGATGACTCTATCGTTCGCGGAACCACCAGTGACCGGATTGTCAGTATGTTGAAGGAATCAGGCGCAAAGGAAGTCCATATGCGTGTTAGTTCACCGCCATTTTTATGGCCGTGTTACTTTGGGACAGATGTGCCGGCGCGTGAGCAATTGCTTGCATATAACCGCACAGTGGAGCAAATATGTGATATAATAGGTGCAGATAGCCTGGCTTACTTAAAAGAAGAGCGACTGGAAGAGTTGGTGGACCAAAAGCTTACTATCTGTAAAGGATGCTTTAGTGGAAAGTACCCAATGGAACCTCCGAAAGAGGATATCCGTGGAGAATACGAAAAATAATTGATTGAACACCAAAGGAGAAAACGAATGAATAACAGATATCAAAGTCCGTTATCCGAACGGTATGCAAGTAAAGAGATGCAGTATATCTTTTCGCCGGATATGAAGTTTCGTACATGGAGAAAGCTTTGGATCGCATTGGCAGAAACGGAGAAGGAACTGGGGCTTAACATTACCCAGGAACAGATTGATGAATTAAAAGAATATGCGGAAGATATCAATTATGATGTGGCAAAAGAACGGGAAAAAAAGGTGCGCCATGATGTAATGTCTCATGTGTATGCATATGGTGTTCAGTGTCCGAAGGCGAAAGGGATTATCCATCTGGGCGCTACTTCCTGTTATGTAGGCGATAATACGGACATCATTGTTATGACCGAGGCATTGAAGCTGGCAAAGCGTAAGCTGGTAAATGTTATTGCTAAACTGGCTAAGTTTGCGAATAAATATAAAGCATTGCCGACACTTGCATTTACTCATTTCCAGCCGGCGCAGCCGACTACGGTAGGAAAGCGTGCAACTTTGTGGATGCAGGAATTTTTACTTGATTTAGAAGATATCAACTATGTGCTGGATGGTATGAAGCTGTTAGGTTCTAAGGGAACTACTGGTACTCAGGCTAGTTTTTTGGAATTATTTGACGGGGATCATGAGAAGATCGAAAAGATTGATTCGATGATTGCTGAAAAGATGGGCTTTAAGGAATGCTATCCGGTATCAGGGCAGACTTATTCACGGAAGGTGGATACAAGGGTGCTTCATGTTTTGGCACAGGTGGCATCCAGTGCTCATAAGTTTTCGAATGATATTCGTTTGCTTCAGCATTTGAAAGAGGTGGAAGAACCATTTGAAAAGAGTCAGATTGGGTCTTCGGCGATGGCTTATAAGAGGAATCCGATGCGTAGTGAGCGGATTGCTTCTTTGGCTCGTTTTGTTATGGTGGATGCCATGAACCCGGCATTGACGGCAGCTACTCAGTGGTTTGAAAGAACTTTGGATGATTCGGCGAATAAACGGTTGAGTATTCCGGAAGGGTTTTTGGCAGTTGATGGGATTTTAGATCTTTGCTTGAATGTTGTGGATGGTCTGGTGGTATATCCGAAGGTGATTGAAAAGCGGCTGATGTCGGAACTGCCGTTTATGGCAACAGAGAATATTATGATGGATGCGGTGAAGGCTGGTGGTGACCGGCAGGAGCTGCATGAAAGGATTCGTGAGCTTTCTATGGAAGCGGGGCGAATGGTTAAAGTAGAAGGACAAGATAATAACCTTCTGGAGTTGATTGCGGCTGATCCTGCATTTAATATGACTTTGGAAGAATTGCGGGAGACGATGGATCCGTCTAAGTATACTGGGAGAGCGGAGGAGCAGGTGGAGTCTTTTCTTAGTAAGGTTGTGAAGCCGGTTTTGGATGAGAATCAGGAGGTTCTTGGGATGACGGCAGAGATTAATGTGTAGTGATGATGTAGAATAGTAATTGAGGGCTGATGCTTTATGACTGGATGAGGGTTGTGGGGTGTCAGTTTTTTTGGGGTATAAGGCGGACGGGTCAAAAGCCTGCGGGGCCTGCCTGCTGCCACAAAATGGGGTCTGGACCGCAGGGGGATGCATCGTTGTCAAAACCAAAGCATTTCGCTGATAGATACTAACAGAAATAGAGCCCAAATCACCGGACTATCCACATTCAATCCGTTTTGGTGTGAAAAAAGGGTGGTGGGTAGTCGACAAATGACGCACTTTAACAAGCTATTCGGAAAATAGCCTTTGTAAGGTTAGTTGAATTTA
>Ga0153972_1000729_pt1 | contig 10715 bp, 3 predicted proteins | sample TSGA056MetaG_FD_104732 | JGI IMG/M metagenome (GOLD analysis project Ga0153972, IMG submission 104732) | Attine ant fungus gardens microbial communities from Georgia, USA - TSGA056 MetaG | ecosystem: Host-associated > Fungi > Mycelium > Unclassified | place: USA: Georgia, George L Smith State...
GCCTCTGGATCTATTTATGGCCAAAAGAAGCGCATTGAAGAGAGCTTCACAATGGTTATTGAAGTGAATGATTATGTTAAGCTGTTCCTGAAATATCAGCAATTTAGTGTCTGGTAACTTGGTAATCACTGACTAATCTGCTGATAACTCGGTAAATACTAATTGCTTTGAGACGTTTTTGGTACTGTTTGAAAGGTCTTCTTAAGGGCTTTTGGTGGCCATTTAGATTGTTGAAACCAGTCAAGTATTTCTAGAGTTATGGCCCAAATGAAGTTTGTGACACCTAGGATGGAGTTTAAAGTAAGAAAGAAGAGGAGATATGAAGAAGCAGGGAAATTTGTAGTGAAGATAAAAGAGATTTAGGAGGAAGCTAAGGTAACACTAGAGAAGACACAGAAAAAGATAAAGAAATATATAGATAGAAAGAAAGTAGAAGTTGATAAGTATAAAATAGAAGACTTGGTAATGCTTAGTACCAAAGATCTGAAATATCAAATAGTTGATAAAAGAACAAAAAAGCTGATGAAAAGGTTTGTAGGCTCTTATAAAGTAAAGAAAATCATATTAGCAAATGCAATTGAATTGGAGTTATCTAGCATAATCAGAATACATCTAGTAGTAAATATTAATAGAATACATAAATACATAGGGCAAGTAAAGGAATAGAGAAAAGAGCAACTAGCTCCAGTCATAACTGAGGGAGAAGAGAAATGGAAGATCAAAAGAATATTGAATAAGTAATGGATTAGAGAAAAGGATAAGTATCTAGTATGATAGAAGGGATTTACAGTGGAGTCAGATACTTGGGAAAGAAAAGAAAACCTGGAAAATGCAAAGAAGGTAATAGAGGAGTTTGAAAAGGAGTATAGAAGAGATATGGAAAACATTAAAAGATAAGAAAGAGAAGAAGTGACATTTAAAAGAGGAGAATTACCAGGAAGGTTTATAGCAAGAAAATTATTCAGATGGTCAGATAAGAAGTATGACAAAGAATACTAGACAAGATTAGAAAGAAATTAGAAAAGATGAAAAAAAGAAAGAACAAGGAAGTAAAGAACAATAGAAATAATAAAAAAGAAAGAGGAGAAAACTAAACAAGAAAACTTAGAAATAAAGAAGTGAACAAAAGAAAATAATAATAAAATAAAGAACATTTGTGATCTTTATTACAAGTTGTAAAAAAAAAAAAAAAAGATCCTTGGGATAAGAGACCTTGAGAAAGAGATGGTATTATAACTTGGCCAAATAGCTAAGTCATTATTTATATTTCTTTTCTTTTTCTTTTATTTAATTAGGGAATCAATAGACATGTAAGAAGAAATGACTCAAAGGAGATATGTGGAATATTATAAATAGAAGTAAATACAGAATATATATAAATAGTATATAATAATCAAATAAAGATTCTATTGAGTTCTCCTTGTTAACTCAGACTTAGAGAATGATTAAGTCATTTCAGGCTAAGTCACTATATAATTGGTTATCTCTCTTTAAGTGCTCGACAATAGAGGATGGAAAGATATAGATAAAAAACTAAGAAAAAAAGTTAAGTCAAAAAATTGTATTAAATGAAATTTATATACTTATATTCTAAGAATAAAACAGCTATATATTTGGTTTTGGCTGAGTTCAAAACTCTCCTTCTGGGGGTTATATGAGTATATATGAAAATAATAAATTAGTTGAATCTAAAAAGACTTAGTAGTTGTTATAAAGTAGTTAAAAAAGCATACTGTAAAAGTTGTTGAGAAAGTTTATTCATTTGTGCTTTAAACTCTTTAATACCAGTATTAATCTCTACTTTAATTAAGTTGATGTTATTTTCTAAAGATTCTTCTGGAAAATAGAGCTTGATATGACTATAAACAAGATGAGATATATATAAAACTAGATTAAATTTAGAAAGTTGAAAAACCAAAATACAAAGATTATTTATTAAGATAAGAGAAAGTCGTACTCTTGTAAGGTTAGAATTTGAAATCATAGAAGATTGTTGAAAAAGAAAAAAAGACTATTTTGAATTATTAGTAGAAAATAAATAAAAGATATAAAATTATACATGATATAGTTGATACTAAATTGCTGAATTTGCTAACCAGTAATAAAAATAAGTAAAATCACCAAGTTCAATATTAGTGGAAATATGGTTAAGACATTCTATACAAAGATTTTAACCATAGTTGCAAATATATAGGCTGTCTCCTTCAGTACACTAACTACAAAACTAATATTTTGGAGGTTAGAGTATAGATTGACTATAGGGGAACCTTACCAACACCACCTCTAAAATGCTAGACCAATCTCCTGGAGTAACCTTATACCTAATTAAATATTACATAGTAATATTTAATCATCTCCAGCTCAACTTGGCAACTTTTGACCTTAACTGGTAGGACTGTAGGATTAGAAATAGACAAGCTATAGTAGTATATAGTATAGAGTATACCTCAGAAGCCTTATTCTAAACTCTATTTGAAAAAAATATCAAGTTCATTGTAAAAAGATACATACATTATCTACACTATAAAGTTGCCTTTGATATCTGTCAGAAAAGCCTCTTCTAACAGATCTCAAAGACAACTAAAGATTAAATTAAAAAAATGAAAAAACTATTTAATAAAAATGATATCTAGAAAACTCAGCAGTATTAGGTTCAAAAATACATTAGAAAATAATTACTTAGCTTAATATAAAAAGATGGCAGAGATATATCTCATATATATCTCCTGTCTATGATTTGCCTGTGTTGCAACTGAGGTAAGACAATAAGTAGTCTATATACAATATTGGTGAGTAGATATTAAAAAATTGAATAAAAATGAAAAAACTTACTGTAATAACATTGGGAATATTATACATAGTGAGAAGAGGTAAGAAAGACATTTTCACTATATATTATAACCAAAGAATTGAAAATTAAGGTAAAAAATATTATATATGCTATGTTAGTTAATAAATATTGAAAAAATTGAAAAAAAAATTGAAAAACATACCATAGTTCTGTTAAACATATCAGGCATAGTAAAAACATATATAGAATACATCCTCACCCTATACAGTAAGATGATTTATAAGCTTTCTATAAAGATGACTAGAGTGGAGTAGACTCCAGGAGAATTCTTAGTAATATTACACTCCTAAATATGTTACAACTCACCTCCAGAAGAATTCTTAGAGATTAGAATAATGCTCCTAGGGTGTACTTTTACAATATATATACTTTTTCTACTGAGGTATCATTAATCCTGTAGTCCTGCCAGTCAGAGTCAGAGATCTCTAAGTCAAGCTAAAGGGAATTAAATATTATATAGTAATATTGAATTAAGCACAGAGTCACTCCAAACTATAAGTCTGGTATTTCAGAGACAGTATTAGTAGAATCTCCTTATACTTTTTTCCAAGAAGAAAACAGTTAACTGCATGCTTCAGCCAGTCAAAAAGCAAAAGAAAATATAGTGAATGGTATAAAATACTATACAGAGAAAAGAGTTATAAACTCTATTCCTCAAACTCTGCCTTGTTTAGACTATCATACCTAAACTACTAGCCAATTTTGGGAAGAGACTCTCCTTTTACCTAAGGCCAAACAAAGCCTCTTATTTTGTCCATATTACTATATCCTGGACACTGGACAGAGGTCAGTAGACAAGCAGAATCATTGTCTAGCAAAATGGTCATTAAAGAAGAAATATAACAGTGAAGCAGGTTTTACTTACCTAGAATTATACGAATGTAGATATATATATCTAATATTGAGAAAATCATATATATATTAAATAAAATATAACATACCTTAGACATTACTGGTATACCTCTAAAAGATGTCTGGTATATCTTTGGAGTATATATAGTATATATACAGAGTAGAAACATAAGATGGTGCATTATCTACCTATAAAAGCAAGTAAGTGAGTAAAATAGTCAATATATCAAATCAAATTAGTATACATCTTGGACATAACTATTACACTTTCAAGAGATGTGTAGTATATTTCTAGAGTGTCTAGAGTACATATATAGAGCAGAAACATAAAACAGTATGTCATCTATCTATAAAGGCAAGTAAGTCAGTAAAATAGTCAATATATAAAATTAAATTACTATGCACCTTGGGTATGACTGGTATACTTCTCAGAGATATCTGGCATATCCCTGGAGTGTCTATTATAAGTTCAAAGAGGAGAGACAACTATATAACCTATTAGTTTACTATAAAGATAAAAAAATCAGAAAAATAACAAATCAATTGAAAAAAAAATGTTACATACCTTGTGCAAGTCTTGTATACCTCCAGATGACAAATAACATATCTAGAGATATCTAGTATATTTTTGAAATGAGTAGAGGACAGCTAAGGTCTTATATCCTAATAAATAGCAAATAAGTGTTAATATTAATATAGTTTTCTTACTAGAATACTATATCATATATCACTTTCCTTATTGGGATACTGCATTATATATAACCTTCCTTAGTGGGATACTATATCATACTTTGATTAAAAATAAATGTGTTAGAAGTCATTAACTAGGGTAGAAAACTGAGAAAGGCTTATATCTATACTATAAATGGTCAGTTGACTAGTTGAGAAGTCATAGAAAATTTAATAATAATAGATATAATTCTTGCTGATGTTAGGTCACTACTGTCTTCATCTTTGACTTATTTTTAACTTTATTATGGCCCTAATATTATCGATAGGCAGTGAATGCTCTTAGTGATCACCTTAGATGAATGTTCAAGAAGAACTCTATTGAGTTCTTTGTTGGATTGGACTTCTACTTATATTACTTTTACAGTGGCTATACTCTTAGTCCATGGTCATATAACCTTCTAGAATGTTCTGTGATCACCTAACCTTGTCACATGACCTTAGTTCCTATACTATTTATATCTTAACTCTATTATGTGTTTTGAGGTTTTGGATTAAATGTTCAAATGCTTGGGAAACTTTTCTCCTTTTGGAACTCTCATAACACCTAACTTTATAAGAGGAGAGGGTATAATAGAGTTTTTGAAAGAAAAGTGTAAGATACACTCTTAGATTTAATAGGCTCAAAAACAATAAATTCATACTATAAATAGTTACCTTAATATATACATAGTGTTTTACAATACTAGAGTATAAGTTTTAGTACTTCTATAAATTTTGTTTTGGATACTTCTAATGATGACTAAAATTCCTAGATATCTTAATATCATATTTTATTACAACTTTCTCCAATAAAATAACTTGTGTCAAAAAAACCAAGACCAGAAGCTATACTAGAAGAAATAAAATGAAAAAGATAATTGAAATTTAGAAATTACAGACAAAAATAAAAAACAAAATATCTTTTACCAAAGATAAGAAAATTATAAAGAGAGAATCCAAGTAATAAAATATTAAAACTTGATAGTAAATATATCAACTACAGCCATGCATCACTTGTGTAAGTATTTTCTTTTTAATTTTCTATAATATATTACTGAATATATCCATAGATATAGTAGACTGTGATGTCTCTATTCTTGAAAATAGCTAGAAAATCAGTAAAATACTCAAAAAACCAAATCTAGGACATATAAATTGCCTATGTATTATTAAGAGCAACAAAGGCCATATCCTACTATGGTATTTTCCAAAAATCCTACCAAAGGAATACACTATGAGTTTTTGATTATCTTTTGTCTTGATAATTTAATATTTGTCTTATAGAAAATATTGACTGAAGCAACAAAGGATTTAGATCTCATTGCTTCTTATTCTATTACCACCATCATAATGGTAGTGTCTAAGAGAAAAACAACAAATAAACACTTTACATTAACTACAAATAGTAACTATAAGTCCTAATCTTTTATATATCATATTAAAAGGTCTAAAAATACAGCTATTAACATACAAAGAGACTGTCCTACCTCAAGGGTATCAATAGACTAGTCCAGAAGCCTATTGGAGGTATTTATAAACTTGGGGACATTATTAGAAATGGACTATATAGAAAAAATGGATCTCCAGAACAATATAGAGGTTAAAAAGCCTAAAAACAATAGTTAGGACAGTGATCATATCATAAATGGCCACTTATTAATTTGTGATTTGCTGATTTAGTAATCAAAGAACTTAAAAAAGCAAAGTTAGACAAGTAACAAAAGATATTATTAAGTCTGAGATTTATCCTCAGATATACAGTTCTTAAATATATGATTGTAGTAGTCTGTATACCAGGACAGTCTATCACATAATCACCACCTATTGTTCTACATATAGGAGTGCTATTGTTCTTGAAATAGAGATAACATAACTATCTTAGGACAGTCCTTTGTTCTATTCAAGAACAGATGATAATCTATAGATAAAGATCAGTATTATGTACAAACATTGAGAACCTTGTATCTTCATGGGATCTTATTGCCTTGGGGTCTATTTATAGCCAAAAAAGAGCATTGAAGAGAGCTTCACAATGGTTGTTGAAGCAAACAATTATATTAAGCAGTTCCCAAGATATCAGTGATTTAGTATGTAGTGACTTGGTAATTGTAGACTGATCTGCTGATAACTCAGTGAATACTAATTGCCTTGAGATGTTTTTGGTACCATTTGAAAGGTCTTCTTAAGAGCTTTTAGTGGCCATTTAGATCATTGAAATCTGTCAAGTATTCCTAGAGTTATGGTCCAAATGAAGTTTGTAACAGAACAAATACAAGACTAAGAAAATCAACAAGAGTATTAGGCTTTGAACGAGCTGCCAAATATGATTGCTCAACTTCAAGGATCTAGTAAGGCAGGCACTCAATCTCAAGAAGTCAATGAGGTGGTATCTATTAACATACTCTCTTAGGCCTTCTTGTCTTAGCTTTCTTCTCCGGAAGTCATTCCATATAGCACCAATATCCTAGCTAATCCCAGCTTATAGGATAGTAGATTTGGGACCACTTCTCTATTTAGTACCAATGAATTTTTTTAAGGCAACATTTTCAATATAGCATGCTTCCTCTGGTGTATAGCAACATTTCTCAAACAAAGAAAGCTCAAAGGTTATAATGACAAAGATATTCCTCAACTAAAGCCATTTGGCAAAGCTGCTTGGACATTTGTATTAGCTATATATAAAGCTGAATGGGACCAAATCAATACTGCAGATAATATCACTTTTCAGTTCAAGGCCAAGTCTCAATTTGAGAGGAACCAACCCTCTCTACAATCTTCTCTAGTCAATACCAATAGAGCAACAAGAATTAATCATGTTCCACTATTTCTATTCTCTTGACCTAGCAAGAAAACAAGAGAGAAATTGAAAAAGGTACTTGTTAAGCATAACAAAGCCATGACACTATGCAGTTTTGCATAAGCTGCTATTTCTGCTGAAAATATCCTGTGTATTAAAGAAGCTTTCCCAGTGTTGTCCAATAGCAAGATCCTGGACATACATAAATTGGTCTTCCTAACTACCCAGAGGAAGAAAAAGATCCAAATCACTACCAAAGGACCCTCAAGGAAATAGGCTATAGTATCTATCTTAGAGAAATACATTGACTTAATCATACAAGAAGCTGTAAGGGGACTTTACCAACACCATCCCTGGAACACTAGATTAACCTCCCAGAGTAATTCTGTGTCTAATTAAATATTACTATATAATATTTAATTGCCTTTAGCTTGACTTGGCAACTCTTGACCCTGACTAGTAGGACTATAGGATCAGGGATGGACAGGCTGTAGTAGTATATAGTGTAGAGTATACTTCTAGGAGTCTTATTCTAAACTCTAAGGATTCTCCTGGAGGTAAGTTATAATATAACTTAGAAGTGTAATATCACTAAGGATTCTTCTGGAGTCTACTCTGCTCTGGTTGTCCTTATAGTAGTTTAGGATCTCCTAAATAGAGCCTTGAAAGAACACAGTGAACAGTCTCCTACTAAATACTCTCCTTTGTCCTCAACCAACCCTTTGTGAATTTTGCTCCATACAAATATTATACACAGATATCTCCCAGGGCATAGCCAATGCCCTGGCATATCTGCAACACCATTTACACAAAGTTACTGAGTGATAAAACAACTCAGAAACAAATATAAACAATGCTTTCTTTACCCTGACTGTTCAGCTACAGCAGCTTATGCAGCTGGTCTCTAATCCTTAGTCTCCAGCCCCAATAACAGCCTCTCTACCTCCACCCACAGTACCAACTCCTTCTTTGGTCACCCTAAAATCCTAAGCCCACCCAAAACTCTCTTCTCCTCTAGACTTTCATAGAGAGTGAAGTTTAGGCCATGCATTCCCCAACTCCTATATCTTGTACATACGCCTGGCTCTAGAGCAATTTAGCTATGAGAAAAAGGTGCTCTGGGTACTGACATTTTTCAAAGGAGGTTGGGCTACAAAATAGACCAAGAATTTCTTTTGATGAAAAGCAGACACTAGAATTTTTTCTATCCAGAACTAGGCTAACTTTGATCAGCACTTCTCCATCTAGTTCTTCTCTATGAACAAAGAGGTCAATGCAATCAATACCTTAGAGGATGTGTCCTACCACCAAGAAAGTCGAATGGTAAACAACTACTTAAATAGTTTTCAAGCTCTGGTCTCCAATACTGGCTACATGAACCTCTAGACCCTGGTGGTGAAATTTTGACAAGGACTCTGAGCAAACATTCAGAGTCAAATTGCTACTATGCTATATGTATGCTGTATAAGAGACCTATAGACACTGACCCTGAGGTATGGTATTATGCAGTTTAGAGGATTGACCAAGCTAGGCTAGCCAATAAAGCCTTCTAGTCCTTCCAATGCTTGACATCTTTGTTTTCCTTGAGGCTCTCTGCTCTACATCTGGCCCCCCTAACTATAGTTCACACCCTCCAGCTCTTCCCACACTAGCCCCTTTGAAGCCTCTGCCCTTGCTATTTCTTTTGTTCCTTGGGATCTCCATGGATATTGATGCAGCACAAGAGGCCTGGCCTCTCCTTCTGCACAACTGCTATTATTGTAGAGAAACAGGCCACCTCATGAAGGACTTTCCATACCAGCTCAATGTATAATAGTTAATAGTGGAGCAAAGGGAAAAGCTAATTGAGAATCTAATAGCTTTGAAGGATGCAGTTATAGCAGAAGAAATGGAGTCCCCCTCTGAAGAGGATTTTGCATAGAGCAACCAGCAAAAGATATACTCCAGTTGCTCCCTATAAATAGGTTTACTGTACTCAATATAGAAGAAGTTAATACAAATAACAATGAACTAGCAGACATATCCTTCCCTTCTTCTACCCTAGTGGTCTATACGACTCCCCAGAGACCAAAATGGAAGAAACAATTGCCCAAACAACTTTCTGCCAATACTCTAGATACACAAGGAATGTCTTTGGTCTTATTTATAGAAATCAGTACAACCAATACCAGCAAACTCCACTTTATTAAAACACTTCTGGACTGCAGAGCCACTGTTAACTTCATAGACTGTAACTTTGTCCACTCCAAAAGGATTAATACCTGGACCATCTCTCAGCCTATACTAGTCTTCAATGTCAATGACTCTTCCAACAAGATAGGTTAGATATCAGAGATAGTAGACATAGTCCTCTACTACAAGACCTACTCAGAGTAGATGCTCCTAGCCATCTCCAGTCTGGGAAAACAGAATCTGATTCTTGGCTATACCTGGCTAAAGGACCACAATCCAAAAGTCAACTGGGAAAAAAGTGAGGTCTTTATGACTAGATACTCACCCTACTATAAAGGATATTGAACATTGTGGAAGAAACAAGCCTTGAAGAGAAGACAAGAGGTCCCAGCCCTACTGCATTGTTAGACTAGACCCACTCCTCTCTTAGACAGCAATGAAAAGGAGTCCAAAATTCCATGTAAAACCAACAGATAAGACTAAGAGCTCAAGGATAGATTGTTTATAGCCAGACTGCTTCCCAAGCCCTGTGAAGAGACCATATAAGCTTCTATAACCAATTTCCAAAGGTTGGCAGAAAGAGCATATTAGAGTATAGAAACACTGGCTACTATGACCCCATTGTCCCTATATGCTAGAGGGTTTAAGTTCATGTTCACTAAAGACAATTTCAACATTTTTCTGGAGCATCACTATTAGGATTATACCATAGAACTCCTGCCAGGTTCTAAACCAAGGTTGACTAAGGTGTACTCTCTGTCTTCGGTTGAGCAGAAGAAATTGTATACCTTTTTAGAGGAAAACTTATGTACTGGATGGATCTGCTCATCCAAATTGTCCATGACTATACTGGTCTTTTTCATTAAGAAGAAAAACAGCTCTCTCTGGTTAGTACAGGACTACTGGGCCCTTAGCTCTATAATGGTGAGGAATAAGTATTCTTTATCTCTCATCTCCAAGCTTGTGTCTCAACTCTATGGAGCTAAATACTTTAGTAAATTGGACATCTGTTAGGGTTTCAACAATGTATATATCAAGCCTGGAGATGAGTGAAAGACCATCTTGTGCACCAACTGTGGTCTGTTTGAACCCCTGGTAATATTTTTTAGAATAACTAACAGTCTGGCCATCTTCTAGATGATAATGAACAATATATTCTGAGATCTTATTGCAGAAGGTATTGTAGTGGTATATCTAGACAACATCCTAATCTTCACTAGGACCATTGAACAGCATGCTAAGACTATCTGAAAAGTGCTGGAGATTCTTGTAGAGCACAATCTATATCTTTGTCTAGAGAAATACAAATTCCAGAAAGAACATATTAAATAC
>Ga0153972_1000732_pt1 | contig 10701 bp, 7 predicted proteins | sample TSGA056MetaG_FD_104732 | JGI IMG/M metagenome (GOLD analysis project Ga0153972, IMG submission 104732) | Attine ant fungus gardens microbial communities from Georgia, USA - TSGA056 MetaG | ecosystem: Host-associated > Fungi > Mycelium > Unclassified | place: USA: Georgia, George L Smith State...
GCCGTACCTCTCTTATATTGCGTTAGTTCAAACGATTATAGCCACATTGCTTGTCACATATACACTGATTCGGTATATTCAGTTTTTATTTTGTCAGGCGAAGTGACCTCACGGTGATTTCAATAATTTTTGAACGACTACCGATGCGAATCGGCGGGGTATACAATTGAATTTATACTTAAAGGCAGTAAGCTTTCTATGGCAGTTGATGATGATATTATTATTAGTGCGATAGATGACTTGGAAACAGATTTTTAGTAGGGAAATGTTAAATCGTCAATAAAGCTATTGACTGCTCCCCTGGGTATTGGTGTATCATATACTTGAAGAGATAAATTGATTTCTGATACTGGAGAGTGAAAATGGATAATACAGATAAAAAACGAACGGCCGGAGATATTGAACATGAACTGGCAGATTATTTTTACACCTGTACATATTCCGATGTTCTCTCCGGATACAATCCGCCGGCTCATGGCGTCGGGAGAAGCATTGATATCGCCGTCTTATAGAAAAAAAGCGGGACATCCCCTTTTGTTTTTGGCTGATTTTATTCCCCAAATACTAGAATATCAAGGGAATCAGGGTTTGCGCGGAGCGATAGACACCTTAGGGATTAAACGCAAATATATGGAAGTAGAGGATGCGTGCGTTCTCCATAATATGGATGAATTGGAGCAGATGGATGACCTGATTAAGCAGCATAATGAATATATCCTCCATCCTTTTCTAAAAATCAGCATTGAAAAGGAAAAGTTATTTTTCAACTCGCGGACAAAATTTTTGCTTATATTGATACAGGAAACCGGCTCTGTGAAAAGTGCCTGTAAGCATATGGCGCTGTCGTATAGCAATGCCTGGGATATGCTAAATGAACTGGAAAACGAACTCGGTTATGCGGTGATAGAACGCCGGCGTGGAGGAAAATATGGAGGAAAGACAGATTTAACCGCAGAAGGGATAGCTTTTCTTGAAAAGTATCAGGAGTTTGAAGTTGGTGTACGACAATATGCAAGAGAAGAGTTTGCTAGGATTTTTCAAGGAAAATGATAGATGATAAAAAGTAAGTTTCAAATAGTGGTTGCACTAGGATAAGCGAGTTCTTTTGACAAAGAATTTGCCATGGATAGCTTTTGATTTTATAATAATAGTATATTGTCAATGGTGGGTAAAATCTAGAGTTACACAGGAGGAAATGAGATGAATGTAAAAAAAGAAGTCAGCTTATCTAAATTACAAAAAGATGCCGAAGATTTATTTAGGGGAGGTTTTTTCTGTTCGGAGGCAGTCGTGAGTGCGGTCCGGTCAAATTTTGAATTGGATATACCGGAAGAGGTTATTGCGATGGCTTCCGGATTCCCGGTAGGAATTGGCCGCGCTAAGTGTTTATGCGGTGCTGTGTCTGGTGGGGTTATGGCATTGGGTATATTTTTTGGACGTACGAAACAGGGGGATCCTAAAGTTGAGAAAAATCTTGCTGTTTCAAAGGAACTTCACGATTATTTTAAGGAAGCTAATGGGAAGGGTGTGTTGTGCTGCCGTACCCTGACGAAAGAATTCGATATGGGAAAAGGAGAGCATAAAGAACAGTGCATTCACTATACCGGTTTAGTTGCTCATAAGGTAGGGGAAATAGTCGTCAGAGAATTCAACCTTACAAATATTGATGGGGAATAGGGGCTTAGTCATGAAGAAAATGGAGAAAGAGATAAGGAGTTCATAAACATCCATCATATTCCGCTCTGCAGGTGCGCATCCTTAATGGTGATATCCGAACGATATTGATTTTCAATCATATCATTGATTCGAAAAATCATATCATTGTATTTTTCTTCGAGGATACCGATTTCATCATATCCTCCGGTTAAATTATCTGGATCGGCAGAGGACATCCATGGGCTAATATCTGAATGGGATTAATAAAACGTTTTAACAGCATCGTGGCAATGCCCAGACTAAGCAGTATGCATGTGAAAGATACTGCCAGACCGATATAAAAGGGAGAAACACTGGTAAAACTGTAAATAGTGTCAGGACAACTACTGAAAATATAGAAGTCTGACTGTGGTATCATCTTGCGGTAAACAATCAAATTGAAAAAGCTTCTTGAAAAAATTTAATTGATGGTTGCAATATGGATAAACGTTTTGGGTACCATCCGGATTATATCGATTTTTGAACAATGGGACTGCCAATCTTTTCAGAGTAGTCTGATCGGGAGCAATTATTGCTCCCGGTATTTCTTTGGTGTCATACCAACATTTTTTTTAAACACATTTTGAAAATAGCCCTGAGAAGAGAATCCAAGGAATGTGCTGATTTCAAAAATAGAACGGTCAGAATTTTTAAGATATTTCTTCGCCTTTTCAATTTTTTGCTGTTGAATAAATGCACTTAATGTCATTCCACTTTCCTGTTTGAATTTTGCAGAGAGATAGTTTCTAGACATAAGCAGATCTTTCGCCATTTGTTCCACAGAAATCTCCTCTGTGAGGTGGGAGTGTACATAAGTGGAAATTTTTCGCATGAATTGATTATATGTGTTTCCCTTGGTTAGTTCATGGACCTGTGTTGCGTAATCAAGAATCATATGGAGTTGAAGATTGATAATTTGTTCAGGCTCATTGTATTTTTCACCATGTTGTATATATCGATCACTGAGGGATAGTGATTCCTCTGGAGGCATTCCACCTGCAATAGCGGCTCTGGACACAAGGGTTGTTGTTGTAATCAAAAGATTTTTCAATTGGCGGAGATAAGTGTCTGCCATTTTCCCGGATTGACCGGCGGAGGCGCTCGTAAAAAGCTTATTCAATGCATCAATATTGCCAGAAGAGATATATTCGAGCATCTTCTGTTCAAATCCATAGGTGCCATGGACGAACGAAGGTGGATAGCTGATAGAATCTTGAGTTTGAGACTTTTCCAGTGCAATGAGTTCTTGGGCATGTATCTTGCTGGAATGGTCAAACAATAGAATTTGTGATACGCTAAGTTTTTCGTTATTAATATAGTAATTAACCATACACAGCAGATGTAGAAAAAGTTCAAGCGGCATAGGTGTAATACTGCTTAGCAATTCCGTATAGTAATTCTTATAGTTTTCTTTGATACCAAGCAAGAACATATAATCGCGTATCTGAGAATGAGTTGCAGAAAGTTGATAGCTAGGTCCAATGATTAGTGTTTGATTCATATGATTGATTACACCATAATACTGAAAATATGGGGTGATGAAGTAACCCACATTTTGGCTGATTTCTAATAGGTCATCAATATAAGGAGCACCTGGATCCACTGGAAAACTGGAGGTATTGTAAAAATTTTTTAATACTTTATTTTCATATACACGCACAATGATTCTTGAAACATTCGAAATATTTTCTGCTATATATTCATAATCGATTTCTTGCATAGTTTTTCCTCCACTAAGCCAAAGTTTAAAGAAAGTAGACGTAATTTACCGTTTCCTTTTTAGCTTTTTTAAAAGTATAGTTTAAATATTACAATAAATCATACGAAAATACAATGCATAGAATATAAAAAAGAGTATTCTAAGATTAGTTTAGAAATAGCATGGAGGAAAATGGGATGAAAGCGATCAATTTAAGAACGGAATATTTAGTATGTCCAATCGGAATTGATACCACGATACCTAGATTGTTTTGGAATTGTCAAGGTGGAATAAGTCAAATCGCATATCAGATTTTAGCATATGGCGAAACGAATGAGGTTGCTTGGGATACTGGTAAAGTTATAGAAAGTACAATGACACATATTCCATATGAAGGAAAAGAACTTCACAGTCGCGATAGAATCAACTGGAAAGTGAAACTTTGGGATGAAAATGATTCGGAAGGCGAATGGAGCGAAGTTACATATTTTGAGATGGGTTTACTTCATCAGACAGACTGGAAAGCGTCTTGGATTACTGGGACTATGTTCCAAAGAAGAAAGAAAGATATCCGGTAGATTGTTTTAAGAAGAAATTCCAGATTCCGACAGAGAAAATTGTTAAAGCAAGATTGTATACCACAGCCTGTGGCATCTATGAAGCACAGTTGAACGGAAAACGCGTTGGAGAGTATATCCTTGCACCTGGAATTACAGATTATCGAAAGAGAATCCAATATCAAGTCTATGACGTACTGGAGCTGTTACAAATTGGAGAGAACATTTTAACCTATGAACTTGCAGACGGCTGGTATCGCGGCAGTGTTGGTGCCTGGGGAATGCGTAATTATTACGGATCAACAACAAAGATGGCGAAGTAAACGTTGTGGAAAAAACGCCCTTATTGCTGATAAGAACCCAGTAAAAGGTGAGTGGCGCAAGTATATCATTAACACAGGTCAGGCTTATGGAGAGTGGGCAGAACCTACAGAAGTACATCAGATGACTTGGAAGGATTTCGTAATCCCACCAATGGAGACAGCTACGGCATATGCATCTTACGTAATGCAGCTGATGTCAGAAATCGCTGAAGAACTTGGGGAAAAGAAAGATGCTGATTTCTATAAAGAGAAAGCATCAAAAATCAAACGTGCATATCAGGAACTTGTCAAGTGTGAAGGATTTACACTAGATACCAATCAGCAAGCAAGATTAGTTCGTCCACTTTATGATGTACTTAGAAGCGAATTTGACTTCAAGGGAATTGTTATGACAGATTGGGTGATTCGGGTATTAGCAAATAAGAAATCGATTTATCGAAACGCATTGGCCAGTGAAGCGGCAAAGGCTGGCGGAGATATTTTTATGTCAGGTGAAGAAGGCGATTATAAGGATATCTTACAGGAACTTAAAGACGGAAAGCTTCCACGAAAACAGTTGGAAATGAATGGAACCAGATTGCTTCATATGATTGAAAAGTTGGTGTAGGAAAGGGGATTCATAAAATGAAAGAAATTCATGCAGATTTTTTAAGTCGATCTATATTCAACAGTCGAATTAAATCAACAGATGTAAAAAAAAGTGAGAAATGGATTGGGTATCTGATTGGTCCTGCAGGAGCTCTGCTCTTAAATGCAATTATGAGTTCTTATCTAAATATATATTATACAGATGTATTGAAATTGACCAGTTTATGGGGAGGATTATTCCTTATGGCTTTTCCGATTGCGTCAAAAATCATAGATGCAATCACAAATGTTTTAATGGGATACATCATCGAACATACTAGAACGAAGCAGGGAAAAGCGAGACCGTATCTCTTGCTTTCAGCAATGTTATTGCCAATAACAGGTATTTTACTTTTTACGGTTCCACAAGGAAATGAAACCGTGGAAGTTATCTGGGTAATGCTCTCGTATAACCTGTTTTATTGTTTTGCTTATACAATTTATAATATGTCACATAGTTTGATGGTTCCTCTATCAACGAGAAATTCTGAGCAGCGTGGTGTACTTGCGGTATTTAATAACGTGGCCAATATCACGATTACAGGAATCATAGTTGCACTTATTTTTCCGATGCTTGTGATGCCTTCTTTGGGCGTAGATAAATCAAAATGGATCGTGATGATTTGTATCCTGTCAATTCTTGCACTGCCTTTCACTCTTTTGGAATATTATTTCACAAAAGAGCGCGTGACAGAAGAAATTGGTGAGGAAGAAACAAGGGTTAGCTTTGGAGAGCAGATGAAAGCAGTTTTTAGCGACAAATACATGCGCTGCCTGTTGCTTTATTTTTTCATTAGCTCCATATGCGTTTCATTCAAAGTTATATCATTGATTTATTACTGTAATTATGTGCTTGGTTCCTATAATGATGGAATTACACAGACGATGGTTTCGGTAATCGGCGGGCTTCCAATGGGAATCGGAATCTTTGCTGTGTGGCCGCTTGCAAAGAAGTTTGGAAAGCGCAATTTGACGATCGCTGGCTATGTTATTATTATAATTGGCAGTATAATCTGTTTGATAGACCCGCGTAATATGGTTATAGTACTAATCGGTTCATTCATCAAATGCATGGGTGGCCTGCCGAGTTCTTATGTGTTTATGGCGTTGATGGCAGATACTTATGATCATATGGAGTGGAAATATAAATTCCGGGTGGACGGTGCAGCAATGTCAGTTTATAGCATCATTACGGTGACGGTAACGGGCATATGCATAGGTGCTTTTAATTTGTTTTTGGCAAAATTTGGATACGTGGCACCAGAACTTGTTGATGGCGTAACCGTTGCTTCGATTCAGAACGCAGGAGTTCAGAATATAATTATTTTCTTTTATCTGGGGTTAGAGTTATTTGCAAGTATTATCCTGATTGTGCTTTTGGCGAAGATTAACGTTGAAAAAGGTCTGAAAGAAAAGCAGGACGAAATTGCTGCAAGAAGAGTAGGTTAATTTCTATGTAAATGACGAAGCTGTTTTATTTGAGAAAGGGGGGACAAAATGAACTGGACTGCAAAATGGATAACTGGATATGCCAAGGTTGATGCTGATAGCAAGGTTGCACCATATTTCTTCAAGAAAGATATTTTTATAAAGGGAGCGGTAGATCATGCCAGCATGTATGCAACTGCTCTTGGCCTTTACTGTATCTATATTAATGGAGAAAAAATCACAGATAGATTTCTGACTCCTGGATATACAGAGTATTTTAGAAGAGTACAATATCAGGAATATGATGTTACTAAAATGCTGACACCGGGCAGGCAGAAACTCACGGCTGAGCTGGCTGACGGCTGGTATACAGGCCGCCTTGGTCTTTGCAACAAGGAAAATATGTGGGGTAAAAAAAGGGCTCTTATGGCTGAACTCCATATTACCTATACGGATGGCAGTATTGAAGTTTTCCCTACTGATGAATCGTGGCTTGTTTCCACAGAAGGCCCAAGGCGGAATGCCAGTTTTTTTGACGGTGAGGTTTTTGACGCAAACAGAAGTAGTTACTCGATTGAAGAGAGCCTGATGAAACCGGCAAAAGTTTATATTGGAGCACTTCCTGAGACAATTGTTCCAGATACTGGGGCACCGGTGCTTCTTCATGAAAGAGTAAAGCCTAAGAGAATCTGGAAGAATTCAGAGGATGAAACCCTAATTGATTTTGGGCGAAATATGTCTGGAATCATCGAAATAGGACCATTTGAAGGCAAACAGGGACAGCGGATTACTGTTCGTCATGCAGAGGTTGTCATGGACGACAAACTCTACACCTTGAATTTACGCACTGCAAAACAGCGTATTGAATATATAGCAAGGGAAGGCATCCAAACCTATCATCCTGAGTTTACAACAATGGGATTTCAGTATGCGGCGGTTACCGGTCTTGATGTGGCCGCAGAAAATATTGCGGCGATTGAGATATTTTCTGATATGGAAGAGATTGGTGAATTTTCCTGCTCGGACGAAAGATTAAATAAATTTCAACAGAATGTGAAAACATCTTTGAAGGCAAATTTCGTAGATATACCTACTGACTGCCCGCAAAGAGACGAACGTTGTGGCTGGACTGGTGATATCGCCGTATTTGCACCAACTGCGGCTTTCAATATGGATGTAAGCAAATTCATGAATAAGTGGCTTCGGGATGTTGCGTTAGTACAGGAGAGTCTTGGAAATGGATGCGTTCCCAGTATTGTACCGAGCAATGCATTTACAAAACACAGACTTAATAATTACTGGGCGTGGATTTATCAGTGGAATGATGCTGTTTGGGGAGATGCCGCTGTACTTGTACCATGGGCTGTATATCAGGCATATGGTGATATCAATGTTTTGAAGAATCAGTATGAAAGTATGAAGGCATGGGTCGAATATGAGCATCGTTCATCCCTAAAGGGCAGGAAGAAACTCATATGGGATACAGGAATACTAAAGCTTGGAGACTGGCTTGCACCTGGTGAAAATGCTGGTCAGTGGAAGGCAAAAGCAAAGTGGACTTCTACGGCTTATTTTGCAAATTCAGCACATATTTTATCTAAGACGGCAGAAATTCTTGGAAACAGCAAGGATGCAGAAAAGTATAAGAAGCTTTACGCAGAGGTATGCGAAGCTTTTCGAAATGAGTTTATTGGGGCAGATGGTCATATTACAAATGGTTTCCAAAGCATATATGTACTTGCGCTCGTGTTTCGAATGCTTACACCTGAGCAGGAGAAGTTGTGTATCAATGACCTGGTTGCAGATGTAAGAGCTCATGACAATCACCTGGCCACTGGATTTGCTGGAACGGATAAGCTTCTCTTTGCATTATCTGATTTTGGACGCACAGATGTTGCATATGATTTATTGATGCAGACAAGCTTCCCATCATGGTTATATCCGGTGACATGTGGAGCTACATCTACCTGGGAGCGATGGGATTCCCTAACTCCTGATGGCAAGGTTAATGAGGTGGATGATGGCCCTAAGGGAATGGTATCGTTCAATCATTATGCGTATGGCGCAGCAGCGTCATGGCTGTATACAAGAATGTGTGGCCTACAGATGACAAAACCAGGCTACAAGGAATTCAAACTTGCACCTATGCCAGGCGGAGGAATTACATGGGCAAGTATCAACCGAAAGACTGCCTACGGAGAAATAAAATCCTGCTGGAACATTGAGGGAGATATATTTAAGCTTACCTTTACTGTGCCGGAACAGACGAAAGCTATTCTTGTCGGATTTGACGGTTCAGAATCTGTATATGAGCCAGGAAACTACGCTGTAGAGTGGAAAATGATTAAGAGGAGGAAAAAATAATGGTTAAAGATTTCAAAATATCATATTGTAAAAACCCAGTAGGACTAGATGAGATACCACGGTTCTCCTGGAAAATAGAAAGTAGCGCGAAGAATGTGATGCAAAATGCCTATCGACTTCAGGTGAGAACCGGAACAGAGGTGATCTGGGATACCGATAAGGTGGTAAGTGCCCAGTCCATTGGGATTCACTACGAAGGGATTGAACTCACTGCGTTAACCCCGTATCAGGTAAGCCTGACGGTCTGGAGCAGCAATGATGAGCAGTGGGAAGAGAGTGGGGAGTTCGAGACTGGCCTGCTCGGTCAAGATAACTGGCGTGCCGAATGGATCACCCATGAGCTGCCGGCAGAAGAGACCGCATGTCCAATCTATGTCCGTAAAGTCCATCTTGACCATAACCGTATTAAGCGGGCCCGGATCTATGCCACAGCCTGCGGCGTTTATGAAATCGAGCTGAATGGTAAGAAAGTTGGTGATGCCTACATGGCTCCGGGATGGACTTCTTACCATAAGCGTTTGCAGTATCAGACCTATCCGGTCACGGATATGCTGAAGGATGAAAATGAGATCAGCATTACGGTTGCAAATGGCTGGTATAAAGGGGAATTGGGGTTTGATATCAGTGCAAACCACTATGGTGACAGAACCGCACTGCGGGCGATGCTTCTGATCGAATATGCGGATGGAAGCGTGGAAACGATTGGAACCGATACTGATTGGGAAGTCTTTACCGGAGCAATTCGCAGCAGTGAGATCTACCATGGGGAGACGGTCGATTATACCAGCATATACGAGCGGTTGGGGCAGGCTGTTCTGTTTGAGCAGACTGACAGAATCGGGCAGATCGTCGCACAGGAGTCTGAACCGGTGCGCATCACAAAGCGCTTTCCTGTCCGGAAGAAGATGGTTACGCCAAAAGGTGAGCTGGTTCTGGACTTCGGCCAGAATCTGACCGGACTGGTCGAAGTAAAGCTGCCGCCGCTGACCGGTGACCGGCTGACGATCCGCTATGCAGAGACGCTGGATGAGAAAGGTAATTTCTTCACCGCCAATCTGCGCGGGGCAAAATGTACAGATACGTTCATCTATTCGGATATGCAGGTCGATCAGGTTGTTATGCCGCGTTTTACCTTTCACGGATTCCGCTATATTGCACTGGATGGAGTCGCTGATGATGTGAATACGGAGCGGTTCATCAGCTGTGCAATACATACAGACATGGCAGAAAGCGGTTCTTTTTCATGTGATAATGAATTGATCAATCAACTGCAGAGCAATATTACCTGGGGCCAGCGCAGTAACTTTTTAGACATTCCGACCGACTGCCCGCAGCGTGATGAACGGCTGGGCTGGACCGGTGATGCGCAGGTCTTCTGCAATACGGCCAGTTATAACTTTCAGACCATGAGGTTCTTTGAAAAGTGGCTTCATGATGTTGCTGCAGAAACCAGTGAAGAGTTTGGTGTACCCCATGTGGTGCCGAATATCCTGGGGCAGCAGGCAGGGGCGGCGGCGTGGAGTGATTGCGCGACGATTATGCCCTGGAATCTGTATCAGACCTATGGTGACCCGCAGATATTGGAAAGCCAGTATGAAAGTATGAAAATATGGGTTCAGTATATCAGGAATCACTGTGATGAAAACGGATTATGGATGGGAGGCTTCCAATATGGCGACTGGCTTGCTCTTGATATTGAGAGTGGCAGTATCGATCGTACCGGAGGAACCGATAAATATCTGGTAGCCAATGCCTATTATGCCTGCTCGACCAGAATCTTAAGAGATACGGCTGATGTACTGAAGCGGAAAGCGGACAGCCGGGAATATGGCCAGCTATACGAGCAAATCATTGAAGCCATCAACGCTGAGTTTGTTACCAGTACCGGCCGGCTTGTCTCAGAGACGCAGACAGCCTGTGTATTGATGCTGCATTTCAACCTGGTGAAGTCCGAACATAGGGGACGGGTAATGCGGATATTGGAAGAAAATATCAGCGCCCACCGAAA
>Ga0153972_1000734_pt1 | contig 10662 bp, 12 predicted proteins | sample TSGA056MetaG_FD_104732 | JGI IMG/M metagenome (GOLD analysis project Ga0153972, IMG submission 104732) | Attine ant fungus gardens microbial communities from Georgia, USA - TSGA056 MetaG | ecosystem: Host-associated > Fungi > Mycelium > Unclassified | place: USA: Georgia, George L Smith State...
AAGAAACTGGCGCAGTTATGCTTTTGCGACTTATCTACACCTCACGGCGACGATAAATTCAATGTTTATGATGACTTGCGGAAAAAGCTGATTGCCAAAGGCATACCCGCCGAAGAAATAGCCGTTATCCATGAAGCGAATACGGAGGTCAGGAAAAAGGAGCTTTTCGCCAAAGTCCGCAAGGGGCAAATCCGCGTCCTGATGGGCAGCACACAGAAAATGGGCGCGGGTACGAATGTGCAGGATAAATTGATTGCTTTGCACGATTTGGATTGCCCGTGGCGGCCATCAGATGTCGGTCAGACTTTGCGGACAGCTTTGTTTGCATAAAAGTAATGCAAAATGTATACCTAACTGCCGGTGAACACATAAAACCCGTTCCATCGGGAATTACGACAAATGAGGTTCAAGTCCTGCGGTGTAGATGTGGTAGATATTTGTGTTATAATAACATCAATAAAAAAATATCCAAAAAACATTTTTTGCTAAAGACTCACTAAAGGTGCGTCCGTTATGATATGAATTGTAAGGTGGCTGCCTAACAAAAATTATTTTAACGGAGGTAATCAAAATGAACGAAAAAATTAAGACCATCCTGGGTACAGGAAAAATGAAAGTGGCTGCAATTGCAACTTGCTCTGCGCTTGTGTTATCACTTGGAACGGCTGCGGCATATGCGGCAAGCTCCGCAGGAGAGAAGAGCATGGTCAGAAATGACAACGGTGTTATCACCCACTCCACGGACGACGGCGCGACTTGGAACGAAGGTTATCCCGATGAAGCCGTAGTTACAACGGATGAAAATGGAATAACTACCGTCACTGTGGGAGAGATTCCAGCCGAAGGTGTTCAGGGCAGCATGGCAATTAAAGTCGAAGACGGCGTGACCTATTACTCGACCGACGGCGGCGAAACTTGGAGCGCAGAAATACCCGGCGGTGTTACTGTGAATGAAGACGGCTCCGTAGGCCACAGCTTTACAAATCCAAACGGTACAGGCGGAAACGGTGAAAAGAGCATGGTCAGAAATGACAACGGTGTTGTTACACACTCCACGGACGGCGGCGCGACTTGGAACGAAGGTTATCCCGATAACGCTGTAGTCACGACTGATGAAAACGGGGGCACTACCGTTACAGTTGGAGATGCGCCTACCGATGGATCGCAGGGTAGCATGGCAATTAAAGTCGAAAACGGCGTGACCTACTACTCAACAGACGGTGGCGCGACTTGGAGCGCGGAAGCGCCGGGCGGTGTTACTGTGAATGAAGACGGCTCTGTGTCTACGTCTTTCTGAAAATCAAACAACACTTCACAGGCAAAGGGGTTTATTAATCCCTTTGCTTGTGAAGGTTTCGTATCTATTTCAACTGTATCTTTTTGGGAGGCGCAAATGAGGATTTTAATGGTAGAAGATGAAAAATATATGGCGGAAGCAATAGCGCAGGTCTTAAAAAAGAACCACTACAGCGTGGATTTGGCGCATGACGGGGAATACGGCTTGGATTGTGGTCTTTCCGGTATTTATGACATTATTATCCTTGATATAATGCTTCCCAAAATGAACGGAATTGACATATTAAAGGAACTCCGCAAAAACAATGTCGAAGCGCCTGTTATTCTATTGACGGCCAGAGGGGAAATTGAAGACCGGGTGCGAGGTCTTGACAGCGGCGCGGATGATTATCTGGCTAAACCTTTTCATACGGACGAGTTGCTGGCGCGGTTGCGTGCGTTAGGCCGCAGAAAGTCAGAGCTTATACATGACGGTATATTGAGGTATGGGGATATTGCCTTAAATCCATTTACGCTTTTACTTGAATGTGGAGAGAAGAACACCAAATTGTCCTTAAAGGAAGCTCAATTGCTGGAATTGTTAATAAAAAGAGCGGGAACTATTGCAACAAAAGAAATTATTATTGAGAAGCTGTGGGGATATGATACCGACGCGGAAGACAATCATGTGGAAATACATGTATCTCTCCTGCGTAAAAAGCTGAATAGCTTAAAATCAGATGTCTCTATCCGGACAATACGGGGCGCCGGATATGTGATTGAAACGATATAAGGCGGCGTTAAAATGTTTAGAAAACTGCGGAATAGATTTCTGATTTTGAATATGACGATTATTACAATCGTGATGATATGCGCGTTCGCCGTGATTTATTTTATTACTTACAGCAACATTAAACTGGAAAACCAAAACAAACTGGAATCAGGCGCAAAGGTAACGTCAACTAACGTACCGGATTTTGACGGCGCGGAGAATGGTGCTGAAGTACATTACTATGTTTCTCAGGATAACAAGCTTACATTTACAATTACCGTGGATGAAGATGGTAATATATTAGATATATTTTCTGTTTTTGATTTGCCTGATGAAGCATATGAAAACGCCGCCGAAATTGCATGGAACAATAAAGACGGAGGCGTAGTTACCATTGAAGGCAGCAAGTGGCAGTATGCAGTGCAGCAAAGCGGTCATAAAAATGTTATTGAGGAAAATGGACAGGCATTAACCGTTTCCAGCAACGGTTATCAGATTGTGTTTTTGGATATTACCCAATCCAACAAAACGCTGTTTGACCTGTTTAAAACGCTTCTGATTGTTGGGTTTACAATGCTTTTCGTTATATTTTTTATAAGCCTGTATTTTGCAAACCGTACGATAAAACCAATCAGCGAAGCCTGGGAAAAGCAAAAGCAATTTGTTGCCGATGCGTCCCATGAGTTAAAAACGCCTCTTTCAATCATAACGGCCAATTATGATGCTCTTTTAGCCAATCAAGAAGAAACTATAAAGAGCCAATTAAAATGGTTTAATTATATGAAAATCGGAACCGACAGGATGGCGAAGCTGATAAACGACCTTTTGGATATGGCTAAAATAGAGGCGGTCAATCCAAAGACGCAAAAAACTATGTTCAATATCAGCCAAGCCATAGGCGATACAATATCATCTATGGAAGCCGCAGCGGTAAAAAAGGGAATAAACCTTTCGCTTGTGATTGAGCCTGATATAATTGCAAAGGGATATGTGGAAGGAATAAAACAGGTTGCAGAGATTTTATTTGAAAATGCTGTTAAGTATACAAACGAAAATGGGAAAATTGATATTTCACTTAAAAAGTCAAAACGGTTTGTTTCTTTCTCGATAACAAATAGCGGTGAAGGGATTGCGCCAAAGGATTTACCGAAGGTCTTTGATCGCTTTTATAGGGCTGACCCTGCCAGAACAGGGGAAAACAGCGGATATGGCTTAGGCTTATCAATTGCAAAATCTATTATTGAAAATATGGGTGGACATATACATGTGAGAAGTGTAGAAAACGAAGATACAACCTTTATTTTTACGATTGGATTATAGAATGAATGTTCAAAAAAGTGGCGGCCGCCAATCATAAATTGATACTGCCATATGTCACCTTGATGTTTGGTAGGTAACTAAATAGCGCGCTTTTAAGAGCCTTCCAATGGCAGTTATGCGATTGGAGGGCTTTTAATGTTTATAGGATATTCCAATAAACATAATGACAGGCCACTATGGAAACATAACGGCCTGATTTAGCCAGCCGACAACAGAGTAAGAATACACCCTTTTAGCCGTTTCCGCAAGGCCGGAAACAGCCTTAAATATCGTCATGCCATTTATCAGAACGCCCGATTAGATTTTATCTATTCGGGCGTTTTTTTATTGGACAAGCCAGCTTCTGGCGTGGGCTGCCGCAGCCCTCCGCTTCAATCTGAATTTCCCCTCAAAAAAATTCAGATTGGAGAAAGGACTATGAATTTCAGAGAAAAGATATACACGCTCCGAGAGGAAACCATCGGGGGCGTTAGCCGGTACTTCATCAGCTTCAAGGACGGACAGTCCGTGTCCCATGAAACAGAGGTGTCCCATGCCGTCTACTTGGAATTTATCGCTTTCAGAAAGAAAAACCGCAATCTGCAAGGCTTTGACGAGCGGCACAGGGAGTATTCCGAGTTGACGGACGAAACGCTGAACCGGCGGGCAAGGCATACGCCGAAAAGCGTCGAGGACATCATTGTTGAACGCGAACGCGCGGAGGCTTACCGCCTCGCCGTCGCGGAGCTGCCGGAGATCCAGCGGCGGCGCTTTGTCCTCTACTATGAGCATGAACTCACTTTTGAGAAAATCGGAAAGATGGAGGGCTGTTCCGCAACATCTGTCAAAGCTTCGGTTGACCGGGCAAAAGCAAAAATCAAAAAGAAGTTAGAAGTATAGGCTTTACTTTTAGCTTCTGAGTTAGGAAACAGGCGAGGGGGATTCCCCTTGCCTGTTTCCTTTTTATTGAAAATTGAATGACCGTCCGAACGGGATTAACCGTACAGGGGAAGTATGCCACGACCCGCCGAAAGGCGTCGAGCGTACCAATGGCGGAACTACGGCAGGCCGCCGCGCAGGGTAGGTTGTCAGGAAACCGCAAGGGCAGAACGGCAAATGGAAATTCAGATTGGAGTAGCAATAAGGAGGTTTTGAACCAATGCAAGAACAAAAATTGACCGTGATAGACGGGAAAACCCTGCTATCGCTGGAGGTAGACCCGCCGAAATTTATCATCAGTCGGTTTCTTCCGGCGGGGCTTCATATGCTGGCTGGAAGTCCGAAAATCGGCAAAAGCTGGCTTGCCCTGTGGCTTTGCCAGCAGGTTTCAAAGGGTGAGCCGGTATGGGACTTTGAAACACGACAATGCGGCGCTTTATATATCTCAATGGAGGACACACTTGACCGGCTGCATTTCCGATTGTCGCGCATTACCGAGGACGGCTCGGAGCAAAGCTATTTCGCCACTAACGCTGACAGTCTTTCGGGCGCGTTAATCGCCCAGCTTGATGCGTTCATGCGCGACTATCCCGACACGGGTTTGATTGTCATCGACACGTTCCAGCGCGTCAGAGAGAACACCGACAAAACAGGCTACGCCAATGATTATGAAGAAATCAACAAAATCAAAGCGGTTGCCGACAAATTCAAAATCGCCGTGCTGCTCGTTCACCATTTGCGGAAAATGCCCGACAGCGATCCGTTCAATATGGTGTCCGGCTCCACGGGAATTATCGGCGCGGTGGACAGCCTGTATGTGCTGGAAAAGGACAGCAGGACAGACAGCAAGGCGCGGCTCCATGTTACCGGCAGAGATATTGAGGATATGCAGCTTATGCTTGAGTTTGACCGCGATAAAACGGTCTGGCGGTTTGTATCATTCCTCACCGGCGATAAGAGAGAGGATGCGCTCGCCGCGACATTGATTGCTTTTTTAGCCGGTCACGGCAACTTCACCGGCACGGCCACGGAGCTTCTATCCGGCTTGCGGGAGTATGACGGTAGCTTGGATTTGAAAGCGAATACCATAACGCAAAGGCTGAAAGAACAGGCTCTAACGTTGGAAGAATCCCACGGCATCCAGGTTGCTTTCAGGCGGAAGAACAACGCGCGGCTGATAAGCCTTTCCGCTTTCGGTGACGGTGACGGCGGTTATAGCTACCGGGGGTGTGAGGGTGAGCCGTCACCGGAACGTGACGGCATATCCGAATGAGGGGTATGTGTATAACGGGTGTCACCGTCACCAATCCCGCCGCGGCGATACCCCGCCCGTGGCGGCATGACCGCCGCGACACAACAAAGAGTGGAAACGATTTGTTGTGTCTGCGGTGGTCATTTGCATGGCGCGAGCCATGCAACAGGGTGTCCAGCGGGAACGGCTGGCGCACACTTTGGCAACGCCAAAGTATAGTGCGTTACACCCTTTCCGGCGACCGGCGCGGAAAATCAACCTTGCCGGTGCAAGGGTGATTTGGAGCGGCGGGAAAGCGGCGGTTATCAGCGAACGGGAGTGAGCGGATAACCGCTGATTTCATAAGCCGGACAAGGGTGTATGACCCGCGCCCGCAGGCGCAGCTACAACATTTTGAAAAGGAGATTTTTATATGCCATACGCGATATTACGGTTTGAAAAACGCCGGGGCGGCACTTCCACGGCGATTGAGAAACACCATGAACGCGAAAAAGAAGCCTACAAAAGCAATCCCGACATCGACACCGGCAGGGCGCAGCAGAATTACCACATCAAACAACCGAAAAACCGCTATTACTACGAGGTTCAGAGCCGTATCGAGGCCGCGAAGTGCAGGGTGCGCCGCGACAGCACAAAGTATGTGGACACCTTTATCGGCGGCACGCATGACTTTATTGTGGGTTTATCGGAGAGGGATCGACGGGAGTATTTCCAGCGCGCCTATGACTTCATCGCCGAGCGTGTCGGGGAGCGCAATATATTCTCCGCCGTGGTGCACATGGACGAACACACGCCGCATTTGCATTTGTGCTTCGTGCCGCTGACCGAGGACAACCGACTGACCGCGAAAGAGATTTTGGGTAATCGCGGAAATATGGTGAAGTGGCAGGACGATTTTTACAGCTATATGTCCGAGCGATGGGCGGAGCTCCAGAGAGGCCAGCCGGCGGCTGAAACCAATCGAAAGCATATCCCTGTCAGGCTCTACAAGCAGGCTATGCGGCTTGATGAAAAGGCGCAGGAGATAACATCGGCCCTTGCCGATATTAACGCCTTTAACGCCGGAAAAAAGCGGGGAAAGGCACTTGAATTGCTCTCTAAATGGCTGCCCGACGCCGAGAACTTCACCCGCCAGGTCAAGACGGTGAACAGCTATATCAAAAGCCTTGAAACGGGCAACAAAGGTTTTGAAGCCATGCTGAAAAACGATATTTTAAACTTGAAGGACAAATTGAGCGAGAAGGACGAAAGCCTGTTCAAATATCATCAGGAGGTACGGCGCTTGCAGACTGCCCTGCACAAGCAGCAGCGCCTTTTGGAGCGTATCCCGCCGGAAGTTTTAGAACAGCTAAAAATTAAGAAAGGGAGAGACCGATGAAAGAAAGCATTATCAGTATTCCCCTTGTGGATTTACACCCGTTCCCCAGCAATCCCTTTTCCGTCCGTGAGGACATCGAGTTTGAAGAAAGTGTCCGCGATTACGGTATTATCTCCCCTCTTGTTGTGCGTCCACGAGCCGAGGGCGGCTATGAAATCATCAGCGGACACAGACGAAAGGCGGCTTGCGAGGCGGCGGGGATTGAAGCAGTCCCCGCCTTTGTGCGCGAACTGGACGATACCGCCGCCATAATCGCCCTTGTGGATTCCAATTTGCACCGCGAACACGTTTTACCGTCCGAAAAAGCCTTCGCCTACAAGATGAAGCTGGACGCAATCAAACATCAGGGCGTCACTTCCCGACAAGTTGTCGGAAAGAGGGAAAGCGCCGATATTGTGGGTTTAGAAGCCGACGAAAGCGGGCGGCAAGTCCAGCGGTATATCCGGCTGACCGAGTTAATCCCACAGATATTGCAGATGGTGGACGATGGTAAAATCGCTTTTTCCCCCGCTGTGGAGTTGTCCCACCTGCCCAAAAAGGAACAGTCCGGCCTGCTCGAAACAATGGAATCCGAGGACAGAACGCCGTCGCTCTCTCAGGCACAGAGAATGCGGCGGCTTTCTTCTGACGGCAAGCTGGATATGGACGCGATTTTCGCCATTATGACCGAGGAAAAGCCCAATCAAAAGGAGCAAATCAAGCTGAAAACCGAGAGCATTAAGGGCTTTTTCCCGAAGAATTACACGGCACAGCAGATGGAACAGGTCATTTTGAAGCTGCTGGCCGACTGGCAGCGCAAAAGAGAACAGAGAAACCGCGACGCCCGCTGATTTCTTTTTCGGCGGGTGATTTTTATGGAAAGGACGCGTTGAGCGATGAAAAATACAGAACAGACCGCAATTAGAAAGCCACGAACGCCTGTCAAGGTGATTGTGGAGCGAGAATTTATCGGGGACAAAACCCTTACCGAAGCCTTTATTCCTGTGATTTATGAGGATTTGCGGCGCAAGGCGGAGCAAGCCCGCACATTCGACAGGCGTCAGGATTCGGCTTAGACTGTACGCATGGCATGGCCAAAAACAACGAGCAACGGGAGGTTTCTATATGCTGAACGCAAACAAAATCTACAATGTGGGTATATACTCCCGCCTGTCTAAAGACGACGGCGCGGACAATGAGAGCGCGAGTATATCCACACAGAAAGCCATTTTAACCGGCTATGTAAAGGAGCATGGCTGGCGGCTGATCAAGAGTTACGTGGATGATGCTGATATAATAGGACTTAATCAGAAAACCTTGATTTAACAAGGGTTTCACCGATTAAGTCCTATTTTTTATGTCCTATTTTAACTCAAAATCAATTCTAAACTCAGAAAGGAAGTGGAACAGTGGCGAAAATCATCGCAATAATGAACGAAAAAGGAGGTGTCGGCAAAACCGCCACAGCGACGGCGCTTGCCTACCTGTTAGCAAAAAGCGGAAAGAAAACGGCCCTCATAGACTTCGACGGACAAGGCCATGCTTCCTTGCTTTGCGGAGTGGACAACCCCAATAAATTAGAGGTCACAATCTCCACCCTGCTGAACAAGGTAATCATGGACGAGCCTTTGCCGGAACCGGAAAGCTACATATTCCACGGAAATAACGGCGTGGATTTAATCCCTGCCAACAGCCAGCTTTTCGTATTGGAACGCAACCTGTCAAGCGTTGACTTCCGTGAGTATAAGCTGTCGGAGTATGTGAAATCCATCACAGACATGTACGAGTATATCATAATCGACTGTATGCCGCAAATCGGCACACCTATGGTCAATGTGATGATGTGCGCCGACAGCATTGTAATCCCTACGCAAGCGGAAATCCTCTCAGCACAGGGGCTTACAGAATTGCTAAAGCACTATAATGTCATCCGTAAGAACAGCAACCACAGCCTGCGTATTGAGGGTATCTTAATCACCATGGACACCGGCCGCACCATTGTTTCAGCACAGGTGAAATCCATGATTGAAAGCACCTTTGCAGGGAAAATCCCGTTATTTGAAACCCGTATCCCCCGTTCAATCAAGGTGGCGGAGGCTTGCCTGTACCAGCAGACCATATGTGAGTACATGCCGGACAACTCCGCCGCCGTCGCTTATGAAAATTTTGTAAAGGAGTTGATGGAGTATGGCAACCAAAGTACCTAAAATTATTCTTGAAGATTTTGACGATATGCTTGCCTTTGAGCAGAAAGAACCGGCCGCCCCTGCGCCGGTCGGCGCCGCTGAAATGGAATTTGGCCGTATGGAGCCGCTACCGGGGCATAAGTTTAAGCTGTACGAAGGCCAACGGCTTGATGATATGGTGGAAAGCATACGCCAGTTTGGTATCCTGTCTCCCATCATCCTTTGGCATACTGACGATGACAAGTACATCATTCTGAGTGGACACAACCGCGTCAACGCCGGCAAGCTGGCGGGGCTTACGAAAGGCCCCATTATTATTAAGACAAACCTCACCCGTGAGGACGCTGTATTGATTGCCAGCGAAACCAATCTGCGCCAGCGTTCCTTTGCGGATTTATCCCATTCCGAGAGGGCATACTGCCTTGCCCAGCACTATGACGCCATGAAATGCCAAGGTAAAAGAAACGATCTTTTGAAAGAGATTGAAACGCTCTTAAACCCGTATGATAGCAGGGAAAATTCGACATTGTCTGAACTTCAGACGAGGTTGCGAACAGATGAAAAACTTGGTCAGGATTACGGCCTGTCGAGGGATAAGGTTGCTAAATATATTCGCCTGTCAAACCTCATTCCCACCCTGCTCACACAGGTTGACGCCGGAGAAATCGCCTTTTTAGCCGCCTACGAGCTTTCCTTTGTCGAGGATAAGGACAAGCAACAGCAAATCGCTGAATTTATGGAGTACGACGGCTATAAGTTGGATATGAAAAAAGCCGTCCTCCTGCGTGAATACCATGAGGGCGGCAAGCTCACCGAAAGCGCCATCGTGCAAATCCTTTCCGGTGAGAAAACCCGCAAGCCCAAGAGCGATAAGCCGAAAGCCGTTAAAATCAAGCCTGCGGTTATCACCAAGTATTTTACCGCAGGGCAGACACCAAAAGAGATTGAGGACACCATTGACAAGGCGCTTGCACTATACTTTGCGGAAAGCGGAGTAGAAAAGGAGGCTGATGTTGGATAGAGTCACCTATCTTTCCGAGCTATATGAAAAATCCCGCACGGCGTTGACAAAAGACCCGGAAAGCTGGAAAGGTCTGCTTTCGGGCATGGCGCGGTATTACAAATATTCCTTTGACAATAACGTGCTGATTTACGCCCAGCGGCCCGACGCCAGCCAGCTTGCCGTTATGGATATATGGAACAAAATCGGCAGGCGCGTCAACAGGGGCGGGAAAAGCATAGCCGTAATTGATATGTCAAACCCCAAGGCCAGCTTAAAATACCTATTCGACCTTATGGACACCAACGGCAGCCATGAAAGTCTAAGGCGCGTTATGGGATACATGTGGGAACTGGAGGAACAGTACCGGCCGGGTATTATAACAAAATTCCATGACCAGTACGGCACGGATACGGCCGGTATAGAAAGTCCATTATGTGGAGCTTCACATAAAGGAGCTTATGGCAAGCGGATATAAATGCAAAGTAATCCTGTGAAAATATGATTAAATCACATATTGTCCTGTATAACTTTACATAAGTCCGTCAACACTCCAGTTATAAAAAATAACTGGAGGACAGA
>Ga0153972_1000736_pt1 | contig 10650 bp, 7 predicted proteins | sample TSGA056MetaG_FD_104732 | JGI IMG/M metagenome (GOLD analysis project Ga0153972, IMG submission 104732) | Attine ant fungus gardens microbial communities from Georgia, USA - TSGA056 MetaG | ecosystem: Host-associated > Fungi > Mycelium > Unclassified | place: USA: Georgia, George L Smith State...
CAAATCTGGATTTGCATAATCAAGACCATCTCGATATGCTTTTGCCGCGCCACTTCAAATCCGCCGCCAAAGCCTGATGCCCCAGCGGCGGTTTCCTTTGTCAGCCTATTTTACGCTTACTTTGAATCGTGTTTTGTTGTTTGTTGTTTATTTACACCTTTTTTATCTCCTCCAGCGACGCCTGTCTATCATGACTGTAAATTCCGCCGATGGAGTTCCATCAATATTTTGCATTGGCCGCATAAAAGATTGCTGCCCCTCATTTCTGAAGAGCAGCAACGGTAAAAAACTTTTATTTTTTCTTTGTCCTCTTGACGGGCAGCACAGCAATTTCACTCGCTTGCGGCTTTAAAAATATCCATCTTTAACGCTTCGGTGACAACGATATCGTTGAACTTATCGAAGGTCTGTGCAGCCATTGCCTCGGCTGATTTTATTACATGGGCATATATATCGGCGGTAGTGCTTGTTTGGGGGTGACCTAGTCGATGGGATACAACAAGTGGAACGCCATCCGCAATCATCAAGCTGGCGTAAGTATGACGGAGCGTATGATGCTGACCTCCTTGCTTATTCCGGCACTGGAAACCGCTTTGTAATAGACTTCCTGCACTAATTGGTCCAGGTTTTCGTCCGCACCCCCAGTGTCCAATCTGCGCCGCCGTATTCACGTTTGCGGCGTTTGATATTTGGTTTCATAACCATTACGCCGAAACATTGAAAAATGTCAAATGAAAACAGGGATACCGATTTATGATATCTCTGTCTATGTGTTGGCGGCTCTGTTTCAGTTCCGCTTTTGTGCCCTTATCTATATTACTTCCGTATAAGTACCAACCTCAATTTAGTGCTTTTTGTTATAAGTTCTCCATGATATCTAAATATTTCATAATAATAAAAATGCAATACCATTGTTTTGTCACTTTGTCAAGTAATAATATTCAAGTTTTTTCCATCAAATCTAACCATCACTGACTTATCATATTTTTCATTCTGATGATTCGGCTCTAAAAAGAAGGAGGCTTTTGTATCTCGGATTATTTCAAAAATAGTTATATATCCTATTCCGCTGCCTCCTGTATCTATATGTGTTGTGACCTGTTCAACTCCAAGTTTTTCAAGAACAGTTTTATCGAATGATTCACCACTATCTGAAACACATAATTCCGAATATCCTGCTTTATCATTGAACGCAACCTGAATACTGCGATATTTGGATGTTCCAGTGGCGATTATGGCATTGTCAATCAGCTCTGCTAAAAGGGTTTCTAATTTGGCACCTGATATATGCCTCTTCATATTGTCAATGCTTCCAACATCAATTTTTACCTCAAAGCCGATTTCTTTTGATAATGCTTTTAAACTCATATAGTTAAGCAGTGAGTCAACTAAATAAATCCCAGTTTTAGGCAGTGAAGTTTGCATGATATTATCGTGCATATTTTCGGCTCTAAAATTAATCAGTTGCTCTAATTCACTTAATAGTGTGTTTCCAGTATTTTGATATTCAGGGGAAAGCTCTGACCCCACTTCGATTAAAAACTGATTGACGGCGTTATAAACAGAGGGCAGAATTTTATTGTCACTATGATTAATCTTAGACAATTGCTCGTTGATTCGTTGAAGCTCCGCAATAGCTTCGGCATCTTCTTCCCGTATTTTCTCGTATTGATGTATCCGATACTGGTTATTTAGGCTAATCAGACCCCATATAAAAATCAATCCGGCACAAATAGTGGCGCCAATAATAAAGCCAGTAGCCATATCATCACTTATTCTTTCATTGCTGATAATGATTATCGCGATAAAAATAATTGAGACAAGTAATAATCCGACATTTGGAGACCACCACTTTGCGTTCAGGAATGCAAAACCGTTTTTGAATCGATGGTATTTAAAAATTGTAAATGTTATAAATAGCTGTAGCAACGCCATAAAAAACGTTTTTATAAAGATATTATCATTCTTAAAAAAATAGTATAATAGTGCAGATGACAAAATCATTGAAATCAAATTCAGTCCATAACCTACCCCTGAAGAAATAAGCATTGCTGAAATCGTCAAATCGAATTTGTGCTTTGTAATCATTTTAATAGTAGCGGACATTATTATGAAAACGATGATATATCTAAGTGTCGGCAGAAAATCAGCAAAAATATACATCAAAACTGAGATGGCAAGTGATATCATAGCAAGTATAATTATACTCATTTTATCAACTTTAAAATTGGTGATTCTTATATAAGAATAGAAGCAGCAAATTGAAATAACATAAGTATGTAATAACGATACCATAAGAATTCTTTCCCCTATAAAATAAGGCACCGGTCAACTGTTCTCAGCTGACCGGTGCGAGTTTCTAATCAAAAGTAATTTCTAACCCAAGCAAGAAAGTCTGCCCACATAACCTTGTGCCTCCTCCCATATGTACGTTGTGATACATATGAGATTACACAATATTGTAGGAAGTCGAAATTTGTTCTAGGGATTGAGTTCTGTTGTATTCTGTGTGAAATCTGGTCAGTTAATATTCTTTTTTTAGTTTTTCGGCGTAATAATGCAGTAATTCAGTAAGTGTCGGAACGCCTCTTTCAGGGTTTACTCTTGCGGTATAGTTCAGGTTTAGCTCTGTTGGGCTTGTTTTTCGCCACGCTTGATTTATTGCGTTTTGCATGGCTCTTTCAATACTAGCGTCGCTCTTTTTATATTTCTGAGCAAGTTCAATGCATATTCCCTGTGTTTTTCCGTCGTAAACCATTAGAATCCCATCAATGAGATATTTTCGTCCTGTTGCTTTTGGGCTGATACCTACTAGCTCCATTTCGGATGAGGTTCGAGCATGTAGTCTCTTTTTCAGACGCACCGGAGCTTCCTCAGTCTCTTCAAATATAGATTTACGTCCATAGGCACTTAGGATTGTATTTTTTAATGTCCTTAGAAAGCTTACAACATTTTCAGCACTATAGCCATCCTGCGCTTTCACCATAACGAAATCTGCCCCTAGCTGTCTTGTGCTCGCGTGGGTCACAGAGCTTATATTATTCGTCGTCACGAGTATATAAGGATAGGGCTTAGGGTTAAGCATTTTAAGCTCCTGGAGAAATTGAATTCCATTTCCACCGCCATGGTGCAATTCGAGGTCAAGGATAACAGCATGAGGAAGATAGTCCTGTACATGCTTTATTGCTCCATAGGACGTATTTGTAACCGCAACGATCGAAATGTCATCAAGTTTATCAATACAGTTAAGAATCTCTGCACACTCCCATTGTGAATCCTCAACCAAGAGAATTTTTAATATATCACCCATTTTTCCACTCCCAATTCATCCATAATTTGTATTATATACGCAAAACCAACAAAATACAACACAATACTACAACGGTGAATAAATTACATATTACTTTTATATGTTATAATATTAATAGATTTTTTGCAAAAAAACAGCTAAGTAGGAAAAAGGGTAAGAAAATGTGTTTGGGAAGATTGAAGTAGGAAAAGGGCTTAGCATGAAAAATGTGTTGTCACTTAGGATGACTGCAAAACAGTAACAGCTAAGCGCGCGCGCAGTTGCACTACATGGAGTTCATTTGTAGTACTGTCTGTCTCATTGATTGCTACTATTGCTTGCATCAGCCGGACGTAAAAATGAACTGCAATAAATTCCGTTATGTAACTCGTTGAATAACTGTACAATACGGCGACTGTGCTGCCGCATTGATATAAAACAAGATAGGAGACATAGTAATGAAAGAAATGACTTTGACTCAGCAGAAAGAAACTTCTGGCGGAGGCTACTACTGCAAGACCGTACTGTTTTTCCAAAATGGAAAACCCGTTTACTGCAACGAATACTTTGCGACTGCTATTGGATATTTCTTCCATTCCCTTTTCTGTCAGTAAGAGTATAACTGACTAAAACAGCTAAATTATAGTGTAATAACAATGCATTAGCCCTGCATTGTTTAAACCATAAGCTAAGTGGCAGGTACTGATAAGAAAGCACAGTTTTCTTATCAGTATATTACTATTCATAAAGAAATATCGATATTCTGACAAATAACAAACTTCCTATAAAAATGAAAGGTAGATGTTTATCATTGATAAAGCAACACGATGAAAAAGATTGTGGTGCAGCTTGTCTTGCAATGATATGCAAGACATATGGACTGCATATGTCAATATCAGAGCTACGCGAAATGACTAATACCGACATTAACGGGACAACCGTATATGGTATAGTATTTGCAGCCCAAAAACTTGGGTTTGACACTAGGGCTCTAACTGGCTCCTACGAGGATTTTTTTTGTGCACTGAATGCCGGAGAGATAAAACTCCCGATAATATGTTTGGCACTGATAAATGAGATACAGCATTTTATCATAATCAGCAAAATTTCATCTGAAGTTGTAACAGTGTATGACCCAGCGAAAGGTAAGAAAAAACTGTCCACGAAAAGTCTAGAGGAAATATGGCTGGGTGCAATCATTCAATTTAAGCCAAATGAATTGTTTACACCCAATAATAAGTCACGAAATGAATATACTAAATACTTCAGGATCATACGTTCGCAATCAAAGCTGTTCGGTTTGGTTTTAGTTATATCGCTCGTGTTGTCGTTTATTAGTCTAATATGTTCATTTATTTACGAATATATAATAAACGGCGTGCTCAGTATGGATAGCGCCACGACAGACGCTGCAGAACGATCAAAAGGTGTTCTTGACAGCATCATAAACAGCTTTTTGTCTAATAGCGATATTAGCACACGTATCGCCTATGTGTCAATAATTGTGCTGCTCTTTTATCTAATTTATTCGGGGGGTAACCTGCTTCGTGGTTACTTCTTTGCACGGCTTTCCAAGCGAATTGATTTAGAGTTGGTGATAGAATACTACCGGCATATCATTGATTTACCCGTAAGAGTTTATGCGACTAGGAAAAACGGTGAACTACTTTCAAGGATTAATGACACAGCAAAAGTAAGAGAAGCCATTTCAAATGCAACATTATCAATTCTCACTGATTCGATCCGAGTTATCACGTTAGGAATAATTCTCTGTCTTTTATCTCTAAAACTATCTATAGTCGTATTTTCTTTTTTGTTTATTTATATCATCGTATTCTTTGTTTTTCGAAAACCTATTAAGAACTACAATCAGGTTTCAATGGAGAATAGCGCACAGTTAACTGCCTATGTCAAGGAAACTTTGGATGGAATTGAGACTGTAAAGCTGTTAAATTCCCAAGAGTATGTAAAATCTAAAAACAGTAATATATTCGTCGACACCATCAATAGCTTGTTTAAAGGCAGCATAATCCAGAACGCACAATCAACGGTAGTCACCATGCTTACTTCAATATGCGCAATTATTATATTGTGGTTTGGTACTTATGAAGTCCTTAACAATTTGATATCCCTCGGGACTTTAATCACTTATGTATCTATTTCAACTCTTTTATTTGAGCCTGTAAAGAACCTGATTAATCTACAGCCGTCGATTCAAGCCGCCGTTGTGGCAGCCGATAGGCTTAATGACTTACTTGAAATTGAAATCGAAAAAACTGGTGGGACAGATTTTAGCTATGGAGATCTTTCAGTAGAAAAACTCACTTTCAGATATGGGGTTGGTCCAACGATAATTAGCGACATATCTCTATCAATAAGCAAAGGCAGTTGTATTGCCATCATTGGAGAAAGCGGATCGGGTAAAACTACACTTGCAAAGTTATTTCTCGGCCTTTATGATGGCTATGAAGGAAGCATCCAAATGGCTCACATCGAGGTCTCCGAAATAAACAAGCAAATTCTGAGAGATCGGGTAGGCTATATATCACAGGATGTGTTCTTTTTTTCGGATACAATTTATAATAATATAAGGCTTGGTGACTTGCAGATATCTGACGAGGCTGTGCAAGAAGCCTGCAAGAATTGTCAGCTAAATGACTTTATTGACTCATTGCCGTTTGGTTACAATACGATTCTTGAGGAGCGCGGTACCAACTTGTCTTGTGGCCAGAGACAACGCTTAGCCATCGCCAGAGCCCTGGTAAGGAAGCCTGATATACTTATTTTTGACGAAGCGACAAGTAATCTCGATACATTATCAGCAACAAGTATTGAGAAAACGATAAAGTCCCTAAACCAAGAGGGCACGACGTGCATCATAATTACGCATAGGCTTAACACAATAAAGCGATGTGATACAATTTTAGTAATGGATAATGGTCGAATTATCGAAGAAGGCACACATCTTGAGCTTATGGAAAATCGCGCAAAGTATTACTCTTTCTTGACAAATAGTGCACATTAATATTATCGTTAAACCATTGGAGGGCTAACAATGACACAGAGACTTCCCAAAGAGCAAAGGTTCCTACATGGAGCAATGATTCTGACAATTTCGACCGTGCTGGTGAAAATCATCGGTTTTTTATTTACGATTCCTTTACTAAATATGCTCGGCGCAGAAGGAATGGGATACTTCTACACAGCATATGAAATCTATGGATTATTTACCGTTGTTTTCACTACGGGACTACCGGTGGCCGCTGCAAAAATGGTCAGTGAAGCTGTGACCAAAAAAAACAATTCACTTGCAGATGCAATATTCTCCGCTTCAAAATTTTTATTTTATCTTTTTGGTCTTGTGTGTGCAGTTGCGATGTTCTTTTTTGCCGACGGTCTTGCCGATCTGCTTAAAAATCCAAATGCTGCTCTGGCAATGCGAGCGCTAGCTCCAATGGTCTTTTTCCAGGCAGTCCTCGCAGCATACAGGGGCTACTTTCAAGGCAAATCGAATATGATACCAACTGCTGCCACGCAAATCATTGAGGCGGTGCTAAAGCTCTTGTTCGGCGTTGGCGCAGCATACGCATTGCTTAAACTCGGCTATAGCAATGCATTTGCCGCTGCCGGTGCAATAGCAGGGGTGTCGATAGGTTCAGTTGTTGCGGTCATCTATTTACTATTCTATAAGAAAAAAGATGATAAATACATTGAAGGCCTTTCTTCATTGTCAACTGACATTAACAATAAGCACCTTATAAAGAGCCTCATTAGCATCGCTGTTCCGATTACACTTGGCACTGCGATATTTAATCTCATCGGTATTATTGATACAGGAATTATTATGCGAAGGCTGCAAGACGCAATTGGTTTATCCTATTATGAATCCAATTGGTTGTTTGGGGTTTATGGCAATGCGAAAAAGCTGTTTAATCTTCCAATCGCTTTCATCGTACCGCTCTCCTCCAGTGTTATACCTGCGTTATCAGCAGCATTAACGAGAAAGGATCAAAAGTCAGCAAAAGGGCTTACGGCTCAATCTCTTAAAGTTACCTCGCTGCTTGCGTTCCCTTCTGGGGCGGGACTGTTTGCATTAGCCTATCCAATTATGAATTTGATCTATTTTAAGTCAAGTGAGGAAATCGCAATTGGCGCTCAGCTGCTCTCAGTATTAGGTATCGCTGTGGTTTTCAGCAGCTTGGTTCTTATTACTAGTTCAATCATTCAGGTTGGCTATGATGTCAAATACCCTGCAATAACCATGACTATCGGCGGAATTATTAAGATTGGATTATGTTGGATTTTGGTCGGAAACAGCGATATTGGTATCATTGGTGCGCCAATCAGTACATGTGTTTGTTATGCAGTTACTGCAATACTAAACATCATCCTCATCTGTAGGAAACTGATTAATGTCAAAGATGCAATGATAATATTTATCAAAATTGCGGCCTGCTCGGTTATTATGGCTGTTGCCGCATATAATCTCAACGGATTACTTGTCAGGGCAATCAATGCAAAGATAGCGTGTATTCTTTCGATGATATTGGGTGTAATCATATATGGAGTGCTGGCCGTGACAACTAAGCTTGTTACACGAGATGATTTCAAACAATTTCCCAAGGGCGAGAAAATAGCAAATATATTGCACATTAAATAAGTTATATAGGCTTTAGCAGTAATATCAGGCACAAATAGGAACGGATGAAATGCAGTATGAAAAATATTATTCTTGATTATGACGAATTATCTGACAGCAAGGAGTATTATCAGAACAGACCTTCGAAAGCTCTTCCCACCTTTATTTTGTGCGTTTTATTGCTTTTTTGGTAAGATAGAGATTGTTGTAACGTCCGCCGGGAGTATAAGACCAAACGAACAAGTAAGCACTATATCAAGTCTCACAAGCGGAAAGGTCGATTATTCTATACTGTCAGATGGGTTTACGTACACGAGGGAGATATACTTCTCGCTCTTGACGCCACTGAGCTAGAGCTTGTTTTGGCTCAACAGCATGGAAAGCTTGAGGAATATGAAACCGAAGCGATACTATATGAACGGTACGCAGAAAGTGTTCGCTGCGGTGAGAACCTTTTTTCAAGCGACCCACAGAGTAGTGAATATTCTTTTTTTGTTCAGTATGAGCAATATGCCTTGTCTCTTGCAGAGCCACAAATCAGCTTCCTTTACGAGGAAGATAAGGCACAGGAGAACATTCGTTCACTGTCGGAGCAGATAGATGCTTTGAACATACAGAACTCTGGATTATCTCTTTTACTAGAAAGTATAGATAGTGGAATAAATAAGGTCGCAGATATGCCAGTATATAATACTCAGTATTTACGATATGCCGCATCACTTGATGCGTTAGAGATAGAGTATAAGGCACAACAGCAAGCAATTGAAATGGATAATACTTTGGATAGTAACACCTGGCATACTGATGAACAACTCAGTAAAAAGGAAGGGTACACCCTTTTACTCCAGTCGATCCAGCAGGATTCGGACAAATTCTCACAAAACTATGAAAGCATCTACTATAGTCTGTATCTTGATTATATATATCAACTGGAGCGTTATGTCCTTGCGTATGATAGTGCGCAGGCAACATACGATCATCTGGTAAAAGGTGGCGGTACTGAGATATACTATGAGGATATGGTTGAATATCAACAAACCATGCTTGACGGATATACTGTGTTCAGAAATTCTGTGACTTCCGGGCAAGATCAGTTTTCAAGTCTTGCCACTAGCTATGCCTATCACAGCCTATATGTAGCTTATAAAGAAAAATATGATCTTCTTTCCCAACAATACGAAATTGCAGTTGCAAATCATAATAATCTTCTGGCAATGGGTGGTGATGAATATGAATTGCAATCCTCACAGGCTATCATAGATGAGGCTCTAAGACAGCAAAATGAGTATGAAATTACAACACTTGCAGAAATTGATAATACTATTCTTCAAATACGAGCTGCAATAGCGGAGATTAATGTTAGTATGGGGACAGGAACTCAGGCATATCAGGTTGAGACAGCACGTGTGGAAATGATTGCCGCAGAAAATATGATTGAGACATATAAAAACCAAAAAATAGCTGAATATCAGGATATTATTTCGCAATTGAGCACAAGTGTTGCAGATTTAGAGTTTTCTGAGCAATTGCTGCTTACAGCCGAAGAGAGGCTTGAAGTTCTTGAGAAAACCTATCATAAAAATGTGGATGATATTAACCTTAGTACGATCGCTCAGATAAATAGCAGCCTTCAATCAGTGCAGACTCAATTGTCGACGGCTAACTCAAATCTCAGGTTATATCAACTAGCCCAAGAGATGTACGGCAACAGCAAAGTGAGCAGCCCTTATTCTGACGATGTAACGATACAGTTTTCATATGCACAGTTAAGCGCCTTGTCATCCGCAATTGAAGCCAAAGAGTCACTTGATAGCGGCATTGCGGAATTAAAAGGTAACATTGCGCAGACTACGCAGCAAATTGCACTTGCAACAACATATGCAGGTCAAACAGGAACCATTAGCCTTGTTAACGAGCTTGCAGTAGGAGATGTTATAAGCGCAGGATACGCAATTGCAACAATTGTACCCGGCGGTGAATCAGAGTATAAAGTTCAGCTATATGCCAGCAATAAGGATATAGCAAACATAGAAGTTGGTGCAACAATTAAATACGATATTGCTGCCATTCCCAGCAGGCAATATGGAACAATAACTGGAATTGTTACGTATGTTGGGGCGGATACAGTAGTCCAGAACAGTCAACCAACTGGTTACTATCTAATTGAGGGTACAATTGACACCGCAACACTGATTGACCGCGACGGAAACGAGGCTTCCATCGGCACTGGTATGTCTGTGGAGGCAAGAATTGTGACACAAGAAAAAAGGATAATAAATTATCTGTTAGAAAAGATTAGCTTGTCATGATACTGTAAATAGTGTTTTGCTTGTCTCTAACTCAGAAAGTAACTGACCCTGTCTGGAAAAGCAAGGGTTCAAGATACATCTGGTAACACATCAAAACGACATCACCTCAGATTCCAATCACAAAGAAACGAACTAGTTTCAGAGAAAAGGAGCGCAAATATACTATACTACCTGATGATTAATCTACGTTTACAGAGAATGCTCGTCGTTTTTCTGGGGGCATTTGAGATAAGCGCAAAAAATGGGCAGTCACAAGATGAAGACTAAACGCATAAAAAAATTGTCATAAGTAAAGGCGTTAAGAGTAAGGTAAGCGTAAAATAGGCTGACAAAGGAACCCGCCGCTGGGGCATCAGGCTTTGGCGGCGGATTTGAAGTGGCGCGGCAAAAGCATATCGAGATGGTCTTGATTA
>Ga0153972_1000738_pt1 | contig 10639 bp, 8 predicted proteins | sample TSGA056MetaG_FD_104732 | JGI IMG/M metagenome (GOLD analysis project Ga0153972, IMG submission 104732) | Attine ant fungus gardens microbial communities from Georgia, USA - TSGA056 MetaG | ecosystem: Host-associated > Fungi > Mycelium > Unclassified | place: USA: Georgia, George L Smith State...
CATTAACTCCATGATTCAGGCGGCGAAACGTAAAGCGAGAGGCTTCCATACCCTTGAGGGATATTCATCCATGATTTATCTCGTTGCCGGCAAATTGGATCTGGCTGTCCCTAATCCCCGCTAAAATCGCTTTTCAACGAAAACGGGAGTAGAACCGAAATAATGCATGGAGCATAGGCAGAATTACCTGCCTATGCTCCGTCGAAAAGGTATAGATTAACTTGCTTGGCCGACTACACCCGCAACAAACCAATCAGTAGAGCTCATAAGATCATCGGTAAGAGTTTCGCCTTCCGCAACTCTGATATTCCCGTCTTGGTCCTTGATCGGACCCGCGAAAACGACAATCTCGCCGGCGTCTATGGCATCGCGCGCAACGTAGACCGCATCCTCTACTTCCTGAGGAATATTAGGCCCAAAGGGAGCGATAGCCATCGCGCCTTCAGACATACCCCAGCGCTTGTACATAGGCTGCCAGGTTCCGTCTATCACAGTTGAAACAATCCAGGTTATCTTCTCACCGAAAGTAAAGCCAGTACCCGATATCCAGTACTCAGGAGCAAATTGCTGAGCTTCTAATGATTGGTAACCGATGGAATAAACACCGCGTGATTCGGCGGTTGAGATTACTGTTGCCGGTGAATCCACATGCATAGTAATTACATCACAGCCCTGGTTAATGAGAGAGTTGGTTGTATCTGCCTCCTTGGCACGGTCACCCCAGCTAAACGTGTATGCCACAATTGTTTGGATGTCAGGATTAACCGACTGCGCGCCAAGCGAAAAAGCATTGACAAATGTTGCAGTCCAACCCATGGGGTAAGCAGCCACAAAACCGAGCTTGTTCGTTTCGGTTGTCATACCGGCTGCGATACCCATCAAATACCAGGCATCCGGAGGCGCTCCGAAGAAATTACCAAAGTTTGAGCTGACTTCCCAGCCACCCACATGTTCGAATATGACATCAGGATATTTTTCTGCAAGCTCTAATGCCGGGTACTGGTGGTTAAAAGCTGTCGCAATGATTAACTCAGCGCCTTGCTTGATCATATTTTCCATTGTCGAGGTAGCGCCTGCCTCATCAGGGACGTTCTCAGCTTCAAGTACCTTAACATTTTCAATGTTTTCCTGCATTACCACCACGCTGTCGTGCAGGGCCTGGTTATAGCCGGCATCGGTGATGGGTCCCCCGTAAAGTACGCCGACAATCAAAACAGGCTGCTCGGTGTCAGTGACAGGCGTTGATGGTTCAGAGACTTCTTTCGATTCAACGGGTTCGGATGCCGTGGGATTGGAGGTAGCGCAGCCGGTAGGTAACATTACTGCGCATAGCAAGATAGATACAACGACAAGATACCATTTTTTGTTCATAGTCTTTTTCTCCTTTTCATTTTCTCAAAATTTGTTGACTCTGATAAAAGGGTTGCTAAGAATAGTTTTTTGCCCGCTTCAGCTCCTTTACAAATTTGGTTATAGATTTTATTCACTGCCACTGAAAACGCGACCAAGCATTGCCGGAGTGGATTGTTTGCGGGTACCTCCCATGGCAATCAATACCAGAAGGGTTATGACATAGGGGATAGTGTCGAGCAGCAACGGAGAAACCTGCACGCCGCTGGATTGCAGCAATAGCTGGAAAGCAACGGCTCCGCTGAAGATAAGCGCCCCGCCAATGGCTTGCAAGGGATTCCACCGTGAAAATATCACCAGCGCTATGGCTATGAAACCGCGACCGGCCGTCATATGTTCAGCCCAGGTCATGGTATAAGCAATAGATAAATGAGCCGCGCCGAGTCCGGCTAACAGTCCGCCTATAAAAAGGGACTGATAACGGATCCGCTTGGGGTTGCGGCCAGAAGAAAAAGCCGCATCGGTGTTTTCACCCGTGGCTCGCAATCCAAGCCCCCAGCGTGTGCGAAAGAGCATCCACCAGACTAAAATGGCGACAGGCACAGCTAGATAAACCAAAATATCAAAGCTAAGCAGTGAGCTATATAAGGTCGGCAGGTTCGAAATCCCCGGCAGGGCAATCCTGGGAAGCCCCTCAATTTTAGCTCCAACATAGGCTTTGCCTATCATCGCGCTCAGGCCATAGCCAAAAAACATCAGTGCCAGGCCGCTGGCCAGTTGATTTGCTCCCCGCTCAATCACCAGGTAGCCCAAAATCATATTAGTAAGGCCACCGGCTATCACGGCTACAAGTGTACCCAAATATGGATTGCCTGTAATAGATGTCACAGCAAATCCGGACGCGGCGCTGACAAGAAGTGTGCCTTCTAACCCGAGGTTAATAACACCGGAGCGCTGTCCGATAATTTCTCCCAGCGTGGCATATAAAAGTGAGGTGCCGGAAAAGAGGGCGCTCGAAAGAACACCCAGAATAGCTAAAGTAGTCATGCTTTATTCCTCCCAAAAAAGCTGGGGCGGGCGAGAACGATGAACAAGGTGAACGCCAGCAAAATATTAATGACGGCGTAGGGCAAGTCTTGGGTTAGCTGCAGCATATTGCCTCCGGCAGTTATAACGGCAACGACGAAGGACATCAGGAGGATACCCAGAGGTTTACCGCCTGCCAGCCAACATATTAAGAATCCCATAAAGCCCGTGCCAGTTGAGAAATTATTTACCAGCACGCCATAAAAACCGGAAACCTGCGTCATACCGGCAAGCCCTCCGATCGCCCCGCCAATGCAGGCAACAATGATTAAATAAGCCTTAACGGGAAGGCCATTGCGCAGGGCAGCGTGGGAGTTGCCGCCAATAGATCTCATTTCCAGCCCCCAGCGTGTATATTTCATGACAAACCAGAAGCATATCAATAAAACCAAAGCGATAATGAGTCCAAGATGAATCCGTGTACCGAAAAAGGTTGGCAGACGCGCCGCGGAAACAAAATTGGCTGTTTTAACAGTATCCATAGCCGAATGCCAATACCCAAAAATAAGGAAACCCACAAGTTTAGGAGCTACGGAATTTAGCAACAATGCGGTAATCGTTTCATTTACCAGCCCGATGGCTTTCATATAGGCCGGAATAAAGGACCAGAGCGCTCCGCCGAGCATACCCAAAACAATCATGAGCGGCAATAATATATAGGCCGGCAAACTCGAAAAAGTTAATGCCCCCCAGGTTGCGAATGCAGCTCCGATATAGAGCTGTCCTTCTCCGCCGACATTAATGAGCCCAACCTGCCAGGGTATAGCCACGGCCAGTGCGGTTATCAGCATAGGAATCATTGCCACAACGACTTCGGAAAATCCGTAAGCACTGCCAAGCGTAGAAGAGAAAATATCCTTGTAGGATTGTATAGGATTTATGCCGTAAATCAGCAGGATGAGTCCAAAGAATACTATGACCATGAGAATCATGAGTACATATCGGACAACAGTATCTCTCAGTGTCTCTGATTGTAAAAGGGTATTTTTTTCAGTTTTCCGTATCATGACGAACCTCGCTTCCGGTCATGAGATAGCCGATCTCATAGATATTCGTGTCTTCAGGCTTAAACTCTCCTACGATCTCGCCGCCGAAGAGTACTACCATGCGGTCACTGATTGTAAACAGTTCGTCAAAGTCTTCTGAAACCAACAAAACAGCCGCACCGCCCTCACGCGCTTTCACAAGCGCCTGCCGGGCGGCAATAGTGCTCTGCACATCAAGCCCACGCGTAAAATAAGAGGCGATAATCAGCTCCGGGTTATCTACCATCTCCCGCGTGATAACCATTCGCTGGAGATTTCCGCCGGACAGCGTTTTGGCAAGCCTATACAAAGGTACCGGTGGAAGTTCCAGTCTCTCTTTTGTTTCTTCAACATCTGCCTCTACCGCCTCCCAGTCCACGCTGAAACCGCCCCGCCGCGCATAACGCTTGGTTTTGGTCAGCGACATGTTCTCAAGCACGGTCATGAATGGCACCGTTGCCATACTCATAGGGTGCTCGGGGATAAAAGCTACCTTATTTTTTCGCATCGTTCCAATGGATGCGTTGGTAAGGTCTTTACCATACAGCAGCTTCTTGCCCCCGGTACTCGGCTCCATGCCAAGAATAACATCGCACAGCTCTTTTTGTCCGTTACCCGAAACCCCTGCCACTCCGACAATTTCCCCCGGATAAATCTTCAGGTTAACATTTTTTAAGCAGCTGCCGGCGCCCTGCGTGCCTGTTGCCACATCCCGCAGTTCCAGAAGCGGCTCCGCCCCTTTGTCCCGAGACTCTCCGGGCTTGGTTTTCAGTCCCGGCACTTCTTTTTCGAACATTAGGCTTATCAGTTTTTCTTCGGTGGCTTCATCCCGCAGCATTGTTCCTGCAAGACGTCCGCCGCGCAGTACTGAAATACGGTCGGCACATTCGAGCACATCCTTCATTTTATGGGTAATCAGAATTATAGCATAGCCGTCTTTACGCAGACTGTCAAGCACGCCGAAGAATGCCTCCACTTCATGCGGGGCAAGAACGTCTGTCGGTTCATCCAGAATTAAGACACGCGCGTCAGAAAGCAATAACTTTAGAATTTCAACCTTTTGCTGTTCACCGATGGAAATCTCGGATACACGCTTGTGTGGATGCACTTTAAGATTGTAACGTTCCGACATTTCCGTAATTCGATGTTCAATTCTTTTGTAATCCAGCATCGGTTTCAGGTCAGGCAGAAACAGCGCTATGTTTTCCCAGACATTGAGCACAGGAATCATATTAAGCCCCTGAAACACCATGCCGATATGCAAATTTCTGGCGTCATGCGGTGATTGGATAGACACAGGTTTCCCATCAAGTAAAATTTCACCTGCGTCAGCATGATAAAAGCCGTAAAGAATTTTCATCAGGACGCTTTTACCGGCGCCGTTTTCCCCAAGCAACGCGTGGATTTCTCCGCCATAAATATCAAGGTCAATGTGGTCGTTTGCCGCTACGCCGGGAAATGATTTAGTAATTCCGCGCAGAGAAACCGAGGGTTCTCCTGTGGTTTTTGAAGCATTTGAATTCTGCATTTTCTTCCCCTAACCAAGAAAGTACTACTTTGAATTATCCGTGCAAATCATTGTGCCGCTTTCGCCGCTTAATGCCAGCGCAGCACTTTCAAGCGATCCTATGATCGCTTTTCGCCCCCCACCGCTGCTCACAAATGAAATACACGCCTCCACCTTCGGCAACATACTGCCCGGCGCAAAATGTCCCTGCCTGCAATACTCCTCGGCTTCCTCCGCCGTAATGCACTTCAAGACCTTCTCGTCAGGCTTGCGGTAGTTTATACTCACCCTGTCAACGGCGGTAATTATAAACAGGAAGTCCGCCTCAATAAGCTCCGCAAGCTTTGCCGCCGCAAAATCCTTGTCTATAACCGCATCCGCGCCGTGACGGGTTCCGTTTTCCGTCACCACAGGGATTCCACCGCCGCCGCAGGCGATTACAATCCGTCCGCTATCAAGGAGCGCTGCTATTGTGTCCCTCTCGCAAATATCTACAGGCTTGGGCGACGGCACAACCCACCGCCACCCGCGCCCGGAATCCTCGACATAGGGGTGGCCTGTTTCTGCCATAAACCGCTTCGCGGTTTGCGCGTCATAAAACGTGCCAATAGGCTTTGTGGGGTTTTGGAAAGCCGCGTCATTTCTGTCAACAACAACCTGCGTAAGCAAGGCTGCGACCGACTTATCTAATCCGTGGGCGTTCAGCTCCGATTGCAGAGTTTGCTGCAGGTGATAGCCGATATACCCCTGACTCATGGCGGTGCACTCGGCTATTGGCATATCGCTCCCGCTCTTATCAAAGGCTTTTTTGATTATACCCACCTGCGGGCCGTTTCCGTGTACGATTACCAACTTGTATCCTATTTCGGCCAGATTGGCAATGGCTTTTGCCGCTTTTCCCGCATTTAAGAGTTGTTCCTCCGCGCTGTCGCCAAGTGCGTTTCCGCCTAACGCAACAACAACCTTTTGCATAATGTTACCTCTGTTACTTAGAAATCCATTGCCATCAGAGCTTTTTCAAACGCTTCCATCGGCAGGTTGACTATCCCGGCTCCGATAATACCTTCTCCCGCCCTCTTGTTTGCAATGCCGGTATTAATAACGGGAACGATACCCTTTTCCACAACCTTTAGTACATCGATTCCCGTGGGCGTTCCGGTAAAATTCAGGGTTGGTATGGTGAAGGCTTTGCTTTCGGCAAGGGTTATCCGTTTCATTGTCTTTGTAAAATTGATAGCGTCCTCAACCGTTCCTCCCACAAGCTGTGTCATGGGGAGCGCTGCCGCCATAGCGAACGCGCCGATTCCCGTTGTTTCGGTAATTGCGCTGTCTCCGAGGTCGGGGTTTGCATCCTCCTCTGAGAAACCGGGGAAATAAACGCCCCTGACCTTTGGCGATTTTGTCGTAAACCACTGTTCTCCCAAGCCGCTGACCTGAATGCCAACCTCGGTGCCGTTGCGCGCCATTGCCGTGACGAGCGTGCTGTACGGTATATCGCGCGCCGCATCCATCGTCGCCTTGCAGGCCGCCATCGACTGATTGAGAAAGAAGAAATCGTTATAATACATCGTATATGCTAAGGAGGTAATTACATCATACGGGGTTTTGTTTTTGGAAAGCTCAATAATGAGTGCTTTCCACAAGAGGCTCGTTGACGCAACCAGACGGTTATGGCAGTCGTCGCCCATATGCAGCGCCTTTGCGGTGATATTTTTGAGGTCTATGCCTCCTGCCGATTGAACCGCCATCTTCATTGCGGGGGCGATGGTGTCCTTGATATAGCGCAGCATTTCCTGTGTGTCCTCGCCGAAGGCGCCGAAGCTGAACGGCTTGCCCTTGCCCTCCGTATTAAAAGGGGCATAGGCAAAATTGCCATTTTCCTTGTTCTCGACAATCATGACAGGCATATTGGCGGTAAACACCCCGGTCATGGGGCCGACGGCCTTCAAATGATGATTCGGAACGAATTTATACTCGCCGCTTGCCGCCACTTGTCTTGCCTCTGCCTCATTCTTGGCTCTGCCCTCATAGATAAGCCCGCCGATAACCGCTCCCTGCATGGGTCCGCACATATTCTCCCACGCTACCGGCGGTCCGGCATGACTGATTGTGTTTTCCTCAAAACCCGGCACAACATCCTTCGCCAGACCAACGTCCACCCATACGGGTTGGGCGTTCAAGACCTTCTGGATTGCCTTTTGGTTGGCTTCGTCAATTTTGTCCTTATGCTGAAGAACCTGCGCGAGCTTATGACCCAACGCCATGTTCCCGCCTGCGGGTGGCTTCCAGTCAAGCTGTAGCGTCTCAACGCCGTTTTGGCTCAGTTCATCCGCGAAAATCTCAAGCCCCTCATTGAGAATTTGAGGCTTCTGCTTCAATAAATCATTGCCCATTGCCATCCCCCTCTTTAAGTAGCTTTGCTATCTGTGCGGCTGTCTCCGCCGCATATTGATTGGTCGGGAAAACCCAAATTCCCGCGTTTTCGAGCTTTTTCACCTGAACGCTCCTGTTTTGCGGGTCGGCGTTCGTACCCGTTACGCTGGCAATCATAATAACATCAGCGCCGGTTTTTTCCCGCGCGTCCGCGACGTCCTGCGCCAGCACGCCCGCAGGGTCTTTGTGACTGCCGAACCCGATTACCACGTCACATAGCAAAACGGCTGTGCAGGGGTCTGAAAACGCACTCAAAATATGATCCTTGCGGTTTGAGGGGTCAATCATAGGGTGCAGACTACCGCGGGTGTATTCATCGTCTCCGAGGTCGATGACTGTGTGGTCATAGTCTTTCAAAATAAACTTCGCTTCACTTGCAAGCGTTCCGCCCGTGTAAAGTCCAACAACCCGCTTTTGCTTTCCGCCCAGCTTTTTGACCTCGTCGAGCAGAGCGGTATTCATAAGCTCGCGCTCATATAGCACGACAGCCTTTTCGGGGTTTTGCGCCTTGCACAGCGCCGCCGTCTTTGCCGCCGCTTCTTCAATAGTACCGGCAACAAAGAGATTCGGCGCGAGCATCTCGGATTTCTGTCCTAAAAAAGCGAGAACAGCGGGCTTGCCGATTTTCCTAACCGCCGCTATGATCTTTTCCTCCGCAGACCTTGCCGGGGGCTTGGAAATGACCGCAATAACATCGGTATTAGCATCGTCCGCGAGCAGTTCCAGCGCCGCGAGAGATGTCCTGCCCGCAACAGCCTCCGATAAATCTCTGCCGCCTGTTCCAATTGCGTGAGTGATTCCGCAGCCCGCCGCGTCCAATAGAACGGTAAATTCCTGAAGCCCCGTTCCAGACGCACCGACAACGCCGACATTTCCGCTGCGCACTTTATTTGCGAAGCATAGCGGCACTCCGGAAATTATGGAGGTTCCGCAGTCGGGCCCCATCACAAGAAGCCCCTTTTCCCTTGCGAAATCTTTCATTGCGACTTCTTCTTCAATGGTGACGTTGTCACTGAATAATTGAACATTCATCCCAAGCCGCAGCGCATTCATCGTTTGCAAAGCCGCGTATGGGCCGGGTACGGAGATAATCGCAAGGTTCGCGGGCAACTCAGAATAACCTTCCTCGAAGGTAACCGGCGCAGCCTTGCCGCTTTCAGTTGAATTTTTCGCCGATACCGATGCTGAAATTTTTTCCTCAAACGCATCCAGTGCAGCTTGTGCCAAAGCTTCATTTTCGCTTTTCACAAGCAAAACAAGGTCGTCTGCTCCGGCCTCCTTCGCCTCGTCTGACATTAACTTTGCCTGCATACGCGTTTTTTTGTTAATTTCAGTAGCCATAAATGCGAAAGCCTGCTCCACACCTTCCATTTCCTTGACTTCCGCTGAAACGCGCATAAGTTTGAGTGAATCTTGATAAAATTGTCGCTTGATTCTTGTGTATATCGGCAAATTCACAACCTCCCTATATTCATATTTTGTTCATTTTAGCATTTCGACATTCTTTTTGCAATATTGTAGATGGACAATATTTTCGCCGCTATATTGTGACGGTGTCACAATATAGCGGCTAACTTCATTGCAATTTGAAATTCAAGTTTTGTTTCCGGATTGTTCAGATCCGCTTTTGTGAGCTCTTCGATCTGGTCCAGCCTATAGCGCATAGTATTGTGATGTATAAACAGAGTTCTTGCCGCTTGTCTTAAATTGCTGTTCTGCTGGAACAACACCTGTAGTGTGCGTATAAATTCGGTATTATTTCTCCTATCGTGTTCTATTAGTATCCCCAGCCTTTCCTGAACAAATTCGCGCTTTATCGCGGCGCTCTGAGCCATGTCGGGCAAGTCAAGCAGGACGCGGTATACTCCCAGACTTTCAAAATCAACGATACGCCCAAGCGTCGGCACCTTCTGCGCGATTTCAGCGGCTTGCCTCGCTTGAAGGAAACCGTCAGAAAGCCGCATAATATCCGGCACCTCACGGCCTATGCCTATCCATGAATCTCCAAGTTTTTCGAAAAACTGACCCAAAACCCCGCGCACCTTCCGCTTAGTTTCCTCAGATAGCTTTTCATAAGGGAAAAGCAGCAATATCCCGTCGTCGAGGTCGGCGGCGATCGTATCGGAAATACCATTTTTTTCGGATACGCTGGAAAGGTATTGAAGCATCAAGTCGCTGGATTCGCGATAATCCGCTTTGTCTGTCTGCAAAACAGCCGGAATAAAATGTGGCGATAAATTCCAGCCGTAATATTTCCCGAGAGAAAGCATCCTCTCTCGAGACGTAATTTTCCCCCGCAGCAAATCGTCGATAATCCTTGCCCTGAAACGATATTCGGTTTCTATTTGCTTTCTTTCGAGTATATGGCCCAAAATAGGATTGATAATCTCATTAAAAGAAGTATCGGGCGGCAGCTTTATGAGGGGGAAATCATATTCGGCAGCCTGCTCAATCATAAATGGAGGGATTTCTTTTTCAATACTTAGCGGCACAATGGATAGTGCTGAAACTCCTTTTTTCACAAGGTCTGGAACAAGGGTTTTTTGCCGCGCCTCATTATCCCTAATCGGGTACATGGTCGTTATGATAAGCTCCTCAGGCTTGACAAAGCGGGATATGCCCGGCACTTCCATAATATTAACCGAGGTTATTTTCCGGGCCAGGCCCTTTTCTCCGGACAGCAATACCGCGTCCGCCATAGCGGGCAGCGCGAGAGCTTCCTCTACCGTTATGTACACTAAATCCCATTCCTTTCTTTACGCTCAAGGCACAAATAGCCCGAAAAAGGAATGGGATTTTGCGCATGAGCGGCGGTTTCGCACAAGCGGGAGCCGCTCGCGCTTCAATTAATGGATAGCGTGATTTATCTATCCCTCCCTGAAAAGCCTCACGGCTTCATATAATCCGAACATAATGCCCTGAATTTCATCGATGCCGCTCGTCGCGCCGAAAGACGCTTTTTCCTGAATCGCGTTGTCAAGCGCAATATCGTCATTACCGTAAAAGGCCAGCATGAAGCGCTCTGTAGCGCGGCCCCACAATCCTTCAGCCGCGTAGCGTAAAAAATGGCGGCTTATCTGATTGGTTTTCGCCGCCATATTTTGCAGAACAGTATCCACTATAGCAGATAGCATATCACATTTCCGACCGTAGACAATCTGGGCAAAATACGTCGCTGACAGCAGACCCGCCAAGAAATCATCACCTGACGGAGTCAAGCCCATTCCCCAACCTAAAA
>Ga0153972_1000740_pt1 | contig 10623 bp, 13 predicted proteins | sample TSGA056MetaG_FD_104732 | JGI IMG/M metagenome (GOLD analysis project Ga0153972, IMG submission 104732) | Attine ant fungus gardens microbial communities from Georgia, USA - TSGA056 MetaG | ecosystem: Host-associated > Fungi > Mycelium > Unclassified | place: USA: Georgia, George L Smith State...
TATCCCAAAACAGGGACGATTGGAGGTGGAGAGAATGCTTGATAAAAATAGATTCCGAAGTGCTGTCGCAAGAGCAGGATTGACGCATTACGAACTTGCAAAAAAGATCGGCATGTCAAAGAATACGCTTAGCAATAAGGTTAACGGGAAAAGTTATTTTGACACAGAGCAAATCGATTTAATATGTGATGTCCTCGATATTGATGAGCCTGCTGAAAAGGTACATATTTTTTTAGCCAAATCGTCCCAAAACAGGGACGAAAAAAATCAAAGCGAAGGCAACAAGAAGGCAGGTTAGGGGAAAGGAGGCAGAAAACCATATGAACGAAGAACAATTCAGGGAATTAAAAAGAGAACTGGGGAACATACTTTTCGAACTCAACTACATGAGAAAATCATATGACCTAAGCAATGGACCAAGTTATTCAGGCGTGGTGTTACTGGCAATTATCGTATCTGTAATTACAACACTTATAGCGCTCCATTTATAGCAAGAGTGATTAATGTAGTTACTATAGCGACAATAGTAGGAAAAATAAAATACAGATTTTCGCCGAATTTACGGAGTACATACCACATATTACTACATGGCAGGGCGAGTTATCACCTCATTTAGATTACTTAATAGGTTATTAGTTACAAGTGTCGGTGAAGCATTTAATGCACCTGCGAAAGAATCAAGAGCGCCGCCTAGTTTAAGCACGGGGCTATCATCAGATTCGCCAACTAAAGTATTTAATCCAGTACGTAAATTATTAGTCATATCTTCAGTATTTATCCAAATTTGTTACTCCGCTAAAAAGCGTGGCTATGTCATTTCTGCATAGCTCTCATAGTCGCCTACGAGTCCAGACTGTGCCTTCAACCTATTGCGAGTAGGTTGCTCCGTGTCCAGTCGTTACACCTTCCCTTAAAAGGGCTTGGCTCGGCGTTATCTGTATTAAGGACATTATAAAGGATACGACAAATTTTTACAATAACAAACAAACAAACAAAGAAAGGTAAGAAGATGTTTAAAGGCGAAGATAGAAAAATAGAACTACTTGAAAAGAGTATTCATCATCTTTGGCAAGACAATGGAGAATTAAAAAAGAGAATCTCCGAATTAGAAGATATGATTCGCACCCGGCAAGAAACTGACGTAAAAATCACTACAAAGAAAGCCCGCTGCGCTAGCGATATTACGAAAGTCACGCACTACATAGAAGTAACGACGGACAGCCTAGAAAGTTTTTTAGGAAATGGAGGTATTATAACATGAGTAAAGAAACAGCAGACAATAAGATGCTCACTATAAAAGACATTACGGAAACTTATGGAGTATCCATGAACACTGCCCTTAAGTGGTGCAGGGAAAAAGGTTCAAAAGCTACAAGAACCGGTAACGGTAGCAGGTCACATTGGAGATACGAAAAGCGATTACTAGATGCCAAACTAAGTGAAAATGCAGAACCTTACAAAAGCGCATAGGAGGGCAAATCAATTGAGAAAGTTTCTTAACCTCTTAAAAACAGCCCAACTCGCCCTCCTGATATCCCTTATCCTCACTTGCATGGGAATGACAGCCAAGCAGATACCGGATACCAGGGGTGGGATAGGGTTATTGGTGATATTCGGGTTGATGTGGATATTGGAGGGGATTAAATACATAATCTGGGAAAGGAGAACCAAGAATGTTAGAAATCACAAATATTACAGAGGAAGGAACACGGGATATAAAAGCAGATAATATTGCCATGAAGAACAATATCGTAGACTTATGTGACCTCGTTAAGGGCAGTACTGGACTGTGCGCATCATATATTTATTACGGCTCCGCGCTTGGATTTGATATTAATGTGTTCAAAAAGGCGAATGATGAGGAACTTAAAATCGAGAAATATTTTAGCTTTCCTATGGACGTGCCGTTTAATGGAGAGATGTACGAACAGTGTATTTCAGTATTAACTGGAATCATAGAAAAAGAATCCCAAGAAGCGGTAACTTCAAGGGATTCAGATAGTTAAAAATAATATTTTTATACGTGAATTATATCACGAGATTGGAGGATTAGTCAATGAGTATTAAAATTAATAAGCTTGAAATAGAAAACGTCAAGCGTATCAAGGCAGTCAAGATTGAGCCTACCGCTAATGGTTTAACTATAGTCGGCGGCAAAAATAATCAGGGAAAGACCTCAGTTCTTGACTCTATCGCATGGGCATTAGGAGGGGATAAATACCGTCCGTCACAAGCACAGCGAGAGGGTTCGGTGATACCGCCAAATTTACACATTGTATTAAATAACGGCCTTATTGTAGAACGCAAAGGCAAAAATAGTGATCTGAAAGTCATTGATCCCGATGGAAACAAGGGCGGTCAGCAGCTGCTTAACAGTTTTGTAGAACAACTTGCCATAGATTTGCCCAGATTTATGGAATCCAATGACAAAGAAAAGGCTCAGACCTTGCTTAAAATTATAGGGGTTGGTGATAAACTTGCAGAGTTTGAGGCTCAGGAGAAGGAATTATACAATCGCCGTCTTACCATTGGTCAGATTGCGGACCAGAAAAAGAAATTTGCCAAAGAACAATTATATTATCCCGACGCACCCAAGGAGCCGGTATCCGCATCAGATATGATTAAACAACAGCAAGAGATACTTGCTAAAAATGGAGAGAATCAACGTAAGCGTGAACGATTGTACGATCTTGAATCACAGGCAGGTCGGATTCAGGAACAGCTTGACGAATTACTAAAAAAGCAGTCTGAGGTTCTTGCTGATTTAGAGATTGCAAAAAAATCAGCTATTGACTTACGTGATGAATCCACGGAAGAACTCGAAAGAAATATTTCTAATATAGAAGAAATCAATCGGAAAGTGAGGGCTAACCTTGACAAAGACAAAGCGGAAGAAGATGCCTTAAATTACGAAGACCAATATAATAAACTAACCGCTGAAATAACAAATATTAGAGAGCAGAAAACCGATTTGTTAACAAATGCCGATCTGCCGCTACCTGGACTATCGGTAGATGATGGGAGCCTTATTTATAATAACCAGAAATGGGACAATATGTCTGGTTCAGACAGACTGAAAGTAGCTACGGCTATTGTAAGGAAGCTTAATCCTAGCTGCGGATTCGTCCTCTTGGATAAATTAGAGCAGATGGACGTTGATGCTTTACAGGAGTTTGGACAATGGCTTGAACAGGAAGGGTTGCAAGCTATCGCCACCCGCGTATCAACCGGAGATGAATGCTCCATCGTAATAGAAGATGGGTATGTTGTTGGTGAAGAAAATTTAATCCAGGAAGAACAAAAAGAAAGCAAATGGAAGGCAGGCGAATTTTAAATGCAGATTATTACAGGTAAAATAGCAAGCGCACAGAAGGTTATCATCTATGGTCCCGAGGGAATTGGCAAATCAACAATTGCTTCAAAGTTTCCGAATCCTTTATTTATAGATACTGAGGGCAGTACCAAACATATGAACGTAGCCAGAACACCTAAGCCCAGTAGCTGGACAATGCTCATGGAGCAGGTTCGCTATGTCAGGGATAATGCCGGTGTATGCAAGACGCTTGCGATAGATACAGCGGATTGGGCCGAACAACTTTGTATTGAAGAAATATGCTCGAAAAATCAGAAAAAAGGCATTGAAGACTTTGGTTATGGCAAAGGGTATACGTACCTTGCCGAAGAATTTGGAAGATTTCTCAATCTTCTTGAGGACGTTATTGAAAAAGGGATTCACGTCATCTTGACCGCTCACGCAAAAATGAGAAAGTTTGAGCAGCCTGACGAAATGGGGCAATATGACAGATGGGAACTCAAGCTACAAAAACAAACAGCACCGCTTGTCAAAGAGTGGGCCGATATGATTTTATTTGCAAATTACAAGACCCATGTCATCAATGTGGACGGACAGGGCGCAGAAAAAGGAAGGAATAAGGTTCAGGGCGGGAAAAGAGTCATGTATGCAACCCATCACTCCTGCTGGGATGCCAAGAACCGTCATGACTTACCGACTGAATTACCGTTTGATTACTCGGTAATTGCACATATATTTAATCAACCGCTAAAACGTGAGTCAGTCCCGCCGGTACAATCGTCCCATGCTGAAACTCAGCATCAAACGCAACCGGCAGCCGAACAGATGGAATCAGTCAATAAGGAGAATAATAACGAGCAGTTAAAAATGACATTAGATGCCTCTGTAAGTAAATCGCAAGAGCCGCCAGAAACAGCAAAGCCACAGCAAACACCGGAGAATATACCGAAAGGGTTAGAATCCGTCCCTAAAGCCCTAAGGGACTTGATGATTGAAAACAAGGTGGATGCATGGGATATACAAGCAGTTGTTGCAAAACGCGGGTATTATACGGAAGATACGCCTATTGAAAATTATGACCCTAACTTTATCAATGGGGTATTGGTAGGAGCATGGGGACAGGTCTATAAGATGATACAGGAATTAAAAGAAGAAGTACCGTTTACTTAAATAATATAAAAATTGGAGGAATAGAGAATGAGCGCAGAATTAGGAAGAGAGTTAGGCTGGGATGATGAAATTGAAAAAGATGGGAATGATTATGTCACATTGCCAGAAGGAGATTATGACTTTGAGATTGTCAGCTTTGAAAGGGCGAGGCATCCGGGCAGTGAAAAACTGCCGCCGTGCAACAAAGCAGTCGTAAAAATCAAGGTAGAGGCAGAACAGGGGGTTGCATTGTTTAATCATAACCTATTCTTACACACAAATACCGAAGGCATGCTGTCGGCATTCTTTGCCGGCATCGGACAAAAGAAAAAAGGCGAAAAAGTTACTATGAATTGGAGTTTGGTCCCCGGTTCCACAGGCAAAGCAAAAATAGGCATCCGTAAATATACACCGGAAGGCGGCGAAGAACGTACCTATAATGAGGTTAGGAAGTTTTATCCAAAGGAAGAAGCCAGGACTTTTGAAGCCGGGAGGTTTTAAAGATGGAATTACGCCCATATCAACAACAAGCCAAGGAATCTATTTTTGCTGAATGGGATAAAGGAACTCAAAGAACGCTCTTGGTATTGCCTACGGGCTGCGGTAAGACGATTGTGTTTAGTAAGGTGGTTGAGGATTGCGTGCGGAATGGGGAGAGGGTATTAATCCTCGCCCACCGTGGGGAGCTTTTAGACCAGGCGGCCGATAAGCTGTCTCAGTCCACTGGATTGGGATGCGCCGTAGAAAAAGCAGAAGAAAGCTGCCTCGGTAGCTGGTTCAGGGTAGTTGTTGGCTCAGTTCAGACACTTATGAGAGAGAAGCGCTTGAGCCAATTCTCCCCTGATTTCTTCAGCAGTATCATCGTAGACGAGGCGCACCACAGCATATCAGATAGTTATCAAAGGGTATTAAATCACTTTGAGGAGGCAAAGATACTAGGCGTAACTGCCACGCCGGACAGGGGAGATATGAAAAATCTCGGAGTTTATTTTGAGTCATTAGCCTATGAATATACCTTGCCTAAAGCCATTAAAGAGGGATACCTTTCCCCCATCAAAGCCTTGACTATACCTCTGAAACTGGATTTATCGGGAGTCAGTCAACAGGCAGGGGATTTTAAAGCGGCTGACCTCGGGAGCGCCCTAGATCCATACCTGTATCAAATCGCAGATGAAATGTTAAAACATTGCATTAACCGTAAGACGGTTGTGTTCCTGCCGCTTGTAAAGACAAGTCAGAAGTTTAGGGATATTTTAAATGAAAAGGGATTCAAGGCGGCGGAAGTTAATGGTAACAGCACAGATAGAGCTGAGATTTTAGCAGACTACGATTCGGACAAATATAATGTATTATGCAATTCTATGTTGTTAACAGAGGGCTGGGATTGCCCATCGGTTGACTGCATCGTTGTATTACGCCCGACAAAAATAAGAAGCTTGTATAGTCAAATGGTCGGACGCGGTACCCGATTATGTCCCGGCAAGGAAGACTTGTTATTATTGGATTTTTTATGGCATACGGAACGCCATGAATTATGTCACCCTGCGCACCTGATATGCGAGAATGAAGAAGTCGCACAGGTAATGACTAAGAATATCGAAGAAGCAGGTTGTCCGATTGATATCGGGGAAGCCGAAGAGAAAGCCAGTGAAGACGTTATATCACAACGCGAGGAAGCTCTGGCTAAACAATTACAGGAAATGAAGCATCGAAAAAAGAAGCTCGTAGATCCATTGCAATTCGAAATGAGCATACAAGCTGAGGATCTTTCGGGATATGTGCCGGCATTTGGCTGGGAAATGTCCCCACCATCAGATAAGCAAGTCAAAACCTTAGAAAAATTAGGGATACTACCAGATGAAATTGATAATGCCGGCAAAGCAACAAAACTATTAGACAGGCTAGACAAGCGGCGCAGAGAAGGCTTGACAACGCCTAAGCAAATAAGATTTTTAGAGAGTCGCGGGTTTCAGCATGTAGGTACATGGAAATTTGAAAATGCAAAGAGCCTGATTGACAGGATAGCAGGCAATGGCTGGCGTATACCACATGACATTATTCCTCATGAGTATAAAGGAGCGTAATCTATGGAAAATCAATTAAACATCATGGAAGTTTTACCTTATATAGAGCCTGCGCTTTTAGATTACCAAGAATGGGTAAACGTCGGCATGGCATTAAAGCATGAAGGCTATACGGCATCAGATTGGGATAGTTGGAGCAAGAATGATTCCAGATACCATACCGGAGAATGTTTTCGGAAGTGGGGAAGCTTTAACGGTAACGGTACCCCGGTAACGGGGGGAACAATTGTCCAGATGGCAAAAGATCACGGATGGCAGCCACAGCGAGACTATGGACATGAATTAGACTGGAATGATGCCATATCTGACAAGGAAGACCTTGTCGTTATTGATAAGAACTGGATTGAGGGCAAGGAAGTCATAACACCGGAAGAGTGGGACCCGGTAGGAGAACTAACAAAGTATCTGGAAGTGCTTTTCGAATCTACGGAAAACGTGGGCTATGTCACGCGCAGCTGGGAAAAAGACGGAAAGCATATGCCATCTAAAGGGCATTGGGACAGAACGGCAGGCGAATTAATCCAGCGGCTTAATACATGCAGGGGCGATATTGGCATGGTTTTAGGTGACTACAATCCCGAAGCAGGCGCATGGATACGCTTTAATCCCTTAGATGGTCAAGGATGCAAAAACGATAATGTAAGCGATTTCAGGTATGCATTAGTTGAATCGGATTCCATAGACATAGATAAACAGAATGCCATTATCCGTGAATTGGAGTTGCCGGTTGCCTGCCTTGTGCACAGTGGCAAAAAAAGTCTTCACGCCATCGTGAGAATTGATGCCGCTAATTATGATGAATACCGTAAAAGAGTAGATTACCTATATAATGTATGCCAGAAAAACGGCTTAAAAATAGATACTCAGAATCGAAACCCGTCACGATTGTCACGAATGCCAGGGGTTATGAGAAGTGGCAAAAAGCAGTTCCTTGCCGATACCAATATAGGTAAGGAGAATTGGCAGGAATGGTTTGAATGGATAGAGGGCGTTAATGACGATCTGCCAGAACCTGAAAGCCTTGACGGTGTCTGGGACGACCTGCCGGAGCTATCGCCGCCACTGATTAACAATATGCTGCGCCAAGGTCACAAACTGTTAATTGCCGGACCATCAAAAGCCGGTAAATCATTTGCACTTATCGAATTATGCTGCGCCATTGCGGAAGGTAAAAAATGGTTAAACTGGAACTGTGCCCAAGGTAAAATTATGTACGTTAATCTTGAGCTGGACCGGGCAAGCTGCCTGCATCGTTTTAAAGATGTTTATAATACACTCGGTTGGAAGCCGAACAACCTTTCTAATGTCGATATCTGGAATTTAAGAGGCAAGTCGGTACCAATGGATAAATTGGCCCCGAAATTGATACGTAGGGCAGCTAAAAAGAATTACATAGCCATTGTCATAGACCCCATATACAAGGTTATTACCGGTGACGAAAACAGCGCAGATCAGATGGCTAACTTCTGCAATCAGTTTGACAAGGTGTGCACGGAGCTTGGTGCAGCGGTTATTTATTGCCATCACCACTCAAAGGGGAATCAGGGGGGGAAGCGAAGCATGGACAGAGCTTCCGGTTCTGGTGTGTTCGCCCGTGACCCCGATGCATTACTTGATTTGATAGAGCTTGAATTAAACGACTCCATATTAATGCAGGAAGAGAACAAGGCTATTTGCAATGTATGCATAGCTTATATGGATAACAGCTTCACGGATTGGAAGGATGATATATCTCAGGACGATGAATGCAGTAGTAAGGCAATGTTGGATTATTGCCGGAATAAGTTGAATCCTACCCAATTTACAGAGTTAAATAGCATCGTCGAACAGGTAGCTGGAAACGTAAAAACAAAGACTGCATGGCGCATAGAGGGGACATTAAGGGAGTTCCCGAAGTTCGAACCGGTCAATTTGTGGTTTGATTACCCTATCCATAAAGTGGACGATGTAGGAAGTCTTAAGGATATAGAGCCGGACAGTGAGAAACCGCCCTGGCAGAAAGCTATGCAGAAACGCAAGCCTAAAGAGACAAAAGCCAAAGAGCGCAAAGAATCTCTTGAAACAGCGTTTGAAGCATGCGGTATTGATGGAAGTGTGACAATTGATAGTATGGCGGAGTACTTAGGAGTGACCGAAAAGACGGTTCGAAACAGAATCAAGGAGCATGGCGGGTACTGGATTGATGAGGGAAACGTAGGGAAAAAAACATAAATTTTCTTTCCCTGATTATTTTCCCTAGGGAAGAAAAAAACATTAAATGATGTTATTTTCCCTCGGAGGGAAAGGGAAAAAATACGTTATTTTCCGACGGCGATTTAGAGGGAAAAAAACATAAATTAAGTTATTTTCCCTAGGGAAGAAAAAAACACTATTATAAATAATACTATTTCCGTTTCCCTCTCCCGAGGTCAAGGGGGTAAGTAGTCGTGCGAAAGCGGGCACGACGACTCCTTCCCCTGATCCATTGACAAATACAAAATTTCAAAATATTAAATGAGAACGATTATCAATTGCAGATAAAGCGAAGAGGAAGATAAAATGGCAAAAAAGCAGAGAAGCCAAAAATTAAACATTGCAAGAAACTTACCGCCACTATATCACAAAATGCCAGGACAAGAATACGATGTCAAAAATAGTGAGGTAACAAAGTGGTTGATTCAACGACCATCAATATTAGAATTCATATGGGACCAATTAAAACAGTCTGGAGATATTTTGTACGACCCGGACACAGGTAAATGGAAAGGCGCAGATTATGACGACTGAATTTTTCATGCCGATGCGGCCACCAACTAAAACGTATCAGGAAAAGCAGGTAACTGTTAGGAATGGTAAGCCGGTATTTTATGAGCCGGTAGAACTTAAGGCGGTGCGGTCAAAGCTGGCGGCTCATTTGGGGGAATATGTACCTAAACAGCGATATGCCGCTGCGGTACGGCTTACAACAAAGTGGTGCTTCCCTGTAACACAAAAACACGGTGATGGTGAGTATAAGACAACAAAGCCGGATACGGATAATTTACAGAAAATGCTCAAAGATGTCATGACGGATCTTGGTTTTTGGAAAGATGACGCATTAGTTGCCAGCGAGATCACGGAAAAATTCTGGGCGAAGATACCGGGGATATATATCAAAATTGAATCATTGACAGGTGAATAATATGCAGGGATACAGACTAGAACAAAAAATCAATACAGATTGTTGGAACCTCTTCAAACAGTGCCTTGATATTCCAAATACGGAAGACGGTTGGCAGAAAGCCAGAGACATGATGCAGGAGGTTATAGAAAAATATGATAAAGATTCATTTGTCGTAGATATCATGCTGGCCTATTATTCTAGGCTAGAGATAAGACATGGCATTAAATTTAATTAGAATTGGAGGATACATAGATGGTTGAATTAAGTAGAGAAGAAGCAGACGAGCAATAAATAGAAAGGAGAATGGATTTTGCGGCCGCATAAACCTAGGTTTCTCCTAAAAATAAAATGGATTTATATGAAATTTTAGAGAATTGCCCCAAGGATAAAATTATAGGGGACAATCTGATAATTGCTTATTTGAAAATCAACAGTCCATTGTATAAAAAAATACTTTGTTCGATATCTGGTGGAGCTGATTCGGATATTGTTATTGATATATGTGCTAAATGCGATAAGGATAAAAAAATAGATTATGTCTGGTTTGACACCGGACTGGAATATCAAGCCACAAAAGATCATTTAAGATATCTTGAACATAAATACGATATCATTATTAAGACAGAAAAAGCTATAAAGCCAATACCGGTATCGTGTAGAGATTACGGTTTACCATTTATGTCAAAGCAAGTAAGTGAATGGATAGAGAGATTGCAAAAACATAATTTTTTATGGAAAGGCGGAACTTTTGATGATTTTTATAAACAATATCCAAAATGTAAGGCTGCTCTAAAATGGTGGTGCAATGCGTGGGGAGAAAATAGTAAGTTTAATATATCATACAATAAAAAGCTAAAAGAATATATGATTTATAATCCTCCAGAATTTCCAATATCTAATAAATGCTGTAATGGAGCTAAAAAAGATGTATTGCA
>Ga0153972_1000741_pt1 | contig 10617 bp, 9 predicted proteins | sample TSGA056MetaG_FD_104732 | JGI IMG/M metagenome (GOLD analysis project Ga0153972, IMG submission 104732) | Attine ant fungus gardens microbial communities from Georgia, USA - TSGA056 MetaG | ecosystem: Host-associated > Fungi > Mycelium > Unclassified | place: USA: Georgia, George L Smith State...
CGAGAGAAGCAGCATAAATATAGAAAGCAGCAGGTTAAGATATGACAACCAGAATAATCGGAACCGGAAGTTACTTGCCGGAAACCATAGTAAATAATAATGATTTAGCCGTCATAGTGGACACCTCCGACGAGTGGATCCGCAGCCGGACGGGAATTTGTTCGCGGCGGCTGGTAAAAGATGAAAACACCACGTTTATGTGCGTGGAAGCCGCAAAAAAAGCTTTGGACGACGCCGGTATGAAAGCGCAAGAGCTTGATCTGATCCTGGTGGGAACTATTACCGGAGACCATCTGACACCATCTGCGGCATGTGAAGTACAGGCCGGTATCGGGGCGGTAAATGCGGCGGCATTTGATATCAACGCGGCGTGCTCCGGCTTTTTGTTTGCCCTGCACACCGCCCATGCTTATATCCGGGCGGGCATTTACGAAAATGCCCTGATTATCGGTGCGGAAACCTTATCCAAAATTATTGACTGGCAGGATCGCAGCACCTGCGTCTTGTTCGGAGACGGTGCCGGCGCCGCCGTGGTGCGCGGGGAGGAAACCGGTCTGCTTTTCTTTGACCAGTGTTCCGACGGGTCGAAAGGTCATGTCCTCACCTGTAAAGATCGGCCGAATCATAATCCGCTGGTGGAAAATGCTGTGGAAAGTTCCATAGATAATTCCAAGAATAATTCCATAGATAATTCCAAGAATAATTCCATGGAACTTGGATACGTAAGAATGGATGGGCAGGAAGTTTATAAGTTTGCGGTTACCAATGTCCCAAAGTCGATCCAAAAGGTTCTTTCCATGGCCGGTCTCAAGGCGGAGGATGTGGATTGTTACGCCCTTCATCAGGCAAATATCCGTATCATTCAGGCAGTTGCCAAAAGGCTGGGATTATCTATGGAACGTTTTCCTTCCAATCTGGATCATTGCGGCAATATTTCGGCGGCAAGCGTACCGATTTTATTGGATGAAATAAATCGCGGTGGGCTGCTGAAAAGAGGCGATAAGGTGATTCTTTCCGGATTTGGCGGTGGGTTTACCTGGGGAACGGCATTATTTGAATGGTAAGCCGGCCGGATGTCCGGTTCTCATTCATGAGAAAATCGGTTTTGGCATAGAATAGTGAAAAGACATCAAGGCGAGTGCCATATGTTAAATTATTTATGGGCTTTTATGATTATGATTGGCGTTATCTATGCCGCGTTTACCGGAAATATGAGTGCGGTTACCGAAAGTGCGCTGGACAGTGCGGGTGAGGCTATTTCCTTATGTATTACCATGGCTGGGGTCATGGCTCTTTGGATGGGGCTTATGGAGATTGGGTCAAAAGCCGGATTAATTGAAAAACTAACCAAAGGAATTACTCCACTTCTAAATTTTATGTTTCCGCGGATTCCTAAAAATCATCCGTCCCGGGAATATATTGCCACAAATATTATTACCAATGTATTGGGGCTTGGCTGGGCTTGTACCCCGGCCGGATTAAAAGCCATGGATGCCCTGGCCGATTTGGAGGCCGAGCGGGGGAACCTGGCATATCTGGAGGGAAATGAAAAGCAGCGGGAGCCGGATTCAAGTAAAGAGAAGCATTTCTTTACCGGAAAAGCAAAAGAGAGGGCGGCAAGTAATGAAATGTGCACCTTTCTTATTATTAATATTTCCTCATTGCAGCTAATTCCGGTAAACATGATTGCTTACCGGAGTCAATACGGCAGTATAGACTCCACAGCCATTATTGCACCGGCTATTATTGCCACACTGATAAGTACCCTGGTGGCCATTATATTTTGCAAAATTATGGACCGGAAGGGCAGGGTATATTGAGCGGGTAATCTCTCTTGTACATCGTTTTCTAAATTCTTGGGTATTATTGCACCATGGTCTATTCTGTCCCAGGAAATCATAAGGTATAATAAAGACACTTTTTATGCGCATCGGCGCCTGAATCGGCCCTCCGCATGAGCTTGGGTAAAATATGAACGCACTGAGTCACATTTCTGACATTATTATTCCGGTCCTGATATTCTATATCGTTGGATATGGAATGGTATCTAAGATTAAGGTCTATGAATCTTTCCTGAAAGGGGCCAAGGACGGCCTGAAAATTGTCATTGATATTATGCCGACCTTGATTGGCCTGATGGTTGCCGTCGGAGTATTACGTGCTTCCGGTTTTCTGGGTTTTTTGGGCGGCCTGCTTGGGCATCTGACGGAAAGTGCCGGAGTGCCGGCGGAAGTGCTGCCCCTGTTGTTGATTAAGCTGTTTTCCTCTTCCGCGGCTACCGGTTTGGTACTGGATATTTTTAAGACAAACGGACCTGATTCCTACATTGGCATATTGACATCCATTCTTATGAGCTGCACGGAAACACTTTTTTATACCATGAGCGTATATTATATGGCAGCTAAAGTCACAAAGACCAGATACACTATGACCGGAGCCTTGCTTGCCACTCTGGCGGGAACCGTGATGAGCATTATTTTGGCGGGGATTATGACCTGAACGGAACCCCCCCCAGGGCAACAAGCGCCAAATCACATGCTTTTTGTTATTTATGTACATATTTTTAGTGATTTATATAGTAAAAGTATCATAGCATGTGTTAAAATGCATTTATGAATGAATTACTGGTACTTTTTCTGATAACTATAATATTATTCTTAATTGGTAGTGCCCTCTGGCTGTACCTGCGGGCAAGGCGCCGGCGTCCGGCTGATTTTGATTTGCTGGAGGGACATGATTTTGAGTATTACTGCGCTGAACTGCTTCGGAAAAAAGGGTTTCAGGAGGTTGAGGTAACCAAAGGCAGCGGGGATTACGGTGTCGATATTCTGGCGGAAAAGGATGGCATTACATATGCCGTTCAATGTAAATGTTATACCGCTCCGGTTGGGGTGAAAGCCGTCCAGGAAGCTTATGCCGGCAGAGATTATTATGACCGGATGGTGGGAGCGGTGCTTACCAATCAATATTTCACCCAGCCGGCGGTGGAAGCTGCCGGTAAATTGAAAATTCTTTTATGGGATCGGGGTTATCTGGAAAGAATGTTGGAAGAATGAATAAGTGCTATTAAAATACCGGCAGCTATAAAGAAACGGGATAGTTGCCAATATTGGAGGAATATAAGTCGTGAACATCACCTCAACTTTGAACAAAGTGCTGGTACGGCTCTTCCGTGATATCATGACAATTGAAGAACAGGTTATTAAAGCCGGTGAGTTTAAAGAGCTTACCGTTAATGACATGCATGTGATTGAGGCAATTGATATCCTTGAACCTAAAAATATGTCGACTGTTGCCAAATCATTGATGGTGACCACCGGGACACTGACCATTTCGGTAAATGGCCTGGTTAAAAAAGGCTTTGTCAACAGGGAAAGAAGTGAAAAAGACCGCCGGGTAGTCCTGGTATCCCTGACAGAAAAAGGCTGCCGGGCATTTGCCCGGCATGCCGGATTCCATCAGAAGATGATTGACGGCGCAGTAAAGGGTTTAAGTGAAGAAGAACAAGTTATTTTGGAGAAAGCGCTGTTAAACTTAGATTCTTACTTCCGGGGATTGGTAAAGCGGTAGTGGCCGGCCTTTCCAGAGCAGTGCCGGTAGTCCCTGGGATTTCAGCACTCATAAGGCATGATCTTAAGGTATCGAAATCGGAAGGACCGCAGTCCAGTATGAAAGTATGAAAGGCATAATCGGTATAGGAGTCCCCCCACAAGTCTGCCGCTTCTTCTTTCAGCTCCAGGATTTCCAGGTAACCAAGATAATATTTCAGATAATTGGCGGGTTCTTCCACAATATATTCATAAACCGCATAGACCGAGGATTCATTGGTGATTCCCATGTTGTTAAGGAGATACTTTATCTGCTCATAAGAAGCATTTTCATAGTGAATCATAATATCTATGAGGGAATACAAGCATAACTGCATACTGCGGCTATGCTTTTCTAATTGGATATACTGAGCCAGGTCGGAGCGGTTCTGAACATTCATCAGATTGGAAGCGTAATCAAAGGCAATGAATTCCACATAGACCGCCCAGCCTTCCTGATATCCTCCATACCACAGGATCTGCCGGGCCTGGTTCTCATCCTGGGATAGCATCGTGCGGTTGCTGTAAACGGATTGATACATATGACCGGGATACCCTTCATGGGCTAAGGTGGTATACAAATCAAGACCGGAAGAGGAGTATTGTTCATTAATGTAGATTACGTTGGCGGACGTATCATCAAGGGGCGTGGTCAGATAAAAAGCCGGTGCGCAATATTCGGCCAGGCTGTCGGTAACTGCTTTTACAGAAACGGAAGGGAGGGTTTCGCTGTCGGGGAGCGAAGGGAAATCATTACGCATCTGCTGCTGCAGATCAGTCAGCATCTGAGTCGCATCCTGGTAAGGGAAAAGCGAATCCACCACAGCTCCATAGGAGGATATTGACAGGGAAGGATCCATCGTTACCAAATCCCGCATGATTTGATATTCTTCGTCAAACTTTGCAATCAGCATATCTTTTACCTCCGATACGGGGCGGTAAGATCCGGTTTCCGATATCAAAAGGTATTCATAATAGGTCGTGCCTTCCGGCTTGGCGGCAAGTCCTTCCAGGGGAACGGCATCATCCGAAAGAATAAACAAACCATCGTATAACGCTTCATAAGCAGGCTGCATTACCGTGGTAAGCAGCCGGTCATTCTGAGAGATAAACTTAAGCGCTTCCTCCTTTGTGACAACCCCGTCGTCATACAATTCCTGCAGCCGATCAATAAAGGTGGTCTGGAGGAAATGGGTTCCTTCGGCCAGTTCGGTTTTACTTAAGATAGTTTCACACTGTTCCAGAACTTTATCCAGGGAAGATGCGGACATCAGCAGTCCGGCTGCGGCCTTTTCCTGTTCGAAGAGAAGCAGTGAAGCAAAATATTCGTCGGTTTGATCCAACAGCATCAAATAATCCTCGACATCCTGCATGGTTCGGAAAGTGTATTCCGCCAAAAGGATGGGAAGCTGTGACTGCATCCCGGAGGACGGAGAGAGCGGCTCCTCGTAGTAAGGATAAGTACTGAGTGATAGGGAATTATCCAAATAGTTTAAAAGGAGTGTGTGGGTGTAGCGGTCTTGCTGGGTCAATTTACTGCTATTGATGGAATTCAGCAGAGCAATCATATTTTCGGCCTGAGCCTGGCCGGCCAGTCGGCTTTCCGGATTATAGCAGGGAAGTATCGCATCATAATCATAAATCCCGAAGTCATGCGGATATGCAACGGTATAGTGCATACTTAGGGTATTGCCGGACATTTTCTCCCGAAAAAGCTGTGAACTTACCTGGGTAAAAAGATGCTCATCTCGACGATATGTAAATGTGAAGATGGTAATTCCGATAAAAATCAGAATAAAAGCACCGGCAAACAGGATATGTTTTCCGGTCAGGAATTTATGTTTTCTCAAAAAAATCCCTTCCTGTGGGTGTTCCTGAATTTTCTCAAATCTCAGGCCGTCCCGTCCGGTAATATTATTTAAATATATGCAGGAAGGAGAAGGAGTATGATGACAAAGTTGTAATAAATACAACTTGAATATATGTAATATAAAGATGTATTGACAGTAAAGCCTGGAATTAATATACTGAAAGTAGTTGTACGTTGATCCCGGCGGTGGAACAGAATATATAACAGTTCAGCCTTCTGTATCCCGCGAAAACCAGTATACCAGACAGGTGGTGGCAATGGCGGAAAAAAGCGTTAAATACCAGGAACTGCTGCATTATATCCGGTCGTTAATGGAAGAAGGCCGCCTTAAAGCGGGTGATAAGTTATATTCGGAAAATGAATTGTGCGGCATGTTTGCCATCAGCCGCCAGACCGTTCGTAAAGCCATCGGCCTGCTGGAGGAAGAGGGCCGGATTAAGCGGGTACGGGGCAGCGGCACTTATGTCTTAGATGTGCGCAGGGAAAACCCGGAGAAGCAAAATCGGGTTGCGGTACTGACTACATATGTGGACAGCTATATTTTTCCCAAAACCATTCAGGGAATTGAAAAAGTGTTATTTGACCGGGGATATTCCGTTCAGATATCCTTTACTGATAACACGCTGGCGCGGGAGAAAAATGTTCTGGAAGACCTGATTAACCGGGATGATGTTGCCGGTATTATTGTGGAAGGAACTAAAAGCGGACTGCCTAATCCCAATATACCGCTTTATCGGGAGTTGATGAGAAGAAAGCTTCCCATTCTGTTTATTAACACCTACTATCCGGAGATTGCCGCCCCTCACGTGTCCTTAAATGATGCGGCAGCAGCGAAAAAAGCGGTGGAGTATCTGATTTCCAGGGGACATCAGGATATCGGCGCTATCCTGAAGCTGGATGACGGTCAGGGACGCCTGCGATATCTGGGATACTTAAAGGCCATGGCAGAAAATGGACTGAACGTTTCCGATTCTCGTCTGGTCTGGATTGACACCGATGAATCCAAACAGCTGGCATTTTGTATGGATAAAATTATCAGCCGGATGGAGGCATGCAGTGCCGTATTGTGTTATAATGACCAGGTGGCGTTCCAATTAATCCGACTGCTTCAGGAACGTGGAGTGAAGGTGCCCGGGCAGCTCTCCGTAATCAGTATTGACGATTCGGATCTGGCCCTTTACAGTGAAGTCCCCATTACCTCTCTGCTCCATCCCAAGGAGCAGCTTGGAGCAAAGGCGGCGGAGAACTTGCTTGGGCTGATTGATCAAAGTATCAGAGAGGCAACCTTTGAATTTGACACCAGAGTGATAGAACGGGAGTCTGTGGTTGATATTAACATAAATAAGTGTAAATAACAAGGAGGATCAGCAATGAAGGCAATGAAGAAATATCAGTTTTGGTTTTGTACCGGTTCACAGGATCTGTATGGTGATGAATGTCTCCGCAGAGTGGCCGGGCATTCGGTAAAGATGGTGGAGGGGCTGAATAACAGCGGTGTCCTTCCTTTTGAAATTGTTTGTAAGCCCACCCTAATAGACCAGGCGTCAATCCGCAGAACCTTTCAAGAAGCAAATAATGATGCGGACTGCGCGGGTGTCATTACCTGGATGCATACTTTTTCCCCGGCTAAAATGTGGATTATGGGTCTGCAGGAGTATCATAAACCCTTATGTCATTTACATACACAATTCAATGAAGAAATTCCGTATGACACCATTGATATGGATTTTATGAATGAGAATCAGTCGGCTCACGGCGACCGGGAATACGGACATATTGTCAGCCGGATGGGCATTGAGCGGAAAGTTATTGTGGGGCACTGGCAGAACAAGACGGTCTGGAATCAGTTGGCGGGCTGGATGCGCACGGCTATCGGTATTATGGAGTCCTCTCATATCCGTGTCTGCCGCATTGGTGACAATATGAACAATGTTGCGGTAACCGAGGGTGACAAGGTGGAAGCGCAGATTAAATTCGGCTGGGAAATCGACCATTACAGCATGAATGACGCAGTGGAATATGTGAATGCAGTAAGTGAAGGCGAAGTAAACGCGCTGGTGGATGAGTATTACAGCAAGTATGTGATTATTGCCGAAGGCCGTGATGAAGCGGAGTTCAGAAGACATGTGGCGGTTCAGGCCCAGATTGAAATTGGCCTGGAAAGATTCCTGGAGGCCGGCGATTATCATGCTATTGTAACCCATTTCGGGATGTTGGGAGGATTGAAGCAGCTTCCCGGACTGGCCATTCAGCGGCTGATGGAAAAAGGCTACGGCTTCGGCGGGGAAGGTGACTGGAAAACCGCGGCCATGGTGCGGTTGATGAAGATTATGACCGGCGGTATGGAAAACGCCAAAGGGACTTCTTTTATGGAAGATTATACTTATAACTTTGTTCCGGGAAAGGAAGGTATCCTGCAGTCCCATATGCTGGAAGTCTGCCCCACAATTTCCGAAGGTCCGGTGGGCATAAAAGTAAATCCCTTAAGCATGGGCAATCGGGAAGATCCCGCCCGCCTGGTTTTCGTGAGTAAGACCGGCCCTGCGGTGGCAACTTCTCTGGTGGATATGGGCAACCGTTTCCGTCTGCTGGTTAACGTGGTGGACTGCAAGAAATGTGAAAAACCCATGCCCAAGCTTCCGGTGGCAACCGCCTTCTGGACGCCGCAGCCGTCTCTTGAAATCGGTGCGCAGGCATGGATTCTTGCCGGCGGTGCGCATCATACCGCATTTTCTTATGACCTTACCGCCGGACAGATGATTGACTGGGCGGACGCCATGGGCATTGAAAGTGTTTTAATTGATCAGAATACCGATATTCGTGGGTTTAAGAACGAATTAAGGTGGAACTGTGTGTATTACAGATAAGAAAGGAGGGTAAAAATGAGCGAAGCAAAAAGGGATGCCATAAAATTGGGGGAAACCGCTTTGGGCGTGGAGTTTGGCTCCACCAGAATTAAAGCCGTCCTGGTGGATGAAGGAAACGAACCTCTCGCCATGGGGATTCACGATTGGGAGAACCGGCTGGAAAACAATATCTGGACTTACTCCCTGGAGGATATCTGGACGGGCCTTCAGGATTGCTACGGGAACTTAAAAAAAGAAGTTAAAGAAAAATATGATCTGCCCCTTGAAAATATCGGAGCCATCGGCTTCAGCGCCATGATGCATGGTTATATGGTTTTTAATAAAGCAGATGAACTGTTGGTACCCTTCCGGACCTGGCGCAACACCATTACAGAAGAGGCAAGCAGGAAGCTGACGGAATGTTTCTCCTTTAATATTCCTCAGAGATGGAGCATTTCCCATCTGTACCAGGCCATTTTAAATGGGGAAGAGCATGTAAAGGACGTGGACTTCTTGACAACCCTGGCGGGGTATGTCCATTGGCGGCTGACCGGAGAGAAGGTTCTTGGCATCGGGGAAGCATCCGGGATGTTTCCGATTGATTCAGCCGGTGGGGATTTTAACCGCCGGATGGCGGCGCAGTTTGATGAGCTGACTGCCGGCAGCGGATATCTCCGGAAGCTGGAAGAATTGCTGCCTAAAGTGCTTAAAGCAGGTGAGTGCGCCGGTACGCTGACCGAGGCCGGGGCCAGGCTGTTGGATCCGGAAGGAACTTTGAAGGGCGGGGTTCCCATGTGTCCGCCCGAGGGGGATGCCGGTACCGGAATGACCGCCACTAACAGTGTAGCGGTTAAGACCGGTAATGTATCGGCGGGAACCAGTGTTTTTGCCATGGTAGTATTGGAAAAAGACCTGTCAAAGGTTTATGAAGAAATCGACATGGTCACCACTCCGGACGGTTATCCGGTGGCGATGGTACACTGCAACAACTGCACCTCCGATTTGAATGCCTGGGTAAACCTGTTTGAGGAGTTTGCCGATACCTTTGGCATGAAAATAAATAAGAATGAACTGTTCGGCAAGCTTTATGCCAAGGCCCTGGAGGGTGATAAGGACTGCGGCGGGTTACTGTCCTACAATTATTTTTCCGGTGAGCCGATTACCCGATTAGAGGAAGGCCGGCCGCTGTTTGTCAGAACCCCGGATGCAAAATTTTCGCTGGCTAATTTTATGAGAAGCCATTTATACAGCTCCCTGGCCACCCTGAAAATCGGCATGGATATTTTGCTGAAGCAGGAAGGAGTTAAGGTGGACTCCATTACCGGCCATGGCGGGCTGTTTAAGACCCCGGTGGTGGGTCAGAGTATTCTGGCGGCAGCGATGAATGCCCCGATTACGGTAATGGATACCGCCAGTGAAGGCGGGGCCTGGGGAATTGCCATCCTGGCGTCCTATATGAAGGATAAAGCGGATGAGGAAACCCTCGGCGAATATCTGAATGCAAAAGTATTCGGAAAACAGACCGGCAGCACCATTTCGCCGGATGCGGCGGATGTGGAAGGCTTTGAAGCGTTTACTCAAAAATACGTCAAATGCCTGTCGGCGGAAGCGGCTGCGGTTAGGAACTTTTAAGGATAGGGAGGATACCCGGATGCTGGAAGCATTGAAGCAAATGGTATATAAAGCGAATATGGAGCTTCCCCGGTATGGTTTGGTTACCTTTACCTGGGGGAATGTCAGCGCCATTGACAGAGAAAAGGGACTTTTTGTGATTAAGCCAAGCGGTGTGGAGTATGATAAGCTTAAGCCGGAAGACATGGTGGTGGTGGATTTGGACGGGAACAAGGCGGAAGGGGAGTATAACCCTTCCTCGGACACCCCCACTCATCTGGAGTTGTATAAGGCATTCCCGGGAATTGGTGGAATTGTGCATACACATTCTTCCTACGCCGCCAGCTGGGCTCAGTCCGGCCGGGATATTCCCTGCTACGGTACTACCCATGCGGATTATTTTTACGGCCCAGTACCTTGTGTGAGATGTCTTACCGAGGCGGAAATTGAAGAGGCCTATGAAAGGAACACCGGTCGGTTAATTGTGGATGAGTTTAACCGGCGGGGAAAAGATCCCATGGCGGTGCCGGCGGTTCTGTGCAAGAATCATGGACCTTTTACCTGGGGAAAAGATGCCGGAGAAGCGGTACATAATGCGGTGGTTCTGGAAGAAGTGGCGAAAATGGCCTACCGGGCGGAAACTATTAATAACCGGATTCAGCCTGCGCCTCAGGAGCTTCAGGATAAGCATTATTATAGAAAA
>Ga0153972_1000745_pt1 | contig 10593 bp, 10 predicted proteins | sample TSGA056MetaG_FD_104732 | JGI IMG/M metagenome (GOLD analysis project Ga0153972, IMG submission 104732) | Attine ant fungus gardens microbial communities from Georgia, USA - TSGA056 MetaG | ecosystem: Host-associated > Fungi > Mycelium > Unclassified | place: USA: Georgia, George L Smith State...
AACCGGGACCCTGCTCGTAGATATGCACCTGATATCGGGGGGCGCAGCCGGTGGGTATTCAACTTTCAAATTTATCTTTGGAATCATTCTGGCGATTCTGGTGGCACTGGTGTTGTTTGGCGGCCTTGAGAGGATTGCGAATGTGACTGAGCTGCTGGTACCGTTTATTGGCATCGCCTGCATTTTAGGCTGCGTCGCAGCAATTTACATAAAACGGGAAAATCTGCCGGCTGTGATGACCATGATTTTTGACGGAGCGTTCCGCATGAAAGCAGCAACGGGCGGAATTTGCGGATATACGATTGCTCGGGCGATTCGGTTTGGGGTTGCCAGAGGGGTGTTTACGAATGAAGCCGGGCTGGGCTCTGCACCCATTGCCCATGCGGCAGCAGACACCGAACACCCGGCCAGGCAGGGGATGTGGGGATGTTTTGAAGTGTTTGCCGATACACTGGTTATGTGTACACTGTCGGCGCTGGTGGTATTGACATCAGGAGTTTACCATGGAACGGATACGGCATTAGATGGTTCGCAGTTAATCAGTGCTGCGTTCAAAGCTTCCTTTGGTGTCGGTGGTTCCGTATTTCTGGCCTTTTCAATATTGATCTTTGCCTACTGTACCTGCCTGAGCTGGTCGCTTTATGGACTGCGCTGCTTTGAATTCCTGACCAATGGCCGCGGCGGAAGCATATATCAGGGTATTTATTGCGGAATTGTGGTAATTGCTGCAATCATGCAGCTGAACCTGGTGTGGGATATATCCGATACTCTGAACGGGCTGATGGCAATACCTAACCTGATTGCGCTGATGGGGCTGTCGCCGATTGTACTGAAATTGACGAAAGACTACTTTGCAAAAGGTTAAAAGGCCGGGGCTGCCGCCTATTTGTGCGGCAACCCCGGCCTTCGGAATGTCTTTACTCAGAACCAAACAGTCCTTTGAACCAATCCCCGATACCGCTGAAAAACTCTTTGATGCTATTCCAGATACCTTCTGTATCGACACTGATGGTTCCCAATTTTTCGCTGATTTCATCTAATCTGTCCTGAACACCGCTTAAGTCAATCTGATCATAGGAACGGACCAAAGAAAGCAATTTTGCCAGCTGCTCTTCAGTCAGGGTGATTTTATTGGCTTCGGCTATTTCAGAGATGGTTTCGGTTGCTTCGGCGTCTTCCATCCCGTTGATCTCATCGGCCTGGCGTTTGATCTCATTTACAATACCGGCAGCTTCTTCGGAACCGATCTCATCAGATAATTCACCGGTCGTAACCAGCTCTTCGGTAGCAACATCCTTTGCTGCGGCATCCAGTTCTTCACCCATTTCATTTTCATAAGCCATGTAGATGCCGGTTAAAGCGGCGGTTCCTGATACTGAAATAGGGCTGGCGATGACGATATCGGCATCGGTAACGCCAACAGTGGTTAAGGCATTGATGTAAGCCTCTTCGGTCAGCCATGAAATATTATGTAAGGTTAGATTCAACCCCTTACCTTCTTCTGTAACTTTGATGTATACTGATGAGTAGCTTTTCGTACCGATCTTGGACTCACTGATGTAATCAAGCAGATAATTCCGCTCATCGGTATTGGTCACCACTACTTCCGGGATCGTGCTGTCCCGTTCCACACCGAAATACTGGTAAACTTTATTCCGCTGATCATCGGTATGATCTGCGCCGACGGCAATCATCTCGGTGCCCGGTGCGATATCTATCTGATCGGCAAAAGCACTGATTGAACTTCCGATTAACATAACTGCCGCTAAACTAAAGCAGCATAACCTTTTCATTAACTTATTCTGCATAAAACTCCTCCTCCGAATTTACATTTAATTCTAATGATATCTTACACTAAATGTTTATGAAAATAAATAAAATATATATTTATTTGTCTTAAGGTTTTATGAATTAGCCGATTTTTACTGTTTTCATTTATCCTTATTTATAGTAATATGGGTTAATAAGAATAACATTGTTAAGGAGATTGGAATGAAAATCTTGATAGCAGAAGATGACACGGCGATTAATAAGTTATTAGGCGAAATATTATCTGGTGCAGGCTATGAACCTGTACAGGCTTATTCCGGAACAGAAGCAAAAATGATCCTGGAGTTGCAGAGGGTTTCCTTCGTCATATTGGATTTAATGTTGCCGGGACTTACCGGAGAGGAGCTTTTGCCTTCGATAAAGGCAAAAGGCGATATACCTGTATTGGTTTTATCAGCCCGGGATACCCCTCAGGATAAAACGGCACTTTTGAGAGCCGGTGCGGATGATTATATGACAAAGCCGTTTGATGATGAAGAGCTGCTGGCGAGGATTGAGGTGCTGCTCCGGCGGCACGGCTATGCAGCAGCAGCAGCGGTGACGCTTACATTTAAAGATGTCGAGCTGGACCGGGACGGAAGGGCGGTTATGAAAAATGGTCAGTCGATCAGTTTAACAGCAAGAGAATTTGATATCCTTGAGCTGTTAATGACTAATCCGCAAAAGGTATTTACCAAATCAAATTTATATCAGAGTGTCTGGAACGATGAGTTTATCGGTGATGATAACACCGTAAATGTTCATATCAGCAACCTGCGTACTAAGCTTGGCGAAGGAGATTATATTCAGACGGTCTGGGGAATTGGTTTCAAATTACATGGAGCATGATCGGATTTAGGAAGTCTAAAGGAAGAGTTAAAGGATTCCTTTAGACTTTCTTTATGTTTGCGATTTAAACTATACTCAAACAACAAAAACAACAAAATCAATGACAGGAAAGGATGAGAATTTTGAAAGAAGTAATTTTAAAATGTAAAGGGATAACAAAGCAATATTCAAATACCAGGGCACTAAATCAGGTTGATATGCAGATCCTCCGGGGTGAAATTTATGGCTTTATTGGTGAGAATGGTGCGGGAAAAACAACATTGCTGAGAGTGATAGCAGGTCTGATCTCCAGAACGGAAGGAAATTTAAGCTTATTTGGCAAAGATGATGAACAGGGACTTGCAGAAGGACGCAAAAGAATGGGATGTATTGTAGAAGGTCCGGCATTTTATCCGTTCCTTACTGCATACGACAATCTGGAGTATTATCGTATACAAAGAGGATATCCGGATAAGAACTGTATCAATAGGGCACTGAAGATGGTAAACCTTGAAAACACCGGAAAGAAAAAATTCCAGCAGTTTTCACTGGGCATGAAGCAGAGATTAGGTGTTGCTCTGGCGATCATGGGTAATCCGGACTTTTTGATCCTCGATGAACCGATCAACGGATTGGATCCCGGCGGAATCGTAGAATTCAGAGGAATGCTGAAGTCCTTAAGCAAAGAATATGGTATGACAATCCTGGTTTCCAGCCACATCTTGAGTGAACTTGAACAGGTGGCGGACCGATACGGGATCATCCATCAGGGAAAGCTTGTAAAGGAATTTACCCAGGAGGAACTGGAAATAAATACAAGGCGTTATCTGGCTATAAAAGTAGGAAATGCGGCGGATGCGGCAGCTGTTCTGGAACAAAAGATGGGTATTACGCAATACGAAGTACTGCCGGGAAACCAATTAAAAGTCTACTCGCATCTGGATGAATCAGCAGAGGTCACATTCCAGTTGGCTTCAAATCAGATTAAAGTTATATCGATCAAGGAAATGGGCGGAACATTAGAAAGTTATTTCTTGTCGGCAGTTGCGCAAAAAGTGAATTAAGGAGGAAGGTTAAAAGATGTTAAATATAATTCGGTCGGATTTATTTAAAATTCGAAAAGGTAAAGCATTTTATGGGGTTATGATAGGGATATTGGGAACACTCATCCTGGTGGCCGGAATCTTTAAGGTCATACAATCACCGGCATTTCGTGAAACTATGACTGTTCATGAAGAGGCGTTTGATGAAGGTGATATAATGGATGTAGAAGATGCACAGCAATATTTACCCACTAATGGCGGAGAATTTCTGACGTTTGTGAATCAGGAGGTGGGAGGTGCTTTTCTTTTCTTCCTGCTTCCCTTTATCATTGCGGTCTTTGGTGCGGATTATTCATCGGGGGCATACCGCAATCTGCTCTCTTACCATTCGGGAAGAGGGGGGATTTATGCAGCAAAGATCATAACAAGTATTATCCTTACTGTCTTAATGCTGTTTGGTTCCGCGGTATTTAGTATTATAATTGGTGCTGTGGTGTTTGGATTTGGCGGATTTACGGGGGCAGTATTATTGGGTACGGTGAAGTGTATTATTATGATGCTGCCGATATTGGTTTCCCTTATTGCAGCAGGCCACTGCGTTCTGGCATTTACGAAAAAAACCAGTGCTACAATAGCTTTTTATCTTGTTGGATTGATAGTATGGAGTCTGGTATTAGAGATACCGGCTATGCTGATACCTAATATGGAATGGCTGCTGCAATTGGATTTCACAAGTTCTATTAAAGCAGCGGCGCAGTATGCCATGAATGCTGATGTAAAGATTTTGATTCCGATGCTATTCTCTTTTGTATTGATTGCAGGAACTTATGTACTTGGTGTGATAAGATACAAAACTACCGATTTTGATTTTGATTAGGGAGGTGCCCTATGACACTTGTTGCGGTTTTACTTGGCATTGGATGTATATACTTGATCATTAATAAGGTGTTGGTCACAAAAGAAATGAGGAGAATGGCACGGGAAATTGAACAGGTGGGTTCCGATCATAGCAGCAGCCAGTTAACCATCCAAATGCCAAATGCGGCATTGGCAGACTTAGCGATGTCGGTTAACCATTTGCAGCGGAAACATCAGGATCAACTGGTGGAACATGTCAAATGGGAGGAAGAATATAAGCAGAGTATGGCTGATATCTCCCACGATCTGAGAACCCCGCTGACAGCGATGACAGGATATTTAAAACTCCTGAAGAAAGAGGGGCAGGACTCCGAAAAACAGAAAGAATATGTTCAAATTGCGTATGAAAAGAGCGACACATTGAATCAGCTTGTAACCTCCTTGTTCGAATTGGCAAGGCTGGAGAGCAATGCATATCAGTTTGAGTGGGAGAGTGTGGATATTAAGGAGGTGCTGGAACAGGAGTTAATTTCTTTTTACCCGCAATTTCTCCAGCAGGGGACAGAACCGAGGGTCGGTATCCCGGAGATTAAGATGCAGATCCGGGCAGATCATACAGCGGTCCAGCGCATTTTTAACAACTTGATTCAGAATGCGTTGAATCATGGTGCCGGTGATATTTGTATAAATGTGGTTGTAAAAGGTGGCAAGGTGCATGTTGAAGTGTCCAATGCGGCACCAAATCTTACGCCGGATGATCTTGAGCGGGTGTTTATAAGGGCGTATACGGCGGATCCGGCCAGAAACCATACTGGCGGCGGAATGGGATTGGCTATTGTGAAGGCATTTACGGAGCAGATGAAGGGGACAGTGGAAGCAGAGCTGAAAGATGATAGATTTTGCATTACGGTGAGTTTTGCCTTGGAGCGGGTTGATAGTTAGTGGTATATCTTATATACTATTTAGGAAGGAGACTGGGTTTAGGCGTTAGTATGAGGGGAGATAAGTATGCAAAAAAGAGTATTGTTAATAATGTGTTTCACGATGTTATTATTTACTGCTTGCGGAAAAACGATAGAGAATGAGAAAGATAAAACTAAAAGCAGGGAAAATGTTGAAAGCCAAACAGATAATGATGAAATACTGGTAGAAACTGAATATGGAAACTATATTATGGATGCAGAATGGTTTGATACTCAAGAAATTTCTTCTGGTTACGAAGGATTAGGATTCTCTCATAGCTATTATAAACCTGGAAATGAAGCATCAAATGGTGTTAATATATCATATGCTATTATGCTAGAAGAGGTGGATATGTCTAATCATGAGTTGAGAATAAATGAAAAATTGGAATATTATCAAAAATCAGACTATTACGGCTGGGCAGCTGTAAGTGTAGAAGATTATGATTCGAAAAATCATGATGAAGTATTTCTTTTTACCTTTACAGACAATCAAGGAGAAGTGGTAAGGAGAGAGTATATTATGATAAAGGGACAGGATATGTTCTCCGTCAGTGAGGATAGCGGAGCAATATATGTATTATCCGAACAAACAGAAATGAGTGAAACCTCAGATCGAATAGCAAAGAGAGCGCTAGAAAGCTTTCAGTGGATCAACTGAGAGTTTAAAGAAAGAATGTTTCAAAAGTGGCTAGAAATAGCCACTTTTTGCGTTAAAAGTCGGGGTAACAGGATTCGAACCTGTGACGGAGAACAAGTACTTTGTCAAGCTTTTAGTTATGTGTCTTTTAAATGATAAAAAGTGTTGGGTAATCAGAAGGTAATCAAAAATATGAAAGGAGATTATCTTGTGTGTATGCTTTGATAAGGAAAAGTAGAAAGTAATTAAACCGAGATTTGTACATTGACAACTTTATATTGATAGTTAGTAGGAATTGAGATATTCTATAATTAGAAATCGGAAAAGAGTTTATTTATAATGGTCAATTTGGATATTATATAAAATAATATTGGAAGATAATCTTACGGTTAACAAAAGGAGTGTGTATGAAGAAAAAAGTAGATGAACTATATAGTCTATCAATTTTCAGATGGTTTATAAGGACTGGAGCGCCATTGTTTATATTATTAGTTATCATTATTGTGCTTATTTTTTGTATTTTTCCATTTTTGTCCGACTCAGATGTAATGTATACAGCAGAAGAACTTTTAAAGCTTTTTATTGGATTAATTGTTTGTGCAGCGTTGCTTTCATATGCTTATCCACTTATAGGAATTGTTAAATTAAAAAAACAGGAACTTATTATACATAAGTGTTATAAAGATAGAATGCGTAATGGATTAAAACAAGCAAAAAAAGAATGGTTTGTGTGTTCTTCAAGAGCTAGATTGATAGTATATCACAGAGATTATATTGAATCCATTGTTAATGAAACAAAAGAAGATAGGCATAATGAATCAGCTTCCGTAACTGTTTATCTTACATACATAAAAAACTGTAAGGGAAATCAGGAGAAGATAACATTTTTATCAAGAAATGATGCAACTGATTTTAGGCGTTGGTTTAACAGTTAATAGCAATAAATTTCAAATTGAATAAATGATTTTAGAGAACTACTAACTAATTGAAATATTGAGTTGGTAGTTTTTTGTTACCAGGAAACGAAAATTTAATTGGTTAATGTATGTTGAAAACTTAATATTGATAGTTAGTAGGAAATCTTGTATTCTAAATATATAATCAGAATTAGTCTCCACACCTTTTGGGGTAAAAACATCAATGCAACTGTCAGTTGACACATATCCTAGTGTAATTGGTAGCTATGCAACTATTCATTTTAGTATAATGCTATTAACCAAGAAAGGAGTGTCATCTATGAACATGGCAGACAGAATTCAATATTTAAGAAAAGCAAAAGGGATTTCTCAGGAAGAGCTAGCAGATAAAGTCGGTGTATCTCGACAAGCTGTTTCAAAGTGGGAAAGTGAGCAAAGTATACCTGATTTAGACAGAGTAATTAATATGAGTGAATTTTTTGGTGTTACTACAGACTATATACTCAAAGGAATTGAACCGGCGGTAAGTGACAGGACAAAAAGCAATGAATTTATAAGTAAAATTCTTTATGTTGCATCAACCACTTTTATTTCAATTGGGCTATTATGTGCTTTTGGCGGTTGGTATACAGAACAGACGATGGACATTGTTTGGGGTTCAATGATAATCCAAGCGGTGGGTGTAGCAGGATATTTCATAGGACGAACATTATCAAAAGCAAAGTCTTTGTTTGTGGTTGATTGGCTTAATATTGTCATTGTTTTATTTATGCCTATATCTATGATTACCGGGTTTTTGTCTGAAACTATTTTTAAGCAGGGCTGGATTGCCCCATATCCTATTGGCATTTGGCATATAATGCTTTTTGCGGTGGGGTTTGTTGGTGTTTCAGTTGTAAGTTATATTATCTTGGAAAAGCAAAAAAACAAGCATAGTATAAAGTAGTCAAATTTCAATTGAATAAATGATTTAAGAGAACTACTAACCTATCGAAATTTAAGTTAGTAGTTTTTTTGATGCAGAAATTGAGTAACAAAACCGATATTTAATGATTTAGCGTACATTGCTACGAAAATAAATTTTTGTTAGCAAAAAAAGTAAAGTTGGTTTTAATCGGCTACTTCAACATGATAACCATGTTTTTCTAACTCACGAATGTATCTGGAAAGTTGCTTTTGCTCACAGTTTTTTCTTCGGGTTTCAAAACAGGACTCATCAAATAGAGTTCCTTGCTTTAACATTGTATAGATAATTACTAAGAGCTTTCTGGCAAGTGCAATGATTGCTTTTTTTGCCCCCTTTTTCTGCTTGAGTCTCCAATACCAAGCTGAAAGTTAAGTATTACGTTTTCCGGCAATAACCCAGGCAATTTCACAAAGCATGCTTTTGATATAAGGATTTCCTTTGGTTATCGAAGAACTTTTTCGTTTCCCGGCGCTTTCATTATTGCCAGGACATAGACCGGCCCAAGAGCAAATATGTTCAGCGGTCTTAAAATGACTCATATCTATACCGATTTCAGCGATAATTGCTGATGAGGCCGTAGTACTGATACCGTAAATACTACTGAGCTGTTCCACTTGTAAGGTAAACGGAGCCATTTCTGTATTTATAGCAAGATCGACTTCTGATAGATGAGAGGGTAAAGAATCATAGTGCGCCATCAGCATGTTTAAAAAATCCTGTTGGTGACTAGATAACGTTCCATTGACAGAAATAAGTATTTCATCAATACGGTTACGTGTTTTGTATTAAGACAAGAATCTAAAGCTTGCTTATCAATGCGACCATGTGCAATTAAGTATTTGATGATATTTCTGCCTGACGCTCCGAAAATATCGGAAATAAAAGAAGACAGACGAAATCCAGAACTTTGAAGGAATTTTTCAACCCTGTTTTTCTGAGAAGTAATATCTCGGATAATACTTTTACGATAGCGATTGAGATGGCGGAACTCACGAATGTTTTTATCGGGGATAAAACTGCCATTGAGCAAACCTGCACGTAAGAGCGTGGCAATCCATTCGGAATCACGCATGTCTGTTTTCTTGCCAGGAACATTCTTCATATGTCTTGCATTAACAACCAGTAAAGTGATATCATCGGAAAAGGCATCTTCAAGAATTTCATAAATAGGCTGCCAATAGATACCAGTGCTCTCCATTGCAACATGGTGACAATGGAAAGAGACAATCCAATCGCGTAAAGCAATTATGTCAGGAATCAAGGTAGTAAATTCCCTGATTTGCGAAGTGGTTGGTTGTCCGAGCGGCCCATCAAGTATGCAGGCTGTGATTTTATCTTTGTGAACATCCAGTCCACAACAGGTTTCCAGTAAATCTTTCATAAAACTCACGCTCCTTCCTGAAAATGTAGGCAGGAGATTTACAGATTTACCCGGGCTGATACGGACTTTGCTACTCGTGCTGTCCACAATGTGGTGCAACAATATGCTGTTCTCAAGGGCAAAACGCTTATGTTGAAAAACGGGGTGCAAATCCTCCAATGTGCGATCAAACTTGTTCCTGCCTACTTCTATTATAAAGCATTAGCAAGTTTAAAAATAGTAATGGCATTGAGAACTTATTTTCATTATAGGCTGTGATAAACCTTCATGATTTGTTGAAAACTTAATATTGATAGTTAATAAAAACTTCTTGGCATATATTTATGGAAAACAAGAGAAATATTGTAAAATTATTGAAATATATAAAAAAGAACAGTATAATGACTGTATATTCGAAATGGCGTTACAAAAAAATATAGTTGCTAAGGGAAAGAAAGGAAAATTTATGAAAAAAACAAAAGGATTTAAACTCACAGCAATACTATTGATCTTATGCTTGATTATGCAACCATACACATTGGTTTCCGCTCAGGAGGTTGAGGAAGAACTAACTTATGAGGACGCTATGGAAACTATTGATAAGGCGGAAAGCGTCATAGCGGAAATGGAGGAATCTGCGAAAAACGCTATGGAAGAGGCGGGGGCGAGCCGGAATGCGTCCATTGCTGCATTGTCTTCAGTTGCTTATGTTAGAACGCAGGAAGAACTACTCGCTGCACTTGCCGATGAGAGTATTCATACCATCATGGTTAATAATGATATTCAATGTGTTGATTACGCTTACGCATATATTAATCACAGTATAAATATATTGGGCATTAAGAATGTGACCTTGTATGATTTCTACTTTCATATTGAGGGCGAGGATGTTTTTATTAATTTTGGAAATGTCGCTTTAGAGTCAACGATTAATGGCGGTGAATATATAGATGCCAGTGAGACTAATTCATTAACACTAAATAATGCCATATTACAAAATTACCGTATATCTAGTAATTCGTCACTTACAATAATGAATTCTCATTTAAATGATGATTTTGGCAGTTTAATAGCTGTGTGGGGTGATGAAATTATATCCTTTAATAATACAATAACCGGATATTGGCATGGATTTGGTGGATCAGATATTACATTAATTGACAGCGAATTATCAAATTTAAATAATGGTATTATGTTCCATTGTTACGA
>Ga0153972_1000752_pt1 | contig 10564 bp, 13 predicted proteins | sample TSGA056MetaG_FD_104732 | JGI IMG/M metagenome (GOLD analysis project Ga0153972, IMG submission 104732) | Attine ant fungus gardens microbial communities from Georgia, USA - TSGA056 MetaG | ecosystem: Host-associated > Fungi > Mycelium > Unclassified | place: USA: Georgia, George L Smith State...
ATCCCGGGCGCGGAAAGACGGAATATCGTGATCGCCGCGGCTATGCACGATGTGGGTGGCCTTTCCCTGAACGCGCGGCTGGAGGCCGTGGAGGCGGATTATGAGGATTCCAACAGCCATGCGGAAAAGGGCTACCGCCTGCTGTCCCCCTATGTACCCTTTCAGTCCATTGCCAATATGATCCGCAATCACCACACCCCCTGGGATTATGGACGGGCTACGGACGCCTCGGACAACCCCATCCCCATGGGGAGCCAGATCATCCTGCTGGCCGACCGAATTTCCGTCATGCTGCGGCCAGATGCCACGCTGCTGGCCCAGACGGACGCCGTTTCCAAAGTGCTCCTGGCGCAGGAGAATTCCATTTACGCACCGCAGATCATCGCGGCCTTCCGCACCTTGTTGGACCGATCATATTTCTGGCTGGATATGATGACGCGGGATTTCCCCGACCTGAAAGACAAGCTTCGGGACGACGACGTGTTCCTTTCCGGCCCCGACCTAACCGGCGCGCTGGAAATGCTCAGCAGAATCATTGACTACCGCAGCACTTTCACCGCCGTTCATTCAAGGGGCGTGGCGGTGGTTGCCGACGAGCTGAGCAGACTGCTCGCCTTCCCGGACAGCGAACGGCAACTGATCCGGGCGGCAGGCCTCCTGCACGACATCGGCAAGCTGGCAGTCCCCTCCGAGGTTATCGAAAAGAACGGCCCCCTTGACGATTCCGAAAGCAGGCTCATTCACAGCCATACCTACTATACGGAAAAAGTGTTATCCAACCTGAGCGGCGGTGACGTGATCCGCAGATGGGCATCCTTCCACCACGAAAATCTTGACGGCAGCGGGTACCCCTTCGGGCTGCGGGAGGAGGAATTGGACACCGGGGCCAGAATCCTGAAGGTTGCGGACGTATTCTCTGCACTGATGGAGGACCGGCCTTACCGAAAGAGCGTCGGCCCCGGCCCGTCCGCCCATATTATGCGTGAAATGACCGAAACCCATGAATTGGACCCTCAAATTGTCGCTGTACTGCGCGACAATCTGGATGTGATCAGCGAAAAATGGCGCGCAGAGGCCCGCACCGTCGCCGACGAATACGCGCAGTTTTCCTCCTAAGCAGGCAATCGCCGCGCCGCCGCCCGGCTAAACGGGCTGCTGCCGCCGGATAACTCCGCAGGCGATTCGCATACCCATATCCCCCGCCGGCGCGCTTCTGTAGTCGTCTGGCATGGCATGTATGACCACGGACCGCCCCACCACCTGTTCGGGGCGGAATCGGTTCGTGGAGACCATCATATAGGCAAAGCCGCCGCCGCTCATCAGCACAGGCAAATCACCCGTGTGTCGGGGATGCGACTGTCCCGCCGTGCCATAATGACCGCCGACCGTTGCAAACGTCCCTTCGCAGATACCGCGTTCGTGGATGTGGAAACCAAAAAATCCGTCCTCGGGCAGATTCTTGACCGCGACGGCCAGCAGACTGCCGGCCATGAACGGATAAAAGAGCACCTCCCCTGTGAGCTCGTCATGTTCCTCATTTCCATAGATGGCCGCCCGAACCTCCGCCCGCTTTCTGAAAATAACTTTTGGCAAATATAATAGCTCCTCGGACAAAAGAAAAACACCTCCGCTTCATACCATCGTATGACGGGGGTGTTTTAACCGTTCCTGCTGCGGAGCGCCATCCTTAGACCGCGCGCTCTACCCTGCCCGAGCGGAGGCACCTTGTACAAACGTATACGTGCCGGGGCGCCCCGCCGACAACCGCCTTGACCCGCTTTACATTGGGCTTCCATGTACGGTTGGACCGCCTGTGGGAGTGGCTGACCTTTATCCCAAACGTAACGCTTTTATCGCAATACGCACATTTTGCCATCTGTCTACCCTCCTTGCTTATAAGCGCCGGACATCCGGCGCAAAGGATCATTCAAATCGGAACAGGCTTTATCATACCAGATAAAATCATAAATTGCAAGAAAAATCTTGGAACCTGTATTTCTTGAAAATTCTCATCTGTGTATACTGGTTCTTATAATCCCGCAAAGGACTGCTGCCGCAGTGCCTCGTACAACACAATGGCCACCGCGTTGGACAGGTTCAGGCTGCGGACGCCCCCGCGCATAGGAATGCGAATGGCCGTTTCGGAAAACCGCCGCAAAAGCGCCTCCGGGAGCCCGGCACTTTCCTTGCCGAAAACCAGATAGTCCCCTGGCTGGTACGCCGCCTGTGTATAGAGCCTGCGGGCCTTTGTAGAGGCCAGATAGACAGCCGCGCCCTCTGTCCGGCCCAGAAACGCCTCGAAGCTGTCGTGATAATAAATGTCCAAAAGATGCCAATAGTCCAGCCCGGCCCGCTTCAGGTGCTTGTCGTCCACCGAAAAGCCTAAAGGGCGGATCAGATGGAGCGTGGTGCCCGTCACGGCGCAGGTGCGGGCGATGTTGCCCGTGTTTTGGGGAATTTCCGGCTCCATCAGGACAATGTTCACAAGGCAATTCCTCCTTTCAATGGGACGGCGGGCGCGCCGTACCGTATAAGCGCGCCCGTCTGCCGCGGGGCTGTTATTTTACCAGCACGGTGGCGGCTTTGAAGCTTGTGCCGGAGGTATAGCTGCCGTAAACGGTCACATAATTGCCCACGGACAGCTTGGAGAAGGACAGGGTACTGCCGCCGACCGACACAATGAGGGCGCTTTCGGGTACCGTCACATAAATCAGGGCGTTCCCGTTATAGAGAATGAACTCCCGGGCGGAGGTATCCGTGCTGAGGATTTCGCCCGAAGCCTCCTCCGCGTTCGTGACCCGGGTTTCCAGATAAATATCCGTTAGAACGCCGCTTTCCGCCACGGCGGATATGGTGTCGCCCACGGACAGGTCGGAAAAGGTCAGGGCGGTTTTATCCTCCCAGATGTTAGCGTTTTCGGCGATGAGATAGGTAGTGACCACGCCGTCCCCACCCTCCAAAACAAGGATTTTCCCGGTGCTGGTAAGGGTAATCGCGGTAATGGTGCCGGAAACATTCGTGCTTTGCGCGTCGGCCGTGACGGCGGAAACCTGTCCCTTCTTCACGGTGACCGTGAGCGTGTCTCCGGTCTTCAGCTTGTCAATACTGACGGTGACGCCGCCCCGCTTGATAACGGGCATATTTGAAAGAGACACATAAAACCGCAGGGTATCCCCTTGCTCATCGGCAACCGTCATCCGGATAATTGCGCCGTAACGGACGGCTTCCAGTGTGCCCTCCAGCGTATATGCGCAGGCGTTGGCGGCCACCTCTGTGGCGGAGCCGCTTACCAGCTTCATCGTTACAAAGTCGCCGGTGGTCAGCTTGTTCATGGCCACGGCGCTGCCCCCGCTTGTAATGACGGCATCGGTATCTATGTCGTAGGCGGTGTCCGTAAAATCAGTCGGATCCGTCACGATCAGCTGGGATGAGGTGTTCTTCACCTGCTTGATCACGCCCTGCACCCACCGGGTTTTACTGCCTGTTTCCAGGCGCAGCCGGTTGATTTCCAGTGCTTTGGCGTCGTAAATGACCGAAGCGTAGCAGCCCGTGTGGGCAGCTGTGGAAAGAGTTGCTTCTTTCCCGTTTTCCGTAACCAATACGTCCCCGGGCAGGAGATACAGCCGCTCAACACCGGAAAAGTCCCGCAGGTAGGCGTATCCGTCCCCCACCTCGGTCACAATGGCCTCTGATTGGGTAAGGTTCTCGTAGCGAGCTAAAACGGGGCTAATCTTGTGATCCTCCATATAGGTAAGGGCAATGCTCAGCATGGTGGCCGCCACCGCGCGGGTCACATTGGATTTGGGCTCAAATTTGTTCTCTCCCGAGCCGGATATGATCCCCGCTTCGGTCAGTACATATACATAGGGGCGGTACGCCGCCGTAATGGAGGCCGTGTCGTAGAACTTCAGCGTGTAGATATCCAGGCTCTCGGCATAGTCCGCAAGCCCCATCGTCCGGACAAACAGGACCGCCAAGTATTCCTTCTCCAGCGGCTCGCTCATAGAGGCCGCCAGCGCTTCAAATTCGGTCTCCGTCAGGACGCCGGCCGCCAAGCAGGTGGCAATCCCGTCATAGGCCCAGCTGGAGTCCTTCACGGCGTCAGCGATCAATTCGCCGTAGTCCGCGTCTACAAGCTCCGACGCCAGGTCGCCGACAGTGAAGATCCGGGCCAGCAGGGTAAAGGCCATGGCGGCAGTAATCTCTTCATCCGGCCACATATTCCCATCGTCATATCCCGCCAAATATCCCCGTTTTGCCAGATCCTCCATGTACGTCCTCGCCCAGTGTCCTTCCAGATCCGGATAGCTGGCGGCAAGCGCCGTGCGCGGCAGGGCCAGCACAAGGAGCAGGGCCAGCACAAAGGAAAGCAGTTTCCGCATCTTCATGTAATTACCTCCTGAATGGTTTGCTGCAAATATACAAATTCCGACAGGATTCCTTTTCTTACTATACCATTAATTGACCCCACAGGCAAGCGTTTTTAAGAGGAAACGCCGGATTTTGCAAAAAACCCCGGACAGGGCATCTTTAAATTCGCGGGAGAATCCCATGATACGCAATCATGAATAAACTATAATTTGACTTTGCCGATCGGCAGAAAAAATCACCCTGCGCATTTTTGGAAAATGGCTTGACTTCACACCGATCATGCCGTATAATAGCATAGTTTTGGAGAAAGCCAAAAATCCTTGCTCCCGACCATAGCGCCGGGGGCCACATGTCCAAAAGGAGGTGCAAAAAATGGCAAAGGTACAGGAAAAGTACGAGCTGATGTATATCCTCAACCCCGCGTTAGGGGAGGATGGATTACAGGCAGCCGTCGAGAAGTTCAAGGCGCTCATTGAGGAAAACGGAACCTTGGAGGAGCTTCAAGAGCTGGGCAAGCGCAGGCTTGCCTATGAGATCAACTATATCGCGGAAGGGTATTATGTGTTGGTAACCTTTTCCGCCACCCCGGATTTTCCGGCGGAGCTGGATCGTGTTCTCGGCATTACGGATGGTGTGCTTCGTTCCCTCATTACCGTCCGGCCCGAATAGGGGAGGAAACGCACATGCTGAATCAAGTCGTTTTGATGGGTCGGTTGACCCGGGATCCGGAGCTTCGGCACACCCAATCCGGTACGGCCGTCGCGTCCTTTTCTCTTGCGGTCGAGCGGGACTTCAAGTCGACGGACGGCCAGCGGCAGACGGATTTCATCGACATTGTGGCGTGGCGCAGCACCGCCGAATTTGTCTCCCGCTATTTCACAAAAGGCCTTCTGGTCGCCGTCACCGGTCGGCTTCAAATCCGGGACTGGACGGACAATAACGGAAACAAGCGGCGAAGCGCCGAAATCGTGGCCGAACAGGTGCATTTTGCCGAGGGCAAGAAAAGCAGGGAGGACGGCGGCAGCTTCTCCCCCGCTTACAGCGACAACGACGCGCCGCCGTCCGGCGGCTTCGGAAAGGTGGAAAGCTCCGATTTCGCGGAGCTTAACGACGATGACGGCGAACTGCCGTTCTAATTACCGGCTCTATTTTAAAATAAAGGAGGTTTCAGGCCTTGGCATATGATAACAGCAAGCCCCGGGGGCGCAAGCGCAGGAAGGTGTGTCAATTTTGCGTGGACAAGTGCAAGCAAATCGACTATAAGGACGCCGTCAAGCTGCGCCGCTTTCTGTCCGAGCGAAGCAAGATTCTGCCCCGCAGGACCACAGGCACCTGCGCCGTCCATCAGCGCCAGCTGACGGAGGCCATCAAGCGGGCCAGACAAATTGCCCTGCTGCCCTATGTAACCGATTAATAAAAACCAAAGCCAGGGGCCGACGCGCAAGCTGCACGCCGACCCCTGGCTTTCCGAACCCCCGGCCTTCCGGGCAGTCTCGTCTGAACCCACCGCCATTGACACGGGTATTACACCGGAGGCTCCACAATCCCATTGCACCGCCGCCATCACCCCGCCGATTTCTTGCCCATTGACGATGCGCGAAAAGCGCCGTCAAAATGACAGGCGTTGGGGTTTCATAGGCACCCTTGATTAAAAACCCGCGTCTGAGTTATCTTCGGCTCGTGGCATCCCGGATCCGCTCGAAAGTCTCCTGACTGATGACATGCTCGATCCGGCAGGCATCCTGAAAGGCGGTATCTTCGCTGACACCCAAGGCGATCAGGTGCCCGGCCACCGTGTTGTGCCGTTCAAACATGCTCTCGGCAATGGACGCGCCCGCCTCCGTCAGCGTAATATAGCCGTCCCGGTCCATGTGGATATAATCATTTTCCCGTAAAAGCTTCATGGCCCGGCTGATGCTGGGTTTGGAGTAGTTCAGCTCATTGGCGATATCAATGGAGCGAACCGCGCCGGTTCGACTATGCAGCATCAGGATTGTTTCCAGATAGTTTTCCGCCGATTCCTGTATTTTCATGTCTTCCTCCCAAAGCATCCGGCCTGTGTAAAATGCCAGGATTGTCATACTCGGTTCAGCGTCTCCGCGTTTATATATTACCACAGAAAAAAAGCCGCAGCAAGATTTCGGGCGGATTATTTTTATGAAACAAACTTCGCAAAAGCCAGCAGCAGCAAGATCGTTCCGCTTAGCCAGGACAAATCGAGCTGCCTTTTTTGCGCGAACCTGTTGCCCGCGCTTCCGCCCAGTAAAATTGCAAGCGCATTGGTCACAAAGGAGCAAATAAAAACTGCAAGTCCGTTCACATTCCCGATGGCCGCGCCGAGCCCCACCGTGATCCCGTCAAGGGAAAGCGCGATGGCCAAGGACGCGGCTTCCGCTGTGGATAGGACGTTTGAGCCGTCTATATCGGCGTCCTCCGGATTGGCATATAAATTTAAAATAAATTTAAAATTGAACAGGGAAAACCTGATCTCTTTACTTAGATTATTATACTTTCGGATAATTGACTTTGTCAGGCTGTCCAGCAGCTTTGCCATTCCCAGCAGGAACAAAATTACAAAGCTGATGCCCGACGTAAGCCGGCTCGGAATATACTGCCCCAGGAGCGCCCCCGCAAAAATCGACACGCCCGTCATTCCGCTGCAAATTAGACTGATCACCAGAACAGACTGCCCCGGCACCTTTATTTTCTTGCTTCCATAGGCAAAGCTGGCCGCAAAGGCGTCCAGCGATAACGCGGAAGCAAGCGCCATCGCCTCCCAAATCGCCGCAAAAGGAACATACAAGAATAACCACCCCTGATTATGGATTCTTCTTAGTATATTCCACGGCTTTGCTTATGTTCCCAGAAAAATGTTCCGTCATATGATTCCCGTCCGGGCGGGTATGCCGCTGCGCCGGAGGGCCGCCCTTTCAGAGCCTGCCCGGCAGGGAATCGTCGCTAAAGATCCAGTCCCGCACCTCGGTGACGGTGTATTCCGTTGCGGAAACCCGGGCAATAATCTTCTGGATTCCGGCATTAATCACCATGCGGCGGCACATGGCGCAGGAGGTGGTATCGGTGAGAAGGGTTCCTGTCTTATATTCCCGCCCGACCAGATAGAGGGCACCGCCCAGCATATCCCGCCTTGCAGCCGAGATAATGGCGTTGGCCTCGGCGTGGACGCTGCGGCAAAGCTCATACCGCTGCCCGTTGGGGATGTTCAGCTTTTCCCGGGCACAAAAGTCCATATCCACACAGTTTTTTCGGCCACGGGGCGCACCGTTGTAGCCGGTGGAGATGATTTCGTCGTTCCGCACAATAATCGCGCCGTATTGTCGGCGGATGCAGGTTGAGCGGCTGGATATGGCATCGGCGATATCCAGGTAATAGTTGACCTTGTCCTTCCGTTCCATAATTGGTCGTTCTCCCTTCACCCGGTCAAATCGCAGGGGCATGCCCCTGCTTTTCCGTGTTCCCATTCGGCCTGTCCAAAAACCTGCCTTCATGGGCTGGCGAAAAAAGACCGGTCAGACGCCACGCGCAGGTTCTCGGGCAGGTCTATTATACACGCTCCAGCAACAATTGGCAAATGGAAATCACAAAAGCCCGCCGCGCCCGTCAGGGCAGAAGCATTATTCTATTTTCTTTAAAAGTTCTATAAAAGTTCTATTGCACTTTTTGAAACGCCATGCTAAAATAATAAAAGTGCATTATTTGGCATGCAAACTTTACATGTTAATTATTTTGAAAGGAAGTATTCCCATGAGCTACAAAGTGACAAAAGCGAATGAGGCCTACACGTACACAGCGGCAAGACATAATGACTGCCAGACCACCAGGCTGCACGATCCCCAGGATGTGAATGAAGGGCAGCTGATCTGCGGTCTTACCCACTTTCTGCCCAGCGGCGGCATTGAGAAGGGCTCCAATCCGATGGAATCCATTTATTATGTTATTGAAGGCGAAATGACCGTCTACATTGACGGACAGGAAATCGCCCTGAAAAAAGGCGATTCCATTCACTTCGGCCCGAATACGGAGCGCGAGGTCAAAAACACCAGCATCGCCGCCAGCCAGATGCTTGTCTGTATCCTGCCGCCCCAGAAATAGGCCCCGCTTTCGGGTTAAGCAATCAGAAAACGCGGAAACCTGAACAGGTTTCCGCGTTATTTTCATACCTCACCCGACACGACCCTGCAACGATCTTTTTAGTCCTATAGAAAAAATATCAGTCGTCGCCCCGCAGCAGGTTTTCCGCGTAATCCTGCAGGCTGGATAGAGAGTTGACGCTGTCCCCCCGCGTGCCGATCTGTTCCCTTACATAGTCGGGAAGGGATCGGAAATAATGGTCTGCGGCGGGATTTTTCGCCAGCAGCGTTTGAAGATCCTGATATCTTTCAGGCATGGGCATCACCTCCAGCAAAGTCGTCCGTCCGAATGGACGGCGGTGTTGTTCAGCCCTTTCGCTTTCCCCGCTTTTCCTTCCCCTGCAGTTCGGGGACAGGGGGCGCGTCGTTTTTGGGGAACCGGGCCTTGTGATTGCTTTCCGTTCCGTGTGGCTCCTTCGGGTCGGGGCGGCGCATACCAGCTTTTGCCATTTGTATCTCTCCCTAGATGTCGTTCCGGGGGCTTGACTGCTTCTTCCCGGTTCGGCTTTTATTCTGATTTTCTCGTGTAATCGGCGTTTGCCCGTTAGATTTTTTCTTTCTGGCTTGTTTGTTATCGGGTTGGCTGTCTTTTGACATGGTTGTCACCTCGGGTATAGCTTGTGCAATCATTTGGCGATTATTACATGGAATTGCCGAGGGGCGGAAATCTAGGCATTACAGTTACCGAAGCCAAGGATGCAGGCCGCGTGATGGCACAATTGAAGTCCGATGTGGCCGTGGTAGCTACCATGAGCACGATGGCCGATATCAAAGATGCCTTTACTGTGTGCGCCCAAAATGGCGTCAATGCCATTTCCACCTGCGGGGAAGCCCTTTATCCGTGGAATTCGTCTCCGGTTATCACCGATGAACTGGACAAGCTGGCTAAAAAGCACGGCATCTCACTTGCCGGCAGCGGGTATCCCGACATGTATTGGGGCGTGTTGATCGATGCCCTGGCTGGTTCGATGCAAAAAATTACTAAAATCAAGGGGAGCAGCAGCTATAATGTTGAGGATTACGGCATTGCCCTTGCCAAAGGCCACGGCGCAGGACTGACAGCGGAAGCGTGTGAACAGGAGGTTGGCAAATACAACACCATGTCTTCCGGCGAACAGAAGAAGCTGGTGGAAAGCGGCGAATACGTACCCAACTACATGTGGAACCAGAACGGCTGGCTGTGCAGCAAATTAGGACTAACGCCCATCTCTCAGGTGCAGAAATGCGTACCCACCACGCACGGCGCGGATCTGCACTCCACTACCCTGGGTATGACGGTGAAAGCCGGGCAGCCCACGGGCATGTCAGCCATTGTTATCACCGAAACCAAAGAGGGCATCACACTGGAAACCGAGTGTATCGGCAAGCTATATGCCCCCGATGAGTTCGACAAAAACGACTGGACGTTCTATGGCGAGCCGGAAACCACCATCAACGTAAACCGGCCGGCAACGGTGGAATTGACCTGCGCGAATCTGATAAACCGCATACCGGCTCTACTCAATGCCCAGCCGGGATATATCTCTACAGACATGTTGCCTAACAGTGTTTACCCGGTTCACCCGCTCAACGAATATGTGAAGTAGGCAGCAAATCATAAAAAATAGCGAAGGCGCTCCTCTGGGTTCCCGGAGAGGCGCCTTTGCTCCATTAACCACATTATCCGGCACATTTCATATGAATACAAGCTAAACAATCCTAATATGGTATTTCTCAAGCCAGTAATTCAATTGTAAAAAATACGCGATGGTCTGAGCCGTGGTCATAAGCTGCCCGTACCACGGAACGGGATTGTCACTTTGCAGCAGATTTTCCAACGCGTCTTTGCGCGCAATTTGAAGAACCGGTGCGGCCGGATCCGAGATGACCTCACGGAGCTTTTCGGAGACCGCTTTCAAATACGCCGGATGGTGCGTTTTTGGATAGGGGCTCTTTTTGCGCCACAACACCTCGTCAGGCAGCAGGTCCCGAACCGCCATGCGCAGCAAACCTTTCTCCTGATTTCGGTAATCCTTCATCTCCCACGGTACCGCGTAAAGATACTC
>Ga0153972_1000754_pt1 | contig 10546 bp, 7 predicted proteins | sample TSGA056MetaG_FD_104732 | JGI IMG/M metagenome (GOLD analysis project Ga0153972, IMG submission 104732) | Attine ant fungus gardens microbial communities from Georgia, USA - TSGA056 MetaG | ecosystem: Host-associated > Fungi > Mycelium > Unclassified | place: USA: Georgia, George L Smith State...
CCCCGGGAACGGAAATTCTCCTGAAGCATAATTTTTGTTCCGTTTTCGCTGCCTTCCTCGTCCTTCTGCTTGAAGTTGCGGTATTTGCCAAGGAAAATCCCCGGGTCGGCAAGTCTAAATCTATAAATCGACTGCTTCACGTCCCCGACCATGAATAGATTTTTGCCGTCCTTCGATATGGCTGAAAAAATCATCTCCTGCACGGCATTAACGTCCTGATATTCGTCCACCATTATTTCTGTGAACCTTTGCGAAATCTGTATCGCCTCCGCCGTCGGAAGTCCCGTTCCTTCATCAACAAGCAGCTTCACCGCAAAATGCTCAAGATCCGAAAAGTCCAAAAGCGACAAACGAAATTTTTCCGCCATATATTGCTCGTCAAACTGCAAGGTTATTTCAACAAGCTGCTGCATCGCAGGATAAACGCTTAGCAGCTGTTCAAGAAGCCTTTCAGACGGTGCACTTAAAAGATCGGAAAACGTCCCTGCTGTCTTTTTAACCGAATCACGAATATCCTTCACGCTGGCAGCAAAATCGGCATCTTCATAATTTCTTAAAGCTCCAAGGCGTGAAAAAGTGATGGGCAAGAATGCCAGCGCTTTGTCCCATCCGCTGTGCAGCGCACGGGAAAAATCACGCAGCTGAGCTGCCTCATCCTCAAAGTTTTTGCCGTAAGCCTTGGTGATTGCATCGTCACGTTCCATAATGCCTGCAAGAGCCTGCTCCATTGATGCCGCACAATCGCTGGCCTGCTGGAACAAATAATCCAGAATCTCACCGCCCCAAGTTGTCTCGGCAATGTCCGAAATCCCCTCTGCCAAAAAATCTTCAAGACTTCTCTTTGCCCAGGCAGCAGGGTAAGGGTGAGCATTCATCTTGCCGTGCAACGATCTGATAACCTTGGCAAGTCTGGCATCATCGCGTCCTGCCCCGACCGTGTCAACAAGGCTTTGGAATGCCTTGTTCTCGGATATACCCTCATACCGCTCTTCAAGTACCTTGTCAAGCGCTTGCTGCTTCAGAACCTCCGCTCTGTCTTCGTCCAAAACCTTGAAGGCAGGGGACAGGCCCACATGGTGGCAATATTCGCGCAAAATATCGGTGCAAAAGCTGTGGATTGTTCCAATTTTGGCGCCGTAGCACAAATTCTGCTGCCTGCGAAGCCGCCTGTCAAGATGGCTTTCTGCCGCAAGGAGCGCAAGGGAATCCACAATCCTCTCCTTAAGCTCTGAAGCCGCCGCTCTTGTATATGTGATGACCAGAAAATCACTTATATCGCACGGGTTCTTATCATCAGTTATGTATGACATAAGCCGCTCGGTAAGGACCCTGGTTTTGCCGCTGCCGGCAGCCGCGGAAACCAAGACGGGAACTCCACGCAGCCATATTGCATCCGTCTGGCTTTGAGTAAAGTTCAGACTCACTGCGTTTCACCCTCCTTCGCATTGGCTTCAATCTTGTCCCAAACATCCTTTGTTTTAAGGTTAGCCAAGTATCTCACGTGCTCGTGAGTGTCGTCAAAATGGCAAGCATCTGCGTAATCGCAAAATCTGCAGGCATTGTCGCTCTGCGACCTGAAATATGGCGCAGCATTAATTAAGCCAGCTCTTAAATTGGAAGCCAAATCGTTCAGAGTTTTGCTTATGTGCTTTGACAAATATCCAAGCTTTTCAAGGCTCGCGAGACTGTCTCCCGTAAATTTGCCATCCTTTTGCTTAACGGGTATGTATAGCTTTTCTCCCTTTTCCATAGCCTCCAAAATGGTGTCATCATCTAGGAGAAGACCGCTTCGCTTTAGGTTCTTCGCACGGGAGAGCGCAATTTCCTCTCCGTTCAGCTCTGCCTTTGCCGAAATAAGCACGTCTCTGGCAGGCACATATAAAACTCCGGCAGGCACAATTTCGTGCCCGTAATGCCCATCACCAACCTGCGCAAGGACAAAAAGATACAGCAGCATCTGAAGCCCCATGCCATACCACACATCGGAAAGCGAAAACTTTTTTATTCCCGTTTTATAATCGATTACCCGCACATAAAGCTTTCCCTCGTGCAAATAGCCATCAATCCTGTCGGCAATACCCGTGAGAAAAAGCTTGTCCCCATCCGCAGCCTCGATCGGCGGAAATTTCTCCGCATCGCCGAAGTTAAGCTCAAAATCCAGCGGCTCAAAATCCGATCGGCTCATCTCCTGAACCATATCTGAAACAACCACCCTGACGGTACCTGCAAGGCGCTTAAACAGATAAATAAATCTGCCCGTTTTCTCCCTGAAATCGTCCAGATATTCGTGAATATACTCTTCAACATACTTATTACAAAGCTTCGAAATCAAATCCTCATTGGCATTTGAAAATCCACCGGCCTTGGCGATTCCCGAAGAAACACCCTCCAGCACAAAATGCATAAAGGTGCCCATCTCAGGCGGAGCAAACTGTGCCGGCTGCCGAGCCTTCGCCGTCAATCCATATTGCAGAAAATATGAAAACTGGCACGCCGAAAAGCTATCAATTCTGGATGCCGAAAGCCTGAGCTTTTCGCCATACAGCGCATCAACGCTTGCCTTCGAAAGCCTTCCGCGCGCAAGCTTTGAAGCCTGTGCAATTGCTGAAAGCTCCGCACTTTTGCCATGAGCTTCAAAGTATGCTCTTGCCGCATTGCCGGTAGCAGAGCCGTCCGCCTTTGCAGCCAGCTCAAACGCAGGCAACCCCGTATTTTCCCTGCAAAGGTCAAGGTCAACCGCCTCAATCTTCATATCAAAAAGCTTGGATAATCTAAGCATCAAAAACGAAGGCTTTTTCGCTCCGGACTCGCCTGTAGTGGAGCAATAGCTCATGTAAAGGCTGCATTCAGGCAAGGTTACGCAGTTATACGCAAGTGCGTACTCACGGGAAATGCGGCTTAGTGCAGTATCTCCAATGTCAATTCCGGCATTAAGCAGCTGCTCCCTGTCATCGTCCGTAAGAACTCCCTGCGATTCATGCGCCCTCGGAACAGCTGCGCTGTCACATCCAAGCACGATAAGATGCTTGATACTGCGTCTGCGCATACGGTCAAAGTCTCCCGCCATAACACTGTCCAGACTAAGCGGAATCGTGCCGATATCATACCCCGAAAGTATCAGACAAAACAGCTTGCCGAAATCCTCCTGCGATATCTCAAGCTCAGAAAGTACAGTATGACATGCTTCAAGCGAAGTAACAACAATATCCCAAAGCTGCGCATATTGCGCAGCCTCGCGAATAAGCCCCAAGCAGGAGAGCTCCTCCTTCCTTCTTTGCAGCGTTTGCGGAAGAGAAATATCTCTGAAAAACTGCGTCAGCACAAGGCATTGCTCCTTTGCAGTTTTCGCATTTTTGCCTCTTTCCGCAAGAGAAAAAAGAGGTGCGGCAACCCTTTGGCGTAAATCATTCAGCCTTTCAAGCTTCAACTCATCCTCCTCGGAAAACTGCAACCCATAGCCAGCGGGGTGAAGCGTCCAGCCCGAAGCCCTGTACCATGCGCTGCCTTTAACCGACCATAGAAAGGCGTAGCTGTCAAGCTCATCGCACTCGGATATGTCAAGTCCGGTCAAGCCCGTTCTAAGATATGTTATCACAGATTCATATTTCCAGCCGCCGCAGATAATTTCAAAGGCGCTGGAAATCAGCAGCGGCAATGGTTTTTCCATCACCTCCACCTTCGTTGCGGAATAAATCGGCACACCATAACGTGCCATAATGCCCTCAAGACAGGCTGAATAATCTTCATATCCACGCACAGCAATGGCAATATCACGATAGCGGCAGCCTATTTCACGCACCAAGGTCTTGCACCGCGCTGCCGCAGCCTCGCACTCCTCGGCGATGCTGTTAGCGCGTTTAAGCTCAACCGCGCCATCGGCATCCATCTGCCTGCTGTCAAACGAAAATAGATATTTTTCGATGAACGCAACAGGCGAAGAATCCTCCTCGCTTACGATAGTCTCCGTTTGACATGGCACTCGTGCGTTTTGTGCTATACGGCAAAGCGCCGCTGCCGCACGGCGGCTTGGCTCAAATATTTCATATCCCTCATCAAACCCTTCCATAGTCAGACAAATGGTGACCATAGCGCCAAGGTTAAGTAGCCTTTCAATAACCGTACTCTCCTGCGCTGTGAAATCCACGAAGCCGTCAATAAAGAAGGCGGCTTCTCTAAGCTCGGAGAAGTGGAGATTTTCGCAAAGATGCGTTAGCGCATCTGTCGGATCGGCACCGCTTTGTGCGATAATTGCCTCATACGCCTCAAAGACAAGGGATAAATCCTCAAGCTTGTCGCCCAAGCTGTCCTGCCTGTCCTGCGATAAAAGACTAAGCGTTTGTGGCCCGATGCAGGCAGTTTTAAGCTCGTCAATCGTTGAAAGCAGGCTCTGCTGCAGCTCCGGTTTTCTTCTCGCAGAGGCATAAATTTTCAGCCTTGACCCAACTGCGTCAAGCGCCATTGCCATGCACAAAAGCTTACCGCCTTGGCTAAGAGGCTTATCCCCATATGCTCCAACCTCGCCTGCAACGTGCTGCGCAAGTCTTGAAAAGCTCAAAACCTCGCCATAAAGGCTGAAGGATGGTCCGCAAATGCGCAAAGCCTCACGCTCTGCCTCGTGACTGTATTGCTCAGGCACAATCATAATGCTTTTTTTACCGGACAATATTTCGTCCTTCATCAGCCTAATCAGCTTAAACGTCTTGCCCGTTTTCGCCCTTCCCAAAATTAGCTTCAGCACCGCAAACCCTCATTCCAAATTCAATACATCAATTATAGCAACCGCCCGGCTCTTTTACAAGAAAAACAAAAGCCCCGACACGGTAAAACCGTGTCGGGGAAAAACGCTTAAGTTTGGGAGCTTAATACATACCGCCCATGCCGCCCATACCTTGTCCGCCAGCCATCGGAGCCGGCTCTTCCTTTGGAAGATCAGCAACAAGAGACTCTGTTGTAAGAACAATAGAAGCGATTGATGCAGCATTTTCAAGTGCGCTGCGGCAAACCTTTGTTGGGTCAACAATACCGAATTCTACGAGGTTGCCGTATTCGCCGGTTGCAGCGTTGTACCCATAGGTTGCGTCGTTCTTCTCGTTAATCATATTGAATACAACTGCGCCCTCCAGACCGGCATTTTCAACAATCTGACGAAGTGGAGCCTGAAGTGCCTTTGCAATGATGCAAGCGCCTGTCTTCTCGTCGTCCTCAAGCGTTTCAGCAATCTCGGCAGCCTTTCTTGCAGCAGCAACATATGCGCTACCGCCACCAGCTACGATGCCCTCTTCAACAGCAGCACGGGTTGCGTTAAGAGCATCCTCAATGCGAAGCTTCTTTTCCTTCATCTCAACTTCTGTTGCAGCGCCAACCTTTATAACAGCAACTCCTCCAGAAAGCTTTGCAAGACGCTCGTTGAACTTTTCTCTGTCATAGTCGCTTGTTGTAATTTCAGCAGCACGCTTAATTGCAGCGCAGCGGTCTTCAATTGCGCCCTTACTGCCAAAACCATCAACAATGATAGTGTTGTCCTTGGAAACCTTAACCTGACGAGCACGTCCCAGCATTGCGACACTAGCATCCTTAAGCTCCATGCCGATCTCAGAAGAGACAACTGTACCGCCTGTAAGAATTGCGATGTCCTCAAGCATATCCTTACGTCTATCGCCAAAGCCGGGGCTCTTAACGCAAACGCAGGTGAATACGCCACGGAGCTTGTTTAACATAATTGTTGCAAGTGCGTCACCCTCAACATCTTCAGCAATGATAAGAAGCTTAGCGCCCTGCTGAGCAACCTGCTCAAGAAGTGGAACAAGATCCTGAATCGAAGATATCTTTTTATCGTAAAGAAGAATGAAAGCGTCGTCAAGAACAGCTTCCATCTTCTCGGTGTCGGTAACAAGATATGGTGACAGATAGCCGCGGTCAAACTGCATACCCTCAACAACCTCGCTTATCGTGTCAGCGGTGTTGGAGTCCTCAACAGTGATAACACCGTTCTGGCCAACCTTCTCCATTGATTCGGCAATCAAAATGCCGATCTGCTCGTCGCCGGAGGAAACTGTGCCGACTCTGGCTATGTCCTTGGTGCCGGAAACTGGCTGGGAGTTCTCACGAATAGCTGCAACAGCGGCGTCTGTAGCCTTCTGGATACCACGGCGCATAACCATTGGGTTCGCACCGGCAGCAAGGTTCTTGATGCCTTCTGTGATCATAGCCTGTGCAAGAACAGTAGCTGTTGTGGTACCGTCACCTGCAACATCATTTGTCTTTGTGGAAACCTCACGGATAAGTGAAGCGCCCATATTCTCGAATGCGTCCTCAAGCTCAATTTCCTTAGCAATTGTAACGCCATCATTAGTGATTAGCGGAGCGCCGAAGGGCTTGCTAAGAACAACGTTCCTGCCTTTTGGTCCCAGTGTGATTTTAACTGTATTTGCAAGCTGGTCGACACCTGACTGCAGTGCCTTGCGAGCTTCTTCGCCGTAAACGATTTGCTTTGCCATTATTCAAATTCCTCCAAAATCTAATTATTCAACAATTGCAAGGATATCTGACTGTCTTACGATAGTGTATTCCTCGCCGTCAACCTTAACCTGAGTGCCTGTGTATTTGCTCATTAAAACTTTGTCGCCTGCTTTAACTTCCATAACGACCTTTTCGCCGTCAATTGTTCCGCCTGGGCCAACAACAATGACCTCATATATTTCGGGCTTTTCCTGGGCTGCAGAAGTAAGGATAATGCCACCCTTGGTCTTCTCTTCAGCCTTTGCTTGTTTCAGCACAACTCTGTCTGCCAAAGGTTTTAGATTCATGATATTGCCTCCTATATTTTCTAAAATATTATGAACATTTTCAGTGCGTTAGCACTCTTTTGCTTCGAGTGCTAACGCACTTATAATAATAGACCATCAATATACTTTTCGCAAGTTCGAAAAACTTGGAAACACCACTTATTTCCGCCATATTCGGAATTCTCAGGAAAAATACACCTTATTTGGCAGACAATGCTTCGTTTTTCGCCGCTTTCCTTGATTTTCGGCATTGTCGGGGTAATATCATACCTTGAGGAAGCACAAAATTCAGTGCATTTGGTACAAGCTCAAGCGCAACGTGCTTACCGCTTTCGCCTTCACCGTCAATATTGATAAGAAGCTCCTCAGGGCTTTCAATTTCCATAACTGCGCCCGTAATGTGCTTAATAAATTGCGGAAATTCCCTGAACCTGCCCTTGGCATACTTGCCTATAATGCGAATAAACTGAAGCCTTGTAACATCTCGCACAACTAAAAAATCAATAACTCCGTCGTTGCACTGCGTTTCGGGAACCGGGTTAAAAAAACCGCCGTAAAATCCTCCGTTCATCGCACAGACAAGGGTCATCTTGCCGCTAAATACCTGCCCATTACATTTAATTTTCATCGGTGTTGTTATCCCTTTAATGAAGTTTGCAACAACCGAGACAATATAAGCGCTTGCGCCCTTCAAAATAGGAATTGCGCTATATTTGTGTACCCCAACGCCTATTTTTGCGTCAATTCCGACCGAGCAAACATTAAGCGCATATCTTCCGTTACACAAAATCATGTCAACGGGCTGGATCTGACCGTTTATTAAATTATCAAGTTCGAAGAACTTTTGCTTATCTTCACCGAAGGTCTTAATAAAATCGTTGCCCGTTCCTATGGGAAAATGCGTAACCGCAACATTTTTTGCCATAGCTGCTCCATTAGCGCATTCATTAAGCGTTCCGTCGCCTCCACAGGCATACACTCTAACCTCGCCATCGGATAAAGCCGCCTGCTTAGTTTTGTTCAAGGCGTCCAGCGGGCCTGTTGTAACATAAATCTCATACTCATCTGAGCCTGCTCCGAAAGCCGCTTCGACCTTTTGTCTAACCTCCTCGGTGCTGTTTCTTCCTCCTGCCACTGGGTTGATAATGAAAAGGTGTTTCATTTTGCAGCATCAAACCTTTCGCAAGTGTGTTTATTATAGTTTGCTATTAAAGGTACATAAACAGGTCGCATTTTATCATGCCGTTATAAAGCTTGCGCTTTTTGTCAGCCGCTTTTCCAAAGGTGCGCTCGAACTCGGTATGCGACGACAAAAGATAAAGCTTCCAATTTTCGCTTTTGAAATATGCCTGTCCAAAGCCAACATAAAGCGCCTCTGCTTCACGATGCTCCATGATGCGCTCGCCATATGGTGGATTTGTGATGATGATGCCCTTATCAGTTTTGCGGTCAAATTGGCAGGCATCTGCTACAGAAAACTCAATGGTACCATCAACGCCTGCTCTTGCAGCATTCTCCCTTGCAATTTCTATCGCCTTGGGGTCAATGTCACTTGCATAAATGCGGTAATTTCCGCTATATTCACAAGATACCGCCTCGTCCTTCATGCGCTGCCATACAGAAAAGTCGATATTTCCCCAGTCCATGGCGGTAAAACGCCTATTGATTCCGGGCGCACGGTTTTTGGCAATAAGAGCCGCTTCAATTGCAATTGTGCCGCTTCCGCAGAACGGGTCGCAAAATTCTTCCCTTCCTCTGTAACGGGAAATCTGAACCATAGCTGCCGCCATTGTCTCCTTCAAGGGCGCCGCAAGATGAGCCGGCCTGTATCCGCGCTTGTGAAGTCCCGGCCCCGTTGTATCGATGCAAAGCGAAACCTTGTCCTTCATAATCGAAAACTGCACCTGGTAAAGTGCACCCGTCTCCTCAAACCACTCAATTCCGTAGAACTTGTTAAGTCTTTGCGCAATAGCCTTTTTAATAATTTTCTGACAATCCGAAACGGAAAATAGCTTAGAATTCAGGCTGTAGCCCTTAACCGGGAATGCACCGTCTTTTGGAATAATATCCTCCCACGGCAAAGCCTTTGTCCCCTCAAACAGGTCATCAAAGGAAAAAGCGTCAAATGTGCCAACTTCAATTAAAACACGCTCGCCCGAGCGCAGGTTGATGTTGGCCTTTGCGATTGCCTCGTCTTCGCCCGAAAAATAAACTCTGCCGTTTTCGCTTCTAACGTTTTCGAGATTGAGACGGCGCAATTCGTCTGCAATTGGCTTTTCAAGTCCCAGCAGACATGGAACACAAAGGCTATAGCTCATCAGTTTGATTCATCCTCAATTGTTAGTTTGTTCTGCGTAATATAATTGCGCAGCTTCTCAAAAGTAAGCTCGCTAATATCGTGCTCAAGCCTGCAGGCATCCGCTTCTGCGGTCTCGGGTTCTACTCCAATGTGAAGCAAAAATCCTCTGAAAAGCTCGTGACGTTCGTAAACGCTCTCGGCAATGCCAAGTCCGTCAGCGGTAAGCTTGAGCGCACCATCGTCGCCCATCTCAAGAAGCCCATCGCCCTTTAATATTGAAACAGCTCTGCTGACACTAGGTTTTGTAACTGACATATGCATGGCAAGATCGATGCTCCTTACAACAGGCATCTTTTTGCTTAACATAAGCACGGCTTCCAGATAGTCTTCGCCGGATTCGTGTATAGCCATAATCATCCACCTTTCAAATTCACTAAATCAGATTATACACCAGTTTTCAATCAGTGTAAACATAAAACGTCCGCTTCATTTTCCGCCTTCGTCACTTGACATGGCGTCCGATTGAAAGTATAATATCTGTCTGTTGGTCGGTGTGGCGGAACAGGCAGACGCAAGGGACTTAAAATCCCTCGGTGGAAACACCGTACCGGTTCGATCCCGGTCACCGGCACCAAATGCAAGTAATCCGAACCATTCACCAGTCTTGCCGATTGGCGAAGGGTTCGGATTTGTTTTGTATATGAAAAGTGTATAATTGACTTGTTGTTAGTGATACAAATTGAATTTTGAGGGTCCAATATGAAACATATTTATATAATCGGTGGTACTATGGGCATCGGGAAAACAACCACTTGTCAAATACTAAAGTTTAAATTAAATCACAGCGTGTTTCTTGATGGCGATTGGTGTTGGGATATGCACCCGTTTCAAGTAACGGCTGAAACAAAGCAGATGGTAATAGAAAATATTTGTTTTCTGTTAAATAGTTTCATTAAATGTTCGGCCTATCAAAATATTATATTTTGTTGGGTTATGCACGAACAAAAAATCGTTGACGCCATTACATCGCGTCTTAATATGGGAGATTTTAAAATCCATCTAATTTCCTTAGTCTGCAGCGAACAATCATTGCATACAAGACTTGAACATGATATTGTTTCCGGTGTCCGGTCAGAAGATGTTATACATAGAAGTTTGGACCGCCTTTCTTTATATGATAATTTGGATACCCGAAAAGTAGATGTAACTGAAATTACGCCTGAACAAACCGCTGATTATATCATTCAGCATTGTTAGCCCATCACGCCACATCATAATATGGTTACTGAATTTGATATTCAAGGAAAAGAAACTCTATCTAACCAAATTAACATTACCTTACTAATTCGTCAATAATTTGGAAACATTTATACTGTATATATAGTTAAACTTGTAACTTCTGAAAGGGGTTCATTATAATGCTTCAAATAAAAAATATAAAGAAACAATATACGACGGGAGA
>Ga0153972_1000755_pt1 | contig 10541 bp, 9 predicted proteins | sample TSGA056MetaG_FD_104732 | JGI IMG/M metagenome (GOLD analysis project Ga0153972, IMG submission 104732) | Attine ant fungus gardens microbial communities from Georgia, USA - TSGA056 MetaG | ecosystem: Host-associated > Fungi > Mycelium > Unclassified | place: USA: Georgia, George L Smith State...
ATATAAATATTTTACCTGTATCATGGTTGAATATGGAGACAATCTCTGGTCTATCGCCCAGAATTATCAAGGTGAAAATTATGCTTCCACGAATGACTATGTGAATGAAGTGATGCGTATTAATCATTTGACCGATGAAGATATCAGGGCCGGTCAATACCTGGTGGTTCCTTATTATTCTGAAGATTTTAAATAGTTACCACCCCGTCTAATCCCTGTTTATATCTTCCCGTAACCTGACAGCTTTGGCGGCGCGTCTCCTTCGTTCATCATCTTGTGCCGCATAGTGCTTTCTGGTCGTATTAACATCTTTATGCCCCAGGACATCAGCAACCAGATAGATATCTCCTGTTTCCTGATAAAGTGCTGTACCATATGTACTTCTTAGTTTATGAGGAGTTATTTTTTTCAATGATGTAACACGGGAAGAGTACTTCAGAACCAGTTTTTCTACCGAACGGACCGACATTCTGCGGTTCTGCAATGATAAAAACAAAGCGGCTTCATGGCCCGCTCCGGGTATCTTATGTTCCCGTTCTTCTAAATAATCCAAGAGTGCGGTTTCGACTTCTTCACCAAAATAAATAACCGCTTCATAACCCCCTTTTCTACGTATTTTAATACCATTTACTTCAAAATTTATGTCCTGGATATCAAGTCCCACACATTCGGAAACCCGGATACCGGTTCCGAGCAGTAATGTAAGCAGTCCAACGTCACGTAGTTTTGTCTTCTTGTGGTATTCCAGTTCCTTTTTGGTTAGCTTTGAGCCTGCTTCTACCTGGTTCAGAAGAACAGCTACTTCATTTGGTTCCAACCGGACAATTTCCTTGGTATGCCGCTTAGGCAGAGGGACAAGCGCCGCCGTATTTTTTTCAATCATTTCATTTTGAAAGAAATAATTAAAAAAACTGCGCAAGGACGCTAGCTTTCTGGATTTACCCCGTTCTTCATTAGTAATATCTTTTCCGTCTTTCTGGTATAATGTTATATACTCCAGATATTCTTCAATGTCCATACGTGTTAATTGGTCTAATAAGGATAAGGGGAAATCTTTAATCTCCATCTTGGCACAAACACTGTTCGTTACATGGAGAAACTCAAAAAACAGACGAATATCATAAGCATATGCAAGCCTTGTTCTGGCTGAGGTGTATTCTTCAATGCCCCTGAAGAAAGTGCGGCAGAAGCCGGGGAGCTTATCCAGTACAATCCGCAGCTTGATTATATTTTGTTTGTTTTGTTCATCATGATAATTAGGAGTTTTACTTATTGCCAATTTCAGACCATCCTTTCGCGGAACTCCGGATTGCCGTGAACATTCTTTCCTTCACGCCGGGAGCATCCCTGTTAATTTGATTGACAAGCGTTTTCACATATTCCCGTTTAGTGTATCCATCAACCGGGCAGGGACTCTTTACCACCGGTACTTTATATTTATTTACAAAGCCCATAACATCCGCTTCCTGCACATAAATAAGCGGCCGTATTACAGTCAAACACGTACGATCCAAATAAGTAACCGGCGAAAAAGTATGAAAGCGCCCTTCGTAAATCAGGGATAGCATCATGGTCTCAACCACGTCATCTTTATGATGTGCATAAGCGATTTTATTGCAGCCAGCTTCCTTAATTGCCTGATTTAAAGCACCTTTACGCATCTTTGCACATAAAGAACAAGGATTGCTTTCCTTACGATCATCAAATACAATATGAGCAATATCTGTTTTAACAATGGTATACTCGACGTCTAAGTCCTTGCAGAGATTTTTTATTCTGTCCAAATTTAAATTATCAAAGCCTAAGTCTACCGTTACCCCGTGGATGGAAAACTTCTTTGGATAAAAGCGCATTAAGCCGTGTAAAGCGTACAGGAGAGTAAGACTGTCCTTACCACCGGAAATTCCAATGGCTATATTATCCCCTTCTTCTATCATATGGTAATCATCAATAGCACTGCGGACATAGCTAAGCATTTGTTGTAATTTCATAAGTACCTTTCCGTCTAATCAGAGTTTAAAGTTATTTCAGAGTAAGGGCATCAAACTATATTTATTGTAATCTTTTTTTGACACAGAGACAATATAAAGAATTTCATTTTATAATAATTTCAGTAATCTTTAGATAACCTTTACTTGCAGTGCTTCAATAAATCATGGTATCATACTTAATAATGTTTGGACATAGAGAAGAGGGCCAGTATATGAAATTTAAAAATACAAACAAATATTTTCAATGGGGACTTACAGCATTTTTGGTTATAGCAGCCAGTATTTGTTTTTATTATTTAGTCTTTTATGGCTCCAACATTAAAACAGGAATTAAGACCGTTTCCAATATATTGATGCCAATTGTCTTTGGTCTGATTACTGCATATTTGTTAACACCTGTTTTAAATTTCATTGAGAACAGGGCTTTAATCCCGTTGTGCAACAAAATGAGGGTGAAAGAGTCCAAAAGGCGGGGCAGTATTATACGTGGTGCCGGTATCCTTATTACAGCTTTTTTATTTGTAATTATAATATATGGTTTATTTGCCATGCTGGTTTCGGAAATCGTACCGAGCATTCAAAGCATTGCAAACAATTTTGATAACTATATTAATAATTTTACGGTATGGTTAAATGATGAATTACTGGCCAATAATCCAGAGCTGAAAGAATATGCCATACGTTCTATTGATAAGTATTCAGTTGATTTTGAAACCTGGCTGAATGAAACTTTGATTCCAAAATCCAGTGCTTTTATCATGACTGTTTCATTAAGCGTTATCAGTATGTTAAAAGTTTTATGGAACTTTATTTTAGGTTTTATCATTTCTATCTATGTAATGGCGAGCAAGGAAAAGCTTGCCGGCCAAGCCAAAAAAATTGCCTATGCCGTGTTCCCTAAAAAAACTGCCAATAAGATAATCCGAAATTTTCGATTCACTCATAAGACTTTTATCGGTTTTATTAGCGGCAAGATTTTGGATTCCTTAATAATAGGCATCTTATGCTTCATAGGAACATCTATAATGAGAACTCCTTATGCAGTTCTGATAAGTGTTATTATTGGCTTAACCAATATTATTCCCTTTTTTGGCCCTTTTTTAGGTGCAATACCAACTACCATATTGATTTTCCTTGTTGATATATCCAACCCGCTTAACCCTGTTTATTTTATAATATTTATATTAATTTTACAGCAAATAGATGGGAATATCATAGGTCCTAAAATACTAGGGAATTCCACAGGAATATCAGGATTTTGGGTTATTTTTGCCATTACCCTTTTTGGCGGTTTCTTTGGAATCCCAGGAATGATCGTTGGGGTACCAATTTTTGCAGTATTATTTGCAGCTATAAAAGCTCTGGTGAATTCTTCCTTGCGCAAGAAAAAGATGCCTGAAGAAACATCTTATTATCTAAATGTAGGTTCTGTAGACGAAGAAGGCTTTCATGATTATGTACCTGCGTATAGAAGTCCCAGATACAGAAAAATCAACGGAAATAAAAATGAAATCAATGATGATGATAATATAAATGATAATACGGATGGTTAAACTATTCGTTAAAGTTGTCTTTTGCGCATAGTTGTATTGGGCTATCCTGGCAAATACAACTATCTTTCAGCTGGTCTCATTATCAAAATTATATTTATTAAATCCAAAATCAGCAAAAAAATAAGCTGCCATCTGTGCTCTGGAACTAAATTCCTCTGTCCCTAGTAATTGTTTGATTTCTTCTTTATCATAAAACCGCGCTTCGATCATTTCGTTATCTGAGGAGTGATCTTCGATATCACCGTCAGCTTCAACAAAGGCAATATAGGTTTTGGTGTCCGATATGGCTACTGCTGAGTAAGATGGGGGTAAAATATCCAGGATTTTAACTACCTTTAAGCCGGTTTCTTCATACAATTCCCTGGCGATACAATCCTCGATTGTTTCACCCTTTTCCAGCATACCGGCACAAAGATTATATATATATTTATTAATACCCATGCGGAATTCATGCAGAAGCAGCATTTTATTCTGACGTAAAGCGATAATGGATACACCGCTGGTTTTTTTGCCGATGTCAGTGATGTCAGTAAGTTCCCTGCGGCTGACCATTTCATATTTCTTTTCTTTACCAGCCTTATTTTCGTAAGTTATTTCATAATTTTTCAGGTAGCGTCCTTCTTTAACCTTCTCAAATTTAATTAAATGCACCTTAATCCTGTCTGCCTTTCTGAGTATTTTCAATGTTATGTATTATTTCGCAGGTTAGACTGATATATTCCTTGGCGCTGCGGCTGTTTTTCTTATGAATTACTACCGGTTTACTGTTATCCTGTGCCCATTCCACGGCACTGTCGACATGAATCAAGGCATTAAAGACTGTCACTTCAGCCAGATCCCTCAAGGATTCCTTAGTCTGTTTAAAATAATTTTTCCGCTCATCCACTTTAGTGATGGCAATTCCCAGTACTTCCAGTTCCGGGGCGATTTCTCCTGTATTCTGTAAAAATTCAAACATATTGGCCAGACCAAAAAGCCCCCAGGGACTGGCCTCCACCGGAATAATTAAATAATCTGAAGCACATAGTATATTCATTACCCAGCCTCCCAGCGTAGGCGGAGCATCTATCAGAATATAATCGTAGCTTCCGGATTCACAGATGACTCTGATCTGTTTTTTTAGAATTAATTCTCGCTGCCATTTCGTAAAAAGCTCATATTCGATTGAACTCATTAAGGAAGTGGATGGGATTAAATCTATATTCGGACATTCGGCAGATATGATATAAGCTGACAGATCATCTTGTTGTTTTACGGCATAATATATATTTTTACTGCCCTGGGCATATTGAAGCACTTTTTCCTCTTCCAGGAAAGCTAATGACAGATTCATCTGCATATCGCCATCCAGCATAAGCACCTTTTTGCCCATTGCTGCCATAGCGGCGCCAACATTGGAGCAAGTGGTGGTTTTACCGCTTCCGCCTTTATTATTTGCAAAACAGATTATTTTTGTGTTTCCCATTGTTTGAACCCTTTCCGGCTGATTATTTTTAAGAGAGCTGTTCCTTTAAGGCTTTGTTAACTTTCTTACGGGTTAATTCCACTAAACCAAGCGGAGTAATATCTACCACCACAGTTTTCGTCCGGTCATTTCTAACCAGATTTTTAAAGTATCCCAAAAGTTTATCCTGATGCTCTTCCATTTGCATATTAATAAAATCAACAATAATAATGCCGGATAGATTTCGCAGCCTTAATTGGATGGCGATTTCCCGGGCAGCTTCCATATTGATATTCAGTATAGATGCTGACACTCCCTTTTTGGCTTCGCATTTGCCTGAATTTACATCGATAACCGTCAGGGCTTCCGTTGGTTCAATAATGAGATAGGCACCCGATTTAAGCCATACACGCGGTGACAAGGCCTCTTTAATCTTTGAATCAATAGAATAAAGCTTCTGTAACGAATATTCTTTGTCCGCGTACAGACGCAGATTGATTTGATTCTCCCCGGCCTGTTCCTTAAGATAATGCTCCAGTTCTTCATATATATCCGGTAAATCTGTTACAATTTCCGAATATTCTTCCTGATATATTTGCTGCAGGGCTGCCTGGTAATCTTTCAGCGGTTCCTTCAAACAAGTGAAGCAGGCTCTGTGAGCGGCATTCCGGAACAGACCGCAGAATTCCTGGTATAAATTATGATATTCCGTTAACAGCAGATTGTCACTCTCCGCCGCTTTTGCTTCCGTACGCACGATAATCCCAAAAGGAGGCATGTCTGCCGGATTTATAACTTTTCCATCAGGAGTTACAATGTCTTGCTGCTGAAGGCAGCTTATAATTGCATTTTTTCTATCCCTGGGAATCTTGGCAGAAAGATTGACTCTGGTACTCCCAACAGTGAAAACAAGCAAGCGGCCGGCTAATGAAATATTGGCTGTTAATGTTGTTTGCTTAGATTTCATGGTATCCGCCGCAATCTGAACCGGTAATTCATCTCCTTCCATAATGCGCCCGTCATACTTCCGGTTTGTGAGATAAGGGTATTTACATGCGGAAAAAGGAAGATAACATAACTCTTTGCCGGCAATTTCCACAAAACAGGCATCCATGTTTTTTACCACCCTCTTCACCTTGCCAATATATATCGACCCCACCTTCCCTAAATTTCCCCCTGAAGCTGCGGCCATCAACAGACGGTTATCCTTTATCAGCAAAGTCAGAAGCTTGTTGTGATATTTGGTTACCAGGACTTTGCCTTGACTGCCGGCATAAGAAGTGTGTTCATTATTGACTGAATTTACTGTTTCCATTAATTATCTCCAAAAATCCCATTTATACAATATCTTCCCCAATGTCATCCAGCGGAACCAACTGAGGCTCATCAGCAGTTCCGATGTTGGTATATGTTTCTTCTCTGTTAATGCATAAGGCGTTTTCCTGTAAAGACTCTTGATGCAGTTCCAAATAGGCTTCTATCAGTTTAACCGGCTTAATATTACCAGCCGAAGAAGCATCCACCAGCATATGAATTCCCTCTTTATCGGCAGAAAGCTGATAAATACCGGGTTTCAAATCAACTTCCCGGATTCCCTTTTTTGTTTCTTTTTTTATTAAAATGGATTCCTGTTTTATGAAAGAATCCAGCTCTTTTATATAGTCAAATCGAGGTTCCCGGCCCTCCCGGAAAATAACCGTATAGGCGGCGGCAGCTACGCTAGCCATGGCATTGGCGGCATTATTCGGAAGTTCTCTTACCGCAACGATCTCTATTCCGGGGACACCAGCGGCATTCAGCCGGTTTATCATATCCTGGCTGTTGGTAACACTGTTTACTTCAATATCCATATACTCTCCGCTGCTCTCCAATCCTACTCCGAGAGGCGCAGCAAAAGACATAATCTGATGCGGACTGTAACCGGATGAGTACACCACATCAATATCAGCGCGTCGGATTGCCTTCTGAAAAAACCTCATGACATCCAGATGTCCAATAAAGCGAACCGGTCCCTGTTTCTTGAATTTAATCCGCAGTTTCATACCCTCTTCGTCCTTTCTTACCCAGTTTTCCAGTTTTGCTAACTTTCGAATACACGGAGGTTCTAATTAACCGTTTCTTTCCGCCAAACAGATGCCACAGTCGAATCTGGCGGCGCCACAGCCCTGACAACGTTCCCTGCAGTTAGGGGAAACCTCCTGTTTCACAGCTTTCTTCCATTCTCTTATCAGGTATGCTTTGGTTACACCGCAATCAATAAAGTCCCAGGGCAATATATCCGCCGTATCGCGCTCCCTGGTATAAAAATCAACGGTAAGCCCACAATCTTCAAATGCCTTAAGCCATAAGTCATTGTGGAAATATTCGCTCCAGGCATCATAAAAACAACCTTTCTGATAGGCTCTTAATATTACTTGTGATAATCTCCTGTCACCTCTGGCCAATACACCTTCCAATACGCTTAAATCAGCTTCATGCCAGTTATATTTGATGCTTTTCTGGTTTAATTGGGACGATATCGCTTTCCTTGTTTGGTAGGCTTTTCCTAGATATTCTTCTTTATCGCATTGCCTGGCCCATTGAAAAGGGGTAAATGGCTTGGGTACAAAAAAAGATGTACTGGAAACGATCTGAACTTTACCATTTTTTCTCATTTCTTTCGGTACCACCTCAAAAAAGACAGCGGCAATTTTGTTTGACAAATCACCGATACCCCATATATCATCCTCATTTTCTGTCGGGAGTCCCAGCATAAAATATAACTTTACCCGAGTCCAGCCCCCCTGGAACGCCAGGGCGGCACCATTTAAAATAGCCTCTTCTGTCAACCCCTTGTTAATCACATCCCTAAGCCGCTGGCTCCCGGCTTCCGGCGCAAAAGTCAGGCTGGATTTACGGACATCCTGAACCTTACTCATTACATCAAGGGAAAAAGAATCAATTCTTAAGGAGGGCAGGGATATGTTAATATGTTTTTTGGAGCACTCTTCTATTAAAAAATCAATGAGCTCCGGCAACATGCTATAATCACTGGAACTTAAAGAACTGAGGGAGATTTCTTCATGCCCGGTGTTCGCCAGCATTTCCAGGGCATATCGCTTCAGCATTTCCACATCCCGTTCTCTGACCGGCCGATACAGCTGTCCGGCCTGGCAAAAACGGCAGCCCCTAAGGCAGCCTCGCTGGATTTCCAATACCACCCGATCCTGGGTTACCTTAATAAAAGGAACTACCGGTTTCATGGGATAATAAGTATCGAAAATATTCTTAACCAATTCCTTGACAATAACTGCGGGAATCCCGGCTTTTAAGGGATGAAAAGAAGCAAGCTTTCCGTCTTCCTGATAGGTTGCCTGATAAAATCGGGGAACATATAGACCTGGTATGGATGCCGCTCTGAATAAAAACTCCTCTCTGCCGACGCCATTTTGTTTACATTCCAGATATAATTGCATTAAATCAGCATATCGGGTCTCCCCCTCACCAATATAGAAAATATCAAAAAACTCCGCTATCGGTTCGGGATTATAAGTACAGGGACCACCTCCGATGACAATGGGCATGTCCTCTCCTCTTTCTGCGGAAGTTAACGGAATCTGGGCCAAATCCAACACCTGGAGAATATTGGTATAACACATTTCATACTGAATGGTAATGCCAAGGAAATCAAAATCCTTGACCGCATCCTGAGATTCCAATGCAAAAAGCGGGATTTTTTCCTCCCGCATAATTTTGTCCAAATCCACCCAAGGCGAATAGACCCTTTCACACCATACCTCTTCCATCGAGTTAAACATATCGTAAAGGATCTGAATGCCCAGATGTGACATCCCGATTTCATAAACGTCCGGAAAGCACATGGCCAATCTGATTTTTATTTTTTCTTTATCCTTTATTACCGAATTTACTTCATTGCCAATATAACGGGCCGGTTTTTCCACCTTCATCAGGACATCATCCGATAAGGCCAGTTTTGTATTCATCTACCAATTTCCTTTCTGTTTGTTGCATATATGTTGCTTATTTTAGAGTATGTCCAACAAATATACATCATCCGGCGTCAGCCGGCGGGAAGGGGTAAAAATCATCCAATCGGTTATTTCATCCAAAGCATAGAGTCCGGTGTGGCCCTCATGAAGTCCCTGAATATAATATGGCTCCTGAGTCAGCTTGGCAACAAAGCCGTCATCGCCGGAAAGCGAGAGCAGCTCAAACCATATATGCTCATATATATTGGATTCCGTTTGGAATTCCTCATCCATAACCAGACCAAGCTTCAGCAATATTTTATTATTCCCGCTGTTGGCATCCTGAAGCAGAAACGGAAGCCGCTCAGCGGCCAGGGCTTTCATTCTTTCCGTTTCATTAGTTGAAATTAAATAAATGGGATTTTTCTCAAACCAACCATCAAATATGGTAAGCGGTGCAATCCTCCCATTCTCATAGTCTTCAAAGGAAAGATAGATAAATATGGCGCTGGTATTCCCGTTATGACTCTTTTCCCGATCCGCTCTTGTGCCTAAAAGTCCATCAGCATAATACTCCACTGCTTCCTGCCATGGCAATAAGGTGGTTATTAAGTCTAATTCCTCCGAAAGCCGGGCAATATAGAAAGGCTCTCTTGATTTAAGTGCTTCCCCGCTTTCAAGCATTCGATTCGCCATTGTCTCAATAACGGAATAATGATTCTGATATGCCGCTTTTGATGACTTTAAGATTTCCAACTCTGTAATCCCACAGCGGTTTAACCCATGACTGTGCAGCCAAACATATTCTTCTTCCCCGGCTACCGCCTGAACCGTATAAACATATCGGGGGGCCGGCGGTATATCAGATGCCGCCGCTAACGCCACCCAGCGTCCGGATAATATCTTTTCGGAGCTGTCGTCAATAATGGCAATTATATTCGGAAGCATGGCATCAATCAGTTTAAGCTGTAAATGATAAGACTTAAGCGGCTCCTCCCCAAAAAACATATCCACCGCAAGACCGCTTTGCTTCTCTTTCAGGATATCCATATCAATATCCGGGAAAAAATGTTGAATCCGATATAATTCCGGCAGTTGAAAACCGGTAGGATAAACATCCGCCAAATAGGTTTCATCATCTGCCAGAATCTCCACTTTCAATATCTCATCTTCTAAATCAGCATTTACGACCTGTAAACCGTCGGCTCTTTTCAGTCTTTTCAGGATTCCATACAAATCCGTGATATCTTCTTCTTTCAGAGGTATTGCCAACATATAAGATTTATCCTTCATATTAACTCTCTCCTGCTCGGGCTTTTCCATCAGTATATCACTTTATTCCTGCAAGGTATATGTAAAATCTTCGATGAAATCCAAAGTATCTCGGGTGAAATCCTTAGCGATGTAAGAAAAAATAGTTTTTGTCTGGATACCAAAAATAGCCTGACCGTTTATATCCAGGATCAATACGGAAAATAAAAGCATCAGGGCAATCGTCAGGCGTAGCCGGAATGTGCCGATTTTTTCCGGTATGGTATCATCCAGTTTGTCAGTCCGCTCCATGGCCATCCGGTTGGATGTCCGG
>Ga0153972_1000757_pt1 | contig 10535 bp, 8 predicted proteins | sample TSGA056MetaG_FD_104732 | JGI IMG/M metagenome (GOLD analysis project Ga0153972, IMG submission 104732) | Attine ant fungus gardens microbial communities from Georgia, USA - TSGA056 MetaG | ecosystem: Host-associated > Fungi > Mycelium > Unclassified | place: USA: Georgia, George L Smith State...
AAGAATTAGAAGCAGAATTGGCGCGGGCTCAGGAACTGGCAGAAGCCGCTTCGCCGATTCAGCCAAAAACCGAAGTCGTAGCTGCTGTGAAACCGATTGCTAATACATCGGCACAAGCAGAGAAACCAGCTGCCAACACATCAGTACCAGAGGTGACCGGCTCAAATGCGGTATATACCCTGAGTGAATTCTTAAGGGCAGGAAGGATTAGCTGGAACGATTATACATTCACCTATTATTCTCAGCGTGTTTTGCCGGGAGGAAGCCTTAAGATTCCGGGACGCCACGTAAATGCTGACGGTTATGTAAGCGACGGATCCGGCTACATCTGTTTGGCGGGTTCAGCTCCATATGGAACAGTCTATGATACTCCTTTTGGTTATCAGGGGAAAATCTATGATAGAGGTACCAGCGGGAATCATTTGGATGTTTATATTAGATAAACTAATTTTATGAAATCAAAAGACCGGCTTCTGTCATAAACAGGAGCCGGTCTCTCATTATCATGGCAGCGGGTCAAAACAGATACTCGCAATCCGCTCTGCTACTTGGGATGCTAAATACGCGCTACGCCACTATCTTTTGCGGCCCTTGCCACTGCTTCTGCAACAGCGGCAGCCACTTTTTTATCCAGCGCACTGGGGATAATATAGTCAGCATTCAATTGATCATCGCTTACGAAGGATGCAATCGCTCTCGCTGCTGCAATCTTCATTTCATCATTGATATCCTTCGCCCGCACATCTAAAGCACCACGGAAAATTCCCGGGAATGCCAGGACATTATTAATCTGATTAGGAAAATCACTTCTTCCGGTTCCTACAACTGCAGCTCCGGCCGCTTTCGCAAGTTCCGGCATGATTTCCGGAACCGGATTTGCCATCGGGAAGAGAATCGGATCTTTATTCATTCTTTTCACCATATTCTCAGTTACACATCCCGGAGCGGATACACCGATAAATACATCGGCTCCCACCAGCATATCAGTAAGCGTTCCCTGCCTTTTATCCAGGTTCGTGATCTTCGCCATCTCTTCTTTCTCAACGTTTAAATTCTCACGCCCTTCATAAATAGCTCCATCACGATCACATAACACCACATTCTTCAGACCCATGGCAATTAGTAATTTGATGATCGCAATTCCGGCAGCGCCGGCACCGCTGGTGACTACTTTAATCTCTTCGATCTTCTTATTGGTTAGTTTTAGCGCATTGAACATCGCTGCCAGCGTAACAACTGCTGTTCCGTGCTGATCATCATGAAAAATCGGTATATCACATGACCGCTTTAGCTTTTCTTCAATCTCAAAACATCTGGGAGCTGAAATATCTTCCAGATTGATACCGCCAAAACTGCCCGCCAAAAGAGTTACGGTGTTGACAATATCATCTACTTCTTTAGAACGCACACAGAGCGGAATTGCATCAACATCGCCAAAGGCTTTGAATAATGCGCATTTTCCTTCCATAACAGGCATACCTGCTTCCGGCCCGATATCTCCTAAGCCCAGAACTGCCGTTCCATCTGTAACTACCGCAACCAGATTTCCTCTTCTGGTCAGATCATAGCTTAAATCCACATCTTCCTGAATTGCCAGACAAGGTTCAGCAACTCCCGGCGTATAGGCAACCGATAAATCATCTTTCGTCTCCAGAGGTACATTCGTAATCACCTCAATCTTGCCTTTCCACTCGTGATGCTTCTCCATTGCTTCTTTTGCGTAGTCCATTTTTAATCTCCTTTCAAGCTCATATGTATTTATTTTTACCAATATCACTTGTTGTGTATTGGTACTTTTTCACACTTTGTTGTTAACCCTATCACAAAATAATCAATAATAAAAGTGTAACCTTTAAATTTCCCCAACTGCATCATAAATAACGCTATTGAACGGGTGTTCAGTGATATCCAATTCCCGCTTGAGTTTTAATTATATCAGAAAATTACTCTCTGATAAACAACACCTGATTAATTGCAAAATATGTCTATATTTGTCAAACTGTGTCTCCCAAATAAAAAAAATCTGCATACTATAATATTGAATCATTATAAATCATCATAAATTTCTTAGGAAGGAGAAATATTATGTCAAATTATAATTGTGATAATTTCATGAATTTTAACTGTTCGAAATCGTCTCAGAAATGCTGCGGTATCTTCGATTGTCCCTGCCCTAAAGGCGACACTGGATGTCCAGGGCCAACTGGTCCTCAGGGCGAGCGGGGTGATGTTGGACCACGTGGACCGATGGGACCAAGAGGTGAAAAAGGGGATCCGGGCTGCCGGGGACCGCAAGGACCGGCTGGACTACAAGGACCGACCGGACCACAAGGACCAACCGGACTACAAGGACCGACCGGACCACAAGGTGAAATAGGTTCTCAGGGACCGATTGGTCAAACCGGACCAAAGGGGGAGCAGGGTGTTCAAGGGCCAACTGGTGATACCGGTGGTATCGGACCGTCTGGTGCTGCCGGACCAACCGGTGATCCCAGCCCGATTGGACCGACCGGTAATCCCGGCCCGATTGGACCGACCGGTAATCCCGGCCCGATTGGACCGACCGGTAATCCCGGCCCGATTGGACCGACCGGTGATCCCGGCCCGATTGGACCGACCGGTGATCCCGGCCCGACTGGCCTGGATGCTTTTGGAGGGTTGTTTAACAATTCAGAAGTGTCTTTTGACATTATAGCTGACGTACCGGCTGTCGCTCCAATGCCTTCTACTACCGACGCGAAGGGAGTATCCTATGCTGTCGGCAACAGCATTACGGTCGAAGAGGCAGGCAGTTATTATATCTCATATAGTATGTATGCAAGGTTCACCGCTCCCGCAACTTTGATTTTTGCAGTACGGTCAAACGAAGCAAATATTGCTTCAGCCACAAACACTGTGACAGTAGCAGTTTCAGCGTATGGCGTAAATCATGTAGGAAATACTATTGCGCAGTTGCCGGCAGGCGCAGTTGTCGATATTGCAGTCACTTCATCCGTTGATCAAACAATGAGCTTTAACGATAGTTCATTGGTGACTTTGAATATTTTCAAGCTGAACTAGTATAAAAGATGATAGCTGCTCCGATTACTCGGAGCAGCTGATACCGGTATCTGGTCACCCAAACGATACCTGAATTAACATTATCCTCTTCTCTTCTGGCAGCTTTTACAATAATAAGTTCCTCTGCCACCAACCATTTCTTTCGTCACTTCCCCACTGCATACCGGGCATTCCTTTTGTACATGCACCTGCAGCTGCACCTGAAACATACCTGAAATGCCATTGGCATCAAATGAATGTATCGTTGTCCCACCCTGATCAACGGCTTTATCCAAGACATTTTTCGATACTTCCACCAATTCCTCAACCCGTTTCTTACTGACCCGTTTTCCCGCTGTCTTAGGATGCATTCTCATCTCAAAGCAAATTTCATTCGCATATATGTTCCCGATCCCGGTCATAATGGTCTGATCTAAGAGCAGTGACTTCACCGGTAATCTGCTTTTATGTAATTTTGTATATATTTCCTTTGGATCTGCTTCCCATGGTTCCGGCCCCAGCTTACCGATCGGTAAATCCTGACGATAGTTATTTTTATTGGCTAATTCTAAACGGCCGAATTTACGTGTATCATGATAACGCAATTCCGTACCATCATTAAAATGAAACGTAACGTGTTCATGCTTATTGAGAGACTGTTGCCTTTCAACAATATTATACTTTCCTTCCATACGCAAATGAGAAATAAATGCATCGTTATCCAGTATAAAGATCAAATATTTCCCCACCCTGTCAATATCACAGATGGTCTGACCGGTTAATGCCCCGATAAATGTTTCTGTATCCCCTTCTACGATTTTATCGTAGTGGACGTGGATTTCTTTAATCTCTTTTCCTATAATAAAGTTCTTTAACGTTCTGCGAACGGTTTCCACCTCTGGTAATTCCGGCATAATTCTTCACCTCTTTACTGTTTTCATTATCATTTTCAATTCCCGCGCCCTTCCTAGAATACTATAACACTTCTAAAATAAGCTGTAAACTCACTGAGAATAACCTAATTTAGAACAGCCCTGATACAAAACGTATCAAGACTGCTCCCAAGTACAACTGCAAAAAAACCTCTTTCTGTGTAGCCTAATTCGGTATCTCTTTGAATCCCTTTTAATTGTTTCATATTGCCAAATAATGTACCTCTGTTGCGGCCAAACCAATTATAGTGATTGCGGACTCTCGTATAATACATCTGATCAAAGATATTCTGTATCCTGACGTAGTTCCAATAATAAAAAAACCTGTTATAAATATTATACCAACAATTACAAACGTGCACTCTTAAGCCTAATTATTCAGACTTTGTTCTAAAATATCGGCTGGGAAAGTTGAGTGAATTAATATATTTTAGAAGAGTCGGTCTAAAGAATATAAAAACACGTAACCTATAATTAGCCCTATAACAGTATTTAAAAAACAATATAGTGGTAACGATCCTTTATTTACAAAATAGAATTTCCGTTTTTTGGATATGATATCAAAGAACAGAAATACGATGCTCCCAATCCAAAAGAGAGCGGAAACTATAAATGCAATTTTTAAAATTTGATAATGAGCTGATGTATATTTTGATCCAAATGTCAATATAACTACTATGCGAAATCCCGTAAACAATGTAGTTGCGCTTAAGATTCCCCAAATTGTCGACCAAATTAAATTAAATTTTTTCAAGATATCACGTTCCCTTCTTACACACTACACATTTACTTATCTCCATGTGTATCACGCTGCTTCTAGATTTGCATCTGTCTGTCCATTCTTCTTTCCTAAAATTGATAGTGCATTGCTACTAATTTTGCAAACTCTTATGTAAAATTATAGCAAAAATAATTACAATTTCAATACAAATCTAAAACAACCCTGATACGAAACATATCAAGGCTGCTTATTTTGTGATTTAATTATGTCATTATTTGTCACTGCCCGGTTTATGCGTGCTGCCAGATTGTTTTTTGTTATTTCTGCCTTCCCCGTCCAAAGCACTTTCGGCCATCGTCGGACCGCCTTTAGCTTTCCCCTTGCGGACGCTTTTCGGGTCCAGCTGAGAATCTTTTGCCACTAATATCATACCTCCCGTTTTACTATTTATATTTGTTAGTATCTATAATCAAAAATAATTTATACCACTTAACGTATGTTTTTTGTCAACCCGGCCACTTCATGTTATACTTCTTAATATTATAAGAAAAAGAGGATAACCTTATGGTTTTGATCTTAACCTTCTCTTCAAATTTGCAAAAAGAAAAGTTTGAATACATATATGAATCATACAAAGGCCTGATGCTTCGTAAAGCTGTCGGTATTCTCAAAGATCCGCTGCTTGCCGAAGATGCTGTCAGTGAAGCATTTATTCGTATTTACAAGAATCTGGACAAGATTGAAGAAGCCGCTTCGAACCGCACCATCGCCTTTGTCGTTATCATTGCAAAAAATGCAGCACTGACCATGCTCGCTAATGAAACCAGACATACTTTTGTACCGATTGAAGAATCTCAGACCGACCACTTCGATTTAGAGCACCATGTGCTGGGCGAAATATCGGTCGGAGAAATCACTAAAATCATCGATACTTTAAAAGATGATCTCAAAGATGTCTTTCTCTTAAATTATGCCTACCATTTTTCTCATAAGGAAATTGCAAAGCTGCTCAATATCAGCGAAAACAATGTAACGGTCCGGATGCACCGGGCCAGAAAGAAACTTTGCGAATTACTGATTAAAGGGGGATACGTTCATGAAAAAGCACAATAGTGAAGATATATTCGAACATATTGCCCAGACATATTCCGAATCTGTTGGCGGAGAACTGCAAAACGAACTTAAGTCTCTCCCGCCTCATTATACGCCCCGCCTGGATCAGCTGACCGCCAAGCGGATACGCAGCCTGAAGCGGCGGAAATACACCCGCATAGCTGGTATTGCTGCAGCTTGCCTGGTATTTGTGCTGCTCATTCCGGCTGTTTATCGGCTGCAAAACTTAAAGTCATATGATACTTCTGAAAATTTATCAGAAAGTGCTCAGACCGATGACTCTGAAAGCACATTAATTCCTCTGTCCTTTTCGCCGCCGGAGAATTTCAGTATCTCCGACACCGGGGAGGATAACGGCGTCAGTATTTATTATCTCGCCGATATCCGACAGGATGATGTTGTGATGCAGTTAGAATATACCACTACTGCAGAACCGCTATTTGATTCTTTAAAACCGGTCACAATAAGCGGAAATCAGGCTTATGGTATTTCCACAGCCGATTATAAAATGCTGACCTTTGTGCATGACAATATTTTATATACTTTGACCTGTCAGTACGATTTTAATACACTTGTTCTGCTCAGTAAAAATATTTTTTAAAAAATTTCTCGAAACTTTGTAATGTTTACTTTGTTTTGCTGGTTCTTATAAGTAGAGTAACCAAAAAGCAATAAATACGAGAAATGAGGATGATTATGAAAAAGAAAATGTTTATCGCCGTAATTTTAATTATGACCCTGTTATTAAATGCCTGCGCAGCAAGCCCAAAGGATTCTGTCAGTGACAGCAGTACCCCTGCTGAGTCTGACGAATCGGCATACTACAAATCCGGGGAAGATTATGAATCCTACCTCAATATTGAAGAAAACAAAGAACAGTACACCGATGAGAACTCTATGCTGACCTTCTCGCTAAAGGTCGATACTGCTTCTTATTCCAACGTCGCGCGTTATATCGAAAATGGCAGTCTTCCACCTGCAGATGCTGTACGGACGGAAGAGTTGATCAACTATTTTTCTTATGACGGAGAAATGGAAAGAAAAAATGGCCCTTTTGCCGTATCTACGGAAATCGGCTCCTCACCTTTTGATGAAAATAAATATATGGCCTTTATCCGGGTAAAGACAGAAGAAATTGATACCGAGGAACTCCCTCCCAGTAATCTGACCTTTTTAATCGACACCTCCGGATCAATGGATTCTTATGATAAACTGCCGCTTTTAAAAGAATCTTTTGCATTACTGGTTGAAAACATGGATGAAGATGACCGGATTTCCATTGTGACATATGCAGGCAGCTCTGCCGTCGTTTTAGATAGTGCTGACGGAACTGACAAAGACCGCATCCTGACGGCCATCAATCGATTGGAAGCCTCCGGCTCTACTGCTGGTGCTGACGGCATCTTAACCGCTTATAAACTCGCGGAAAAAAATTATATGGAAAATGGCAACAACCGCATTATTTTAGCAACTGACGGTGACTTTAACGTAGGTATATCTGATTTGGACGGACTGAATAGCTTAATTTCTGAGAAACGTGATGGTGGTGTTTGCTTAAGTGTATTAGGATTTGGTACCGGAAACTTAAAAGACGATACAATGGAAACTCTCTCTGCAAATGGAAATGGGAACTATCTTTATATCCACTCTGTCGCCGATGCTCAGAAAGGATTGGTCGATGAACTGGGAAGCAGTTTATATACCGTTGCAGATGATGTAAAAGCGCAAGTAGAGTTTAATTCAGACATTGTGAAGAATTATCGTTTGGTCGGATATGAAAATCGGCAAATGAGCAACAAGGACTTTAGCGATGACACAAAAGATGCCGGTGAAATTGGTGCCGGAACCGATGTCGTAGCAATGTTCGAATTAGAATTGAATGAGGGCGGCGGCGACGATAATCTCTTTGAAGTCCGCATCCGGTATAAGGATCCCGGTGAAACAAAAAGCCAATTGTTCACTACTCCCGCTTATTATAGCGATATATCCGCAGAAACCAGCCAGGACTTCGAGTTTGCCTGCGCCGTAGCTGGTTTTGGTCACATTCTGAGAGACTCCGATTATATCGGTGATCTTACGCTTAACCAGGTAATGGGAATGGCTGAGAATAATCTGGGTCAGGATAACGGCGGTTATCGCCGCAATTTCCTAGAATTACTGGAGAGATATCGTAAGATCGTCACTTACTAAATAAATTTTCAGGCTGTTGTATATGAAATAGCTATTCATTTACAGCAGCCTGCTCCACTCTTTCATTTATGGAAGATTCCTGGTTATCCGAACCTTTCTTATTTTTCCTTTTATTGTTCTTTCTTGCAATGCCGCTAATGCGATCGGGCCTTTTTCATTTAAGATTTCAACATAGGTCAGACTCTCGCGAATATCAATGATACCTATATCATCAGACTCTAGTTGTTCTATACTACATATCGCACCCACTACATCGGCAGCCCGCATTTTTGATCTTTTACCACCGCCGATGGCCAGACGCATGATATTCTGATTCACCGCATCACCTTTTCGCTTTCTGGGTGCATTGCTTTCTTTCTGCTTCGCCCAGAACCTTTTTTCGTTCAGCTCTGTCCTTGCCGGACACTCAACTACTTTTAGCGTCATGTCAATGAAACCCTCAACCATCTGCTGCATTCGCTTTTCCTCTTCACACACCAGACTGATGGCGATCCCGCTCCGGCCGTTTCTTCCGGTCCGCCCGACACGGTGTACATAGGTCTCTTTCCCGGTCGGAAAATCATAGTTTATAACATGGGATACGTCTTCAACATCTATACCTCTGGCTGCCACGTCGGTAGCTATCAGATACCGATAACGCTTCATACGAAAATAATCAATTACCTTAAGACGTTCACTCTGCTCCATTTCCCCATGTAACATCCCGCAGGAAATCTTATCTCTTTTCAGCTTCCTATACAGCACATTCACCATTTCCCGCGTTGCGCAGAAAATCATACAGCTGTCCGGATTCTCCCGGATCAAAATCTGAAGCAGAACCTTATATTTATCCTCTGTTTTCACTTCATATACAACCTGTTCAATTTCGGCTACAGTTGCAGTTTTTGATTCTAGAATTACCGCCGCGGCTTCCGGCATATATACCGCCGCCAAATCCTTTACCCGGTGATCAAGCGTGGCAGAAAACAGCAGAATCTGTTTCTCCTCCGGCAGATGTGCCATGATTTGCTTCACGTCTTCTGCAAATCCCATATCAAGCATAAGATCGGCTTCATCAATAACCAGATATTTTATCTTCTGCAATTGTAAGCTTTCCCTCCTGATATGGTCCATCACCCGCCCTGGGGTTCCTACTACGATATGGGATTTTTGCTTCAAGGTCTGAATCTGTTTATCAATTGGAAACCCACCGAATACTGCCGGAACTTTTAATCTCTTTTTGCGCCCGATATGAAACACCTCGTCCCGCACCTGTACCGACAGTTCCCGGGTCGGCTCCAGAATCAATGCCTGCGGATAATTTTCCTCCCAGCAGATCATCTCACAAATCGGGATGGCAAACGCTGCCGTTTTCCCTGTTCCGGTCTGTGATTTTGCAAGCACGTCTTTTCCATCTAATATGAGTGGAATAACTTCCTGCTGAATCCTTGTTGGGCTCCGATACCCAAGCAGAGCAAGCGTTTCTATCATCTGAGCGGATAATGGATATTGTTTGAATGTGTGTTTACTTGTATCGCAATATGAAGACATAAGTTTCCTCTCTCTTGGATATCTCGTATTCTTTTAGAAGCTGGAAATCGGTCCGGGCTATCATCTGTTTTACAAAGTCTTTATTATGGGAATACAAAACTACCAGTGCCCCGGCCTTTATATGTTGAGGCACCTTTTGGAAAAACCGTCTATAGATGTTAAAGATCTCTTCCTCCGTAATCCGCCCAATTTTGAACGGCATGTTCGTAATAATTTCATCAAATAGATAATCATGCGTAAACCGGAAGAAATCACGGTTAATATAGTGGATGATCTGACTTGCCGTCGCGGTATTTTCTCTGGCTTTCAAAATAGCATCTTCCGAAATATCTATACCATACGTGGTATTTGCCCTGACTGCCTTATGCCGCTCAATCAGCATCGTTCCCACACCACAAAACGGGTCCAAAACTTGTGCATCCTCTTTCATAAACTCTCTGGCGAGTGCTACGGTCAGTGCTGCATTTACCGGCTTAATACTGGTTGGAATGACTTCCTTTCTATAGGTAAACCGTTTATCTCTCAACGTAAATAATTTTATCATAATGTTGCAATTGTGCAGCTTATTTTCAATCAGCCGGATTTCTAATTCATAATTATCGGTACTGTTGATCAGTTTCCGATTTGATAGTTTTTCAATCCGGGCCGCCAGCTTTTTGAGAAATACGCTTTTTTCTCCTAATGCTCTCTTCGATTTCATTTCCAGACGAAAGTAATAAGGGGGCGCACCATCATGACTGCCCGCCAAAAATGCAGCCAGTCCGGAACTTACAATTGTCTCTGCCACTGCCGTCCAATCCATCGGACATGTATCCATACCTTTTATCATAAACAGCAATTCCTGATAAATACGGATATCTCTAATCCAATTGAGATTCTCAACCTTTGCCATCACTCCGGCGCCAACCGGTTTTATTTTTGCATTTGGTTCTAATGCCAGAAGTTCTTTTCCTACAGTTTCCATGAAATTTCGATTCGCAAGCAGGACGATATCATATGGACTATTCCAG
>Ga0153972_1000759_pt1 | contig 10515 bp, 7 predicted proteins | sample TSGA056MetaG_FD_104732 | JGI IMG/M metagenome (GOLD analysis project Ga0153972, IMG submission 104732) | Attine ant fungus gardens microbial communities from Georgia, USA - TSGA056 MetaG | ecosystem: Host-associated > Fungi > Mycelium > Unclassified | place: USA: Georgia, George L Smith State...
AAACAATGCTAGAAATTACTTACGCAATAATTCTAAATTATCTTTATTTTTAGGAATTGTAGTAATATGCTATTTAATAGTTAGTGTTTTATATTATAAGGATTATATACAGCCGCTTGCAGCGGGGCCGTATGCGATGGCTGAGGGAAAGTATATCGATATTGGCCGGTCAAAGGGCTCGACATATTATAGTACCCAGCATCATATTGAAATCAAACATGGAAAAACCCTGGAACAAGAATTTCTTTCAACCGAAGAGGTCATCACCGGATTTCAGGTGCAATTTATATTAGACTCATTGAGAGCAAAGGATGGTGAAATTTTATTCCGGGTAGAAGACAAAGAGAATGGTCAAACGGTGACAGAGGCTGTTTTTAGTATTCGCGAGTTAGCGGAGGATAGTAATGCAGCAATTAATCTATCCACACATATTTCGGGAGCAATGAACAAACGTTATGCAATTATCCTGACACCAACCATCGAGGATGAAAGCAGCGTCCGACTGCAAAGGAACCTATATGATGGTGTTTATGGAACAATGTCATACATGGGAGAAGAACAGCAAGGCGATATAATTTTTGCTGTATACAGCGGTGATTTATCTGAGATAAAAAATGTGTATTTTCTATTTATAGCAGTATTTTTACTGGGATTAATAGTTATTATATCTTTTCTGTGGATAAACCACCAGAATACAGCAAAATGTGTGGCAGCTATCGTGCTGGTCGTCGGGCTTATGTATAGTATGGTTCTGCCATCTTCTACATTACCGGATGAGAATCGCCATATTCGCTGGGCCTATGCCAACTCCAGCTGGATATTAGGCGTACAGGGGATATCGGAAGAAGATACTATATTAATGCGGGAAGGTGATTTGTGGCTGGTTTCTGAAAATCGTTATCCGGATGTAAATACTTATGTAAGGGAATATAAGGGATTATTTAGAACAGATAATTCAAAAGAACTTATTAATACTGGTGAAGGCTCCCGATCGGACAGTATCGGTATTGCCTATTTGCCGCAGGCGTTAGGAATGGCAGCTGCACGCTTGTTGAATTTGGGAAGTGTTCCCATGCTGATCATCGGAAGAGTACTTGGATTTTTAGTATATGCGGGATTTATATACTGGGCGGTAAGATTAATGCCATTTGGCAAAATGTTAATCGGAGTTGTCAGTATACTGCCTATGACTATATGGCTGGGAACCGGATATTCTTATGATATGCTATCGATTGGAAGTGCATATTTATTTATTGCCTATGTGTTTCATCTGGCATATGCAGAAGGGATTAAGACCGGGTGGAAAGAATGGGTCAAACTGAGTGTATTGCTGGCAATTTTATCTTCGATAAAGGTAGTTTATATTAGCATAGGGTTCTTAGCGATTTTAATACCGTACAGAAGAAGCAGCCGGAACTGGAAAAAATATGTGGGAGTATTGTGTACATGGCTGAGTGGTCTGATGGGTGCATTTTTGGTCAAGATGTATTTGATTTTTCGGGTGTTGAAAGTGGGGCAGACATCGGAAGCATTGCATGAAGCAGCAAAGTATTACCCTGCCTATTTTTTAGAGCACCCACTCAGATTAATCCGCATTCTTGTAAATACGCCAATCAGAAAAGGAGATGAATATCTGGAAGGAATGATTGGCCAAATGGGATGGCTTAACATAAACATTCCGGTGGCTGCACTTATTGGTTTTGGCATTATTCTATTTTTATGTATTTGCTATTATGGAAAAGAAATAGAAAAACAAATAAATCATATAAGTGAAAAAATCATTGTTGCTATAGCTGCATTTGTTACGGCTTTACTGGTTATGGCAGCGATGCTGTTTGCCGAAACAAAAATTGGGACAAGCTATATTATGGGCTTGCAGGGCAGGTATTTCCTGCCGGTTATTCCATTAATCCTGATTTTGTTTAAAAATAGAATCGTTATTAAGCATCAGACTATGAACCGCTGCATTTTCCAGGCAACAATCGTATTGCATATGGTTGTTATCATGGGAGTGTTTGCACAATTTCTTCAGCTGTAAGGCACCTGTTTATTGATCTTAGAGGAGAGTAGTAATATGGATATGCATACATTTGCAATTTGTGCATATGGGGAAAGCCCCTTTTTGAAAGCCTGTATTAATTCATTAATGAATCAGACTGCGTCAGGCAGGATTATTATGATAACATCTACCCCGAACCGATATATAAAGGAGATATCTGAGCAGTATAAGATTCCGCTGTATATTAATGCGGAAGGTGGAATTGTCCAGGATTGGAATTTTGCCTACCGTAAAGCGGATACGCCATATGTAACAATAACCCATCAGGATGATATTTATTTGCCGGATTACCGCAGCCATTTATTAAGTGTTCTCGCAAGTGAAGAGATGCCGCTCATTTATTTTACCGATTATGTCGAGATTCGCGATGGGAAAAAGGTGATCAGCAATAGTTTGCTAAGAGTAAAGCGGGCTATGCTATTGCCACTAAGATTTAAGAAATTGAGGCATAGTAAATTTGTCAGACGAAGGATTTTGTCTTTAGGTTCGCCGATATGCTGTCCTTCGGTGACATTCATCAAAAGAAACATTCCGGAAGAACCATTTACGGTGGGTTTTCGTTCCGATGAAGATTGGGAGGCATGGGAGCGGTTGTCTAAGCTGAGTGGCGGGTTTATTTATGATCCGCGGAAAAATGTAGCTCATCGAATCCACGAAAAGTCGGAAACAAGCCTTATTTTACAAGATAATGTCCGTATTACAGAAGATTATCTAATGTTTTGTAAATTTTGGCCCGTGTTTATTGCAAAGATATTGGCAAAAATATACTCTGCAAGTGAAAAATCCAATGATTTGGATTAATCAGGAGTGCTTAATGAAAAAGATTGTTATTATACCTGCCTATAATGAGGAGGGGAATATCAAAAGTACAGTAGAAAATATTGTAAGATTTGCGGCTGGCTTCGATTATATTGTTATTAATGACTGTTCGACCGATCAAACCAAAAAGATATGTGAAGAGAACCACTATAATTTAATTAATCTTCCCGTTAATCTGGGCATAGGGGGAGCGGTACAGACAGGTTATAAATATGCGGTGAGACACAATTATGATATAGCTGTTCAGGTTGATGGTGACGGGCAGCATGATCCAACGTATCTGAATAAAATGGCCCGGGTTCTTGAAACGGAGAATCTGGATATGGTTATTGGCTCGCGTTTCATCGAAAGACAGGGATTTCAGTCATCGTTTGTGAGAAGGATCGGGATTGTGTATTTCTCAAGTTTGATAAAGTTATTGACCGGACATATGATTACCGATCCGACATCAGGACTAAGGTTGTCCGGTAAAGCGGTGCTGCAGCAGTTTGCAGATGAATATCCGAAAGATTATCCCGAACCGGAGAGTATCGTAGCAGTATTGAAAAGCGGAAAGAGGGTAAAAGAAGTTCCGGTGATTATGCAGGAACGTCAAAGCGGTATTTCGTCAATTTCGGTATTGAAATCATTTTATTACATGATTAAAGTAACTTTAGCAATTATAGTTGAGAAGATTAGAAAATGAGGTGAGTTATTTCATGATGACGCTAAGATTGCAGATTATCATAGGAGTAAGTATATTAGTGGCATTACTGATAGTTATAGGTATGGTGCGCAATAGAAAACTGGAATTAAAATATGCATTAATCTGGTTAGTAGCAGGGGCTGCAATTTTGTTATTTGATTGTTTTCCATCGTTTATGAATTGGCTGTCCAGGAAAATGGGAATCGCCTCGCCGGTTAATATGCTTTTTTTACTTGGTTTTTTGTTTTCATTAATTATTATTTTTATCCTGACAATTGTGGTTTCCAGATTATCGGTACGCATAAAGGATCTGGCTCAGAAAATTGCATTATTTGAAAAAGATGGAAAGGGCAGAGAAGATGAGTAGATTATATACCGAATATGATTCGGACGTACTTCATAAGCTGCAGCAGGTAGAATTAGAGATTCTGAAAGATTTTTGTGATCTTTGCGAAGAGAATGATATTGACTATTTTGGTGTTGGAGGGACTGCGATTGGCGCAGTACGGCATCAGGGATTTATTCCGTGGGATGATGATATTGATGTTTCTTTATTGAGAGAAGATTATGAACGATTCATGTTATTAGCAAGAGAACAATTAAATGACAAGTATTATTTGCTTACGGCTGAGACCAGTAAACACTATCCATTGATGTCAGCCAGATTGATAAAAAGGGGAACAAAGTTCAGAGAAGAATGCTTTGCTGACTTGGATTGTGACTTGGGTATTTTTTTGGATATATATGCGCTGGATAATATTCCTGACGATGATAAGGCTATGCGGCGACAGGGGTATGGTGCCTGGTTTTGGGGGAAGCTCCTTGTTTTAACCGAAGTTTCTAAACCGGTCTTGTATATAAGCGGCTGGAAAGCAAGATTTGTGAAAATTTGCTGTATGATAGTGCATCGCTTGTTTAAAATATTTAGAGTATCTCATGATTTTCTGTATAATAAAGCTAAGAAAGCATCTACCAGATATTCCGGTACGGAGACTAAGAGAGTTGCGTATTTTTTTGATCCAACGCCTTTTACCAGCATTATTAAACGTGAGCATATTTTCCCTACTAAGCATATGGAGTATGATGGACTCCAGGTTCGGTTTATGAATAAAACGGAGGAGTACCTGCGAACCCGGTACGGCAATTATATGGAACTTCCGCCGCTGGATAAAAGACATAACCATCCACCTTATGAGCTTGATTTTGGTGAAGGAGAGTAAATTATGGAACAGAATGGAGTATCAATAATTCTGCCGGCATACAATGCAGAAAAGTTTTTGGCAGAAACACTGGATTCTATATTAAAACAGTCATATAGTAATTATGAGATTATCATTATAAATGATGGTTCAACCGATCATACACAACAGATTATTGATGAATATGAAGAACGATTTCCGGAAATTATACACAGTTACATCCAAGAGAACCAGGGGCTATCTGCAACGCGTAATAAGGCACTTAAGTATGCAAAAGGCAAATACATTGCTTTTATTGATTCAGACGACTGCATGGCAGAGGATTATTTGTTGAGATTGCATGGAGCAGGAGAAGAAGCAAATGCAGACATAGTGATATGCGGGTATCAAAAATTCATAAATGAAACCGGTGAAGTGACTCTGGTCAGAAATCCGAAAGACTGGGAAGTTGCTTTTAAGTATGGTATTAAACATGTATTTCAGTATTCTCCATGTGCGAAAATTTTTAGAGCAGATTTCCTTATGAAACATCAGATTCAGTTTAGTGTAAATGAGCAGTTAGAGGATGCCCCATATTGCGTTACGACTAATTTATTGGCTGAGCGGGTAGTAATAGTAGACTTTATTGGCTACAAGTACCGTATCCATCAGAATTCGATCATGGGAAATGTTAGGAAAAAGCAGGCTCGGCCTAAATTACCGTATAAAGGCATTGAAGCGGCAATAAATAAAGTGAGAGCATACAGACCGGATCAGCAGATGGATCAAGTGCTTGAATACTGCATTATAAAAATCCTTGCAGGTTTAGCCACGAATATGTGTAAGACATGCGACAACGAAACCAGAAAGGCAATTTGTAATTATTGTTATCGCCTTATTGGAGAGTATTTTCCCAATATAAATAAAAATCCATATATACGAGTTAGCGCATTGCCAAAGCTGCCATTTGTCCATCGGGCAGCAGTGCGGCTATTTGCATTTGCATATCGTGGAAAAGTATTGTATCCTTTTTCATTATTGGTTTCTAAATTTTTGTGATAAGCATAAGGGAGAACTATGGATACAAATAAAGAATTATCTGTATCTCGAAATATGATATGGAATACTGTCGGTTCATTTACATACCTGGTATGTCAATGGCTTTTAACGATGATCGTGGTACGGATTTCAAAAAATATGGAGAACGTAGGGAATCTTTCGTTAGCAATCTCTATTACGAACATCTTTTTCAATTTAGCTTGTTTTAATGTCAGACCTTATCTGGTATCCGATGCCAGTGGCAAATTTAAAATTCATGAATATTCTGCATTCAGAATTTTTACGGGATTATCAGCGCTGGCATTATGTATTGGCTATGTCAATATATTTAGCTATTCAACTGAACAAAAGATATGCATAGTAGTTTACATGGTTTTCAAATTAGGAGAAGTGTGGGTAGATCTTCTTCATGGAATTGAACAGAGAAGTAATCGCATGGATATTGGTGGTATATCTCTGCTTGTGAGGGGGATTATATCATCGCTAAGCTTCACTGTTTGTTTATTATTGACCGACAATATTGTTTCTAGTATTTTCGGAATGGTTATTGTTACGTGGGGCTTTATTTGTGTTTATGATATGCAGATGGTTAAATTTTTTACTCCGATAAAACCGCGAATAACTAAAAAACAGACAATTAATATTTTTAAAGAGTTTATCCCCCTGACAGTCGGGGCATTTATGAGTACTTTCGCCACAACCTATCCAAGACAATTCTTAGAATCGTATATGGGAACGGAGGTTTTGGGGATATATGCGACAGTAGCCACGCCGGCGGTGGTTGTCCAGGTGGCAGCATCTTATGTATTTAATCCATTATTGACTGTTTTTTCTAAATATTATGCAGAGAAAAGGGATAGAGAATTTTTAATACTGTTTCTAAAAACCTGTGGGTTACTGCTTGGGGTTTCCGGTGTCGCCCTAATAGGCTGTATAACATTAGGGAAATGGGGATTGAGTCTGCTATATGGGAAAGAAATTGCGGAATATTCAGATTTGCTGATTCCGGTAATTATATTCACATCATTAAATGGATTTGTCTGGTTTATGTGGAATGTACTGATCGTTCTGAGAAAATTGAAAAGCCTGCTGTTTGTGAATTTTGCCGGGCTTGTGTTTTTGCTTCTGATAGTCAGACCGATGGTTACTGTGTATGGAATGAATGGAGTGAGCTATACCCTTATATTTTTTGCAGTCAGTTTAATATTGCAAATGTCTATTATTCTGTTAAAATGTTTTAAGAAGAGGTACGTTAGAAAATTTAAATAGTTTTAAGGAGGTGCATATGAGGAGAAAATGGAAGATTGTTATGTTACTGCTAAGCATGGTATGTGTTCTGGGAATAGGAATACACAGTTTTGCTGAAGATATAACTGAAGAGGAGCGGATTGATCCGGGTGAAGGGACAGAAGCAGCAGCCGAGACGGAAGAAGGGGCTGTAGTGCCGATGGCAAAAGGGCCGGCAGGGATCACCTATTCAGCTCATGTACAGAATAAAGGCTGGAATGGCAATGTGGCAGATGGTACAACAGCAGGAACTGTGGGATATGGATTGCGGACTGAAGCGATTAAGATTAATCTGCAAAATCTAAGCGGTACGGTATATTATAAGACTAAAGGATTAAACAGTGAATGGCAGGATTGGAAACAAAATGGAGATATCAGCGGTTCGGTTGGCAAATCGACCGGTCTGGAACGGATTCAGATTAAGCTGGACGAAACTCTGAACCAATCCTATAATGTTTATTATCGTGTTCATGTGGCTAAGCTTGGATGGCTGGGCTGGACCAGTAATGGCGAAATTGCCGGTACGGAATATTACGAATATTCAATCGAGGCAATACAAATAAAGATTCTGGCTAAAGACGATACGTCAGCTCCGGCTGCTGAAAATGCGTATAAGCAAAAGAATCCGGATATTACATATCAGGCACATGTCAGTAATATTGGATGGCAGTCCAGTGTGATAAACGGTGCCGTTGGCGGTACTACTGGACAAAGTAAGAAAATGGAAGCTATCAAAATAAAAATTCCGGGAATTCAAAATGCAGAATTACAATACCGGACGAAGAGCCTTAACCAGAGCTGGCAAGCCTGGAAATCGAATAATGAGCAGGCCGGAACGACCGGACAGAAGTTAGGACTGGAACAGATTCAGATAAAATTAAGCGGCGAACTTGCACAGTCCTATAATGTTTATTACCGGGTCCATGTGGCAAATCTGGGCTGGCTGGGCTGGACCCAGGATGGGGAAATCGCAGGCTCATCTTATCATGGTGGTGCAATTGAAGCAATTGAGATTAAACTTATTAAAAAGGGTGATTCAGCACCAAGTATAGCAAATGCATTTATAGAAAAGCCCCCCAGTGTAAGTTATAGCGCCCACGTAAGCAGCATTGGCTGGCAGGCTAATGTTAAGGATGGAGTTACCGGAGGCACGACCGGTCAAAGCAAAAAGATGGAAGCGATAAAAATTCAAATCGCTAATACGCAGACAACAGATGATATTACTTACAGTACCAGAAGTATTGGGAAGTCATGGGGAGCATGGCAAAAAAATAATGCAGTCAGTGGAACGACCGGACAGAAGCTCAGTATTGATGCAATAAAGATTAAGCTTTCAGACAGTCTGAGTCAGAAGTACAGCGTGTATTACCGGGTCCATGTTTCTAACATAGGCTGGCTGGGCTGGACGAAAGACGGAGGCCAGGCTGGCAGTGAAGGATTTGGCTATGCAATTGAAGCGGTGCAGATAAAGATAACGGAAAAGGAGAAAGGTGAGACAGAAAGCAAGGCTTATGTGAAGATGCCATCCTTAACTTATCAGGCCTATGTTTCAAGTATCGGTTGGCAGCCGGATGTTATAAATGGGAATACGGCAGGTACAACCGGCCAAAGCAAAGGAATTGAAGCACTCAGGATATTGTTAACGGACAATGAAACATATGCGGGAAGCATTTCATATAGAACCAGAGGACTAAAAAGCACTTCGTGGGGAAGCTGGAAAGCGGATGGGGAAATGACCGGAAGCACCGACCAGAGTGAAAGTCTGGAGGCTGTTCAGATAAAGCTCATTGGGAACCTGGCAAATGTAGCAGATGTCTATTACCGTGCACATGTGCAGGGGCTGGGCTGGCTGGACTGGACAAAGAATGGGTACTCGGCCGGAAGTGAATACTATGGATACAGGATCGAAGCAATACAGATTAAAATATTATCGAAATCGGATAGTTCTGTTAAAACCGGAACTGCTTATGCTCTTGGCTGGCACAGGGGAGTGGACGTATCGGCTTATAACGGCACAATTGATTGGGGTAAAGTGAAAAATGCCGGGATATCCTTTGCGATGTTAAGAATAGTCAATGGCCGAATGGGGAATCTTCAGGTTGATGCAACGTTTAATACGAACATAAGAAATGCAACAGCTAATGGTATTAAGGTTGGTGGTTATCGCTACGGTTATGCGATAACGGTAGCGCAGGCACAGGAAGAAGCGCGCCAGGTTGTCAAAGCTTTAAAAGAGAGTGGCGGTAAAGTACAGTATCCGATAGTATATGATGTGGAAGATGCAGATACACAAGGGAAATTAACTAAAGCGGAGCTTACCAGCATAATAAAGGCTTTTAAAGGCATAGTTGAGAATAATGGATATAAGTTCATAATCTATGCAAATAAAAGCTGGCTTGAGAATAAACTTGATATGGAGACCTTCGCAAATGAGGATATCTGGATTGCCAGATACCGTGATAACACATGGGATCTGGGCCATGGATATACTGGTAAGGGCAACGTAACAATGTGGCAGTATACCAGCAGTGGGACAGTAGAGGGCATCAACGGCGTTGTCGATATGAATATTTGTTATAAACAGTACTAGTGTGGACAAACAGCATTAAACTTGTCGAAAAGATAAAGGTTTAGTGCTGTTTTGTTTATGGACATTATTTTCTACACATGTTAGAATATAAAAATAGTATGGGGTAGCTAAGGAGGTAAAGATGAGAAAGGCAAAACTAATAAGAGCGGCTGTAATTTCCCTCGTCCTGATATTTATTGTGTCCCCGATGAGCTCGCTGGCAGAGGAGACGGGTATGGAATCAAAGACACAGGAGATGGCAGGGGAAAATAGTGAAGAGGTAACAGCGAAGGAATATGATACAGAGGAGACGGGAGATGAGAAAAACGCTCAGGAACCTAAGCAAAAAAGGGAATCAGCAGCAGAAATATCACCTTTAGACAGTTCGCTCACGATTACAGACATGGTACTGCAATATCAGGTATATATTGCAGGAAACTGGCAGGGCGTAAAGACAAATGATGAATTAGCAGGACTGCAGAATCAGTCTAAAGCAATAGAAGCAATCAAAATAGGATTTGCTGATCCGGCATTCAATGATCTGATAGAATATCGGGTTCATGTCAGTAATGTAGGCTGGCAGTCCTGGGTATCAGGCAATAAATCAGCCGGTGTCATCGGAAAGAACATAGAGGCAGTTCAGATCAGATTTAAAGAAGGATCTGAAGCAGCATCTTTATTTAATATTTATTATTATACCAATACCGTCACCTTTGGTCAGTTAGGTTGGGCGTGGAACGGTAAAATGGCCGGCACCAGCGGAATGAGTGAGCGGCTGAACGGTATAACCATTGGAGTTGTGGAAAAGGGATCAATGGCTTCTTCTGCGGGAACAGGCCGGTGTTACATTGAAGGTTAT
>Ga0153972_1000762_pt1 | contig 10492 bp, 12 predicted proteins | sample TSGA056MetaG_FD_104732 | JGI IMG/M metagenome (GOLD analysis project Ga0153972, IMG submission 104732) | Attine ant fungus gardens microbial communities from Georgia, USA - TSGA056 MetaG | ecosystem: Host-associated > Fungi > Mycelium > Unclassified | place: USA: Georgia, George L Smith State...
ACCTTAGTTGGGAGAAGTCCCTATTCATTGCCGGAGATCCGGGGACGGGCGATGATAAAATCAGGTGAGAACGTAAATATTATGCAGATATATACGCCGGTTGATTTTGCAGATGAGGTGGATTATAGTAAAAAAATCCAGTCCTATGTCAACGAAATCATTGTTGCTTACCCCGGTGATGAGGCTCCCCATATTCCGATGCTTCCCGAAGAGTTATCCTATCCGGCATTATTCGGGTATCAGGGTGATGAAACGGAGATTTCCATCGGATTAGACAAGGACAGTGTTATCAGAACCGGAATCATGCGGCACAACAGTCCGTTCCTGCTTTTGGGAGAAAGCGGCAGCGGAAAGACCAATGCGATGGGAATTATTTTGCCTCAGCTTATGGGCAGTCGGATACATGTATTTGATGCCAAGAGCAGAGGGCTTTATGAATTTAAAGACCAGGTCAATTATATTATGACAGTTGAGCAGCTGGAAGATTTCGCCAACAATCTAAATGCAGAAACAAAACGAAGAAAGCAGGAAATGGATGAGGCATTAAAGGGCGGAAAGCATCCGCAGGAGATTGTATCCGGGTTTGAACCAATATATATCTTAATTGATGATATTGATGATTTCTGTGAGCTGGCCGGTACCAATCTGACTGTTCTGGCAAACTGGCTGGAACAGGCAGCCTCTTATGGATCGACCTTTATCGTCGGTGCCAATACGAATAAATTTAAAGGCTCCGATAACTTTACGAAATGGGTGAAGACCGCAAGAAATGGCCTGCTGCTTAGCAGTCAGGGGTATTTAACGATATTCCCGGTCAAGGTAACCGAGTATCCGGCTAAGCCGGATGGTTATCTGATGGCAGAGGGCGTTGGAAGATATGTCAGGATACCGGAATATAACTTTACATAAGATGTAACCGAGAATAGTTAGGAGGATGAAAAATGAGTGATAGCATGTATGTAGATAGTGCAGCAGCAGAAACCGAAGCATCGCAGATATCCGGTGCAGCAACGTATTTTACAGCGGAAAGCTTATCTTCAAGAGACGATGAGAGTACAATAACTGCAAATGGGAATAGCAAAAAAACTTTTTCAGAATCCCAAAGTATCATTTCAACACTTGGAAATGCATTGGATAAAGATGTAGCAAATATTAGAAATTTAGGAAACGCTTTTGCGGAATTTGATACAATGATGGGAATGCATAGGTAATTTTTTGATTTCTGCTACAAATTGTACAGAGGTAACATATAGCTTCTCGGCGAATGGTTCTGGAAGAAGGGTAATAATTACCACAGGGGATGCTAAGACAAGGCAGAGGTATCAAGAGCTAGCAGAGACATCTATTAACACATATAGGAATGTGAGTCAAAATGATGTGCGTACCCAGCGCTGGACATCTGAATATGCACAGTACACTTATAAAGCAGCTACTGGTCTGGAGGTTCCGGATAAGGACGCTACTTATACGATACTGTCAACATTGGATAAAAGCCATGCAAACAGTAAAATATCAGGTTATCTGTCATACCGTGAAGATGGGCAATTGATGTATACTCCGCAAGTATTTTCGGGTGATTCAGGTCAAGTAGCTACTTGTCAATTTGGAACAGGAGAGTTTGCAGAGCCAATCTATGACTTTACAGATCAATTGGCGGCACCAACGGTAGTAGATGAGAAAACACAGGCACTGTTTGAGTCAAAATTGGAGGTGCGTTAAAAATGGAAAATAAAACGAGAGAGTACATATTTATAGTGATTATCAATCTGCTATATGCGATTATTTCATATTCTTTTCTGGGAGGGATTTCATCAATTCTTATTGCATATATGGATATACTTGCACTTATATCTACAGCGCTATGGGTTGTATATATCATAACTCAATACATGATAATAAAAAAAGCGAGTTGGAAAAAAGATAAAAGTATACAAGAAATTCTCAGAGCGATTTTATTTAGTGTCTGTTTTATCATACTAAAGATGTGCGGTGATTTTATATTTACAAGAGTATCAATATTCAACCAGACGATGCGAAGAACAGCTATTTTATTAGAAATAGAGAGTTGTTTCTGGGGAGGAATATTAATAGTAACCTTATTTTTAGTGATAGGAAGGGCAAAAGTGATTTGGAGTTGGAAAAGGATTAGAGTACCGTTACTTACTTCCATATTTCCACTTCTAGGGTACGGTGCTTTTGTGATAAATCGCTTACGCCAATATTCGATAGCAGTTGAGATGTATGGAGATACATTGGAGCAAATTGAAAGTATTGATTTGTATTTTGCCTATAAGATCACGGATGGAAATGCATGGTTCTATGCCGCTTTTGCAATTGCGCTGTGGTGGTTTATGCGCAGATTAACGGAAGTGGAGAAGGAAGAGGTTGTGAAAGAAAATAAACGTATATTGCCTTTTACCTTTATAGACAATTATGAGGCACAAGAGACCGAAGGACTGGTGGAGCTATTAGCGGCTTCTAATGATATAGAGGTTGGTATGTTATGCAATCTTCTGCAGGAAAATGAGATTCCATCGGTAGTACAGGACAATTCTAAAGCAAAAAAATTGATTGAGGAAGTTTATAGTAGTGGCGGGCAGGAAATGGAAGATATGGCGGAGTATGAAGAATTGTCCAGAGCAAGAGAACGCCAAAGAACTATATTTTTAGCTGCCACAGGAGGAATAATTGTTGTATTCGTACTGATTGTTTGGCTGGTGAGGTAAATGATTTAAAGAACGAAGAAAGCTGGATGGTTATCTAATAGTAGAGGAAATAGGAGGAAGAACGCATGATCTGGTTTGAGAAAGTATTATTCGGCGGAATTGTTAAAATGAAAGTACCTCAGGATTTTAAAGAGGTTAATATAAACGAGTTGCCGAAAAACTTAGTTAAGATTTATCCTCACGCTGCATATGACAATGGGGCAGACGTTTTTATTCTTGCTAAATTAGTTGAGAATCAAATGATGGGTGATGATATGGCTTTGGAATTGAAAAAGATTGCAGAGGTTTTAGCCAATCAGGAAACAAGCTTTGAAGTCGATAAGGTTACTCACCGGAAGAAGGAGAAAATGCAGCAGGGATTGATTTGTTTTACTGCCGGAGAAGGTGAGAATAAGCGGTATTACCGGCTGTTGAATTGTACCATTGATAACCTGTGGGGATTATTTATGACCAGCGCTTTATCAGAAGAGAAAGAAGACTGGGATGAGATATTTTTACGATTCTTTGATTCTATTGAGGTAAGTCGGGAAAGGGGAAAAGAACATGGCAGATAATCATGATGAAATGCACGAAGAAATTAGAAAAAGGATGGATGCACTTGCAGAACAAGACCGCGAATTACAGCAATTGGAAAAGAAACTGGACAAGGCCAGAGATGAATACCTGGAAGTGCAAAAAGGAGTACTTTCAGGGTATGATGAAATTACGAATGTTCCGGTAATGGATGCATTTTATGGGCATTTACATCAGAGTTTTGAGAATGTTAAGAGAACCGATGTTGATGTGCGGAGACAATTTGATGAGCAGCTGGAAGAAATAAAAGCAGCGCGGCAAAAGCTGAATAATGAAATCAGTGACTGCGAGGAAGACTATTATAAACAGGGAGGTAACAGGTAATGGGATTAAAATCTTCAGTATCAGAAGCGTTAAGAATAAAAAAGATAATTCAGGAACAGGGAAATGATGTTACAATAATAAGTGTTTCCAAAGCAAATGCTCAGGGGGTAGAAGCTCATACCACCGGTGAAGGTATCTATGATACACTGGTAACTAACATGCAGATGTATAGCGAATGTATAGCAAGGGATGCTAAGTATATTGCGGATGTTGCATGGGGATTTGACCAACTGGATCAAGAGATTGGCAATCAGCACCGCGGTAACTAGGAAGGAGAACGGAAATGGTTAAATTGACAATAGGCAGTGTAAAATCAGAGCTGCAAATGATGAACATAAATCTGACTGGCTTGAAAAGTAAAACACAGACATTGAAAAATCGCTTCACTCAGTTTAGTTCCAACCAGGAGCTAACGGGAACTGCCTATAATTCACATAAAGATTATATCGAAAATATGCAAAGTCCAACGGCAGATGGGATCAACCAGCTCTGTGACATTATGATAACATCAAACAATGAGTATAGCAGCGCATTGGATGAGTATTTTGGGGATGTTCATGAGATTGATGAAGCAAAATGGCGGACAGAATATGAGGGACTGGTTGCTAATTACAACTCTCTAAACGGATATTTCAACTGGTTTATGGAGTTTCTGGGCAGAATCTCGGGCGCTGCTGCTGGAATTAAAGAGCATTATGATATACACGGGATGCTAAGGACAGCAAATTCATTAGGGGAGCAACTGGAACTGATTCGCGAAGATATAGAGTGGTACCGTGAACACATTGAAAAAATCGGGGAATTATTATCGGCTACTTCCGGTATATATATTCATGCCAATATGCTTAGTGAAGCAATCGGACCGGCAATCAGTCTATTGGGGAAAATATCGGTTGGGGCTGATGGAGGATATAATGTATGTGCAGTCAATAGAAAGGCTTTTCAGGATATCCAGAATGCGAAGATTATGATAGAAGTCTCTCAAAAACTGCAATCGGAATTGGGAGATGATTATCTGAGTGGTGAAGAGTTTGCCGCTCTGGAAAGTGATGAGCAGATTAAATATATTAGTAGGCTGGCTGAGGTGGTACAGAAATATTTCCCCAGCCTTTCTTCGGATTTAGCCGAAGGAATGATAGAAATCCCACTGGCACCGGGATTATATCTCTATGCCGGTGAATCCATAGCGGTTGACGTAGAAACAGATAGTCCGGTTACGCTTGATATCGCGGTAGGTAAGAATAAGGAGATACTGGGGAATTGGTAAGTGAATGTCGGCAATATTCGGGGAGAAAATTTTGACGATGGCTGGTCTGTGGGGCATACATATAAAATAGATGATAAAAGCACGGCATATATCAAAGTTGAACTGGGATCTCTTACTAATGAAGTTAAAGGAGAATGGGGTGTGGAAACAAAAGTGGATAACGGAGGTATGGTTACGACAAAGTGTGGCATAAAAGTGAAAAATTCTGATGAGCAGTGGCAGACAGTTCCGGCTGCAGACTTCCAGTTGAATGGAGTGGACAATATCAAGTTTGATTCAGAACTATGGGAATATTTAGGGCCGATTTTTGGCCCGGCACCAAGCCCGGTGCCGGTGTTTGGATAGGGGGAATATGGTGAATATGGTGAGAGATAAGCGAAATGTCATTTCAATCATTTTAATAGTTCTAGTGGCGGCAGTTGGAGCCCGTATTGCACAGCAAAAATATGCGTTAGTAGATAATGATAAAACTACGGATATTGCAAGGGTCGAAATACCAAGAACAATGGAAATTCTAGAAGGTGAAACATGTTTCATTGTTATGCCTAAATATATGGTTAACAGTTCGATTTCGGATAGACCCATAGAAGAATATATGGAAGAACTCGAAGAAGCCAACATAAATGATGAGTATTATGAAAACGCTGTGGCAAATCCAAACAGAACGGTTACCATAGAAGTTACGGGAAAGCAATTAGAACACTTGATAGAAACTACCGAAACAATACTAAACGATTATTTGGAAAAGAACAAAGAATACTGGGAGGTTGATATAAGCAGCGACTTCAAAAGAATAACTTACTACGTGACAGCGGAATGCAGTTTTGATACATGGATGTGGGGTGCTGTACCAACTCAAGGTCAGGTAGCCAAAGCACAGTTATGGATTGGTACAGCATATGAGGATACTGGTCTTACTATTGAGGTGATTGGCAAAGAAACCGGAGAACAGGTGGTGTCATGGTATGTAACAGATGTAGACGAGGAACGGATAAATTTTACAATAGAAGAAGAAGAGTGGGATGCCAAAGTGAAAGGGCAGGATTAGAATTAAGGATTGATGTGTAAACTGAATCCGGAACTGATAAGGTTTTGGGCAGATTAAGTATATTAGTAGCCAGTGCACTGACACGTTTACAATTAGCCAAACAGCTCCTCCTATTTTGACGTTTGCTGCGTTGTCGTCAGTCGACGTAGCCACCCTACGCCTCCTTCCTTCGCCTTGCGGACGACATAATATTCGGTGCTGTTTAGCTAAAGGTAAATATGTCAGTACACTGGCTGAGGTGGTACAGAAATATTTTCCCAGTCTTTCTTCGGATTTAGCCGAAGGAATGATAGAAATACCACTGGCGCCGGGATTATATCTCTATGCCGGTGAATCCATAGCGGTTGACGTAGAAACGGATAGTCCGGCTACGCTCAAGATTGCGGTAGGTAAGAATAAGGAGATACTGGGGAATTGGGAAGTGAATATCAATGGTCTTGTTGCTGAACAGACTCAAGAAGAGTATTCTTTTGGATACGAGTACAAGATTGATGATAGAAGTTCAGCATATGTTAAAGTTGGATATGGTGTCAAGGACGAAGGAGTTAAAGGTGAGTGGGGAGTGGAAACAAAAGTGGATAACGGAAGTATGGTTACGACAAAGTGTGGAATAAAAGTGAAAAATTCTGATGAGCAGTGGCAGACAGTTCCGGTTGCAGACTTCCAGTTGAATGGAGTGGATAATATCAAGTTTGATTCGGAACTATGGGAATATTTGGGGCCGGTTTTTGGACCGGCACCAGGCCCGGTGCCGGTGTTTGGATAGGGGGAATATGGTGAGAGATAAGCGGAATGTCATTACAATCATTTTAATAGTGCTAGTGGCTGCAGTTGGAACCCGTGTTGTACAGCAAAAATATGTGTTAGTAGATAATGATAAAACTGCGAATAGTGCAAGGGTCGAAATACCAAGAACTATCATAATTCCAGATGGAGAAACTAAAGATATAGTAATTCCTAAAAGTATAATCAATACTTCGATCTCAGATAGGCCTATAGAGGAATTTGTAGAAGAACTTGAAAAAGGAAGTGAAAATGGTGAGTATTATAATAATATTGAGATAAATGAAAATAGAACAGTGACAATAAAAGTAACCGGAAAACAATTAGAACACTGGATAGAAACTACTGAAAACATATTAAACAAGAATTTAGAAAATGCTAAAAAGTATATGGAAGTTGAAATAAGTGATGACTTCCAGAATGTGATTTATTATGTAGCAGAAAACTGCACACTGCAGACCTGGGGGGTTAATTCTGTAGGAATCCAAACTCAGATTGCCAAGGCACAGGTATGGATTGGTACTGATGCAGAGGATGTCAAAATTTATACTATTGTTATAGGGAAAGAGACAAATGAAAAAATTTTGGAGTATTCAACAAGTGAAGGATATCAGATAGAAGGAGAAGAGTGGGATGAAAAAGTGAAAGGACAGAATTAGAATTCTTCAGTTTCGTACATAGCAAAGAGGAGAAAACGAGATGAAACCTTTAATGAATCGCGTTCTGCTGGTGATGTATTGCTTTATACTAGGATACCTGACCAGTCTTGATACTATTTTTATTATTGCTTTTTTTACCGCTTTAAGCATTACTGCTTTTAATTACTATCTGGATTCAAAGCTATTCCAGATTGCTGCAACAGTGATATATGGTATATTTTCCTGCTTTTTTCCGGGACTGCTGACATTTATGCCGTTGATATCTTATGATCTTTTTCTTTCCCGCAGTTTACTGTCCTGGATTCCGTGGGTGATCAGTTTTATGCTGCACGCTAAGGATGTGCAGCCGCTTTACATGCTGTTTGTTCTGGTTGGTATTGCTCAGGCAGCGCTGCTGTGTTACCAGACTACTTCTTACGATCAACTGGCCGAAGTTTATAAGAGGAACCGCGATGATAATATCGAGCTGAATCAGGTTTTAAAGGATAAGAACCGCTCTATTCAGGAAGGTCAGAATTATGAAATCTACACCGCTACCCTGAAGGAACGCAACCGGATCGCCCGGGAGATCCATGATAATGTGGGACACCTCTTATCCCGTTCAATCTTAATGACCGGCGCACTTAAGGCGGTTAATAAAGATGAAGCTATCAAGCTCCAGCTGGGTATGCTGGACGACACTCTGAGTCAGGCGATGGATAGCATTCGCAGCAGTGTCCATGACCTGCACGATAATTCGATAAACCTGAAAGAATCACTGGACGGGCTGATTGCCGCTTTTGAATTTTGTGATATTATTATGAACTATGACATGCAGCTGGATATTCCCAATGATGTGAAATACAGCTTTATTAGTATCACGAAAGAAGCGCTTACTAATATTACCAGGCATAGCGATGCAACGAAGGTCCGCGTACTGGTCCGTGAACATCCTTCGATGTACCAGCTTGTAATTGAGGATAATGGAACAAATATCAGTCATTCTATGGACACCGGTATTGGCCTGGTGAATATGCGTGATCGGGTGGAAGCATTGAAAGGGAATATCCTGATCGAAACAAAATCCGGCTTTCGTATTTTTGTTACGATTCCGAAGTAAAAGAAAGTTGAGGTGTGGCATATGAATATTATCGTAATTGACGATGACTTTTTGATCACGACTGCATTAAAGACCATTCTGGAAGCGGACGGGGAGATTCAGGTTGCGGCCATCGGCTCTGACGGCAGTGAAGCTCTGCCGCTTTACCGTAAGCATAAGCCGGATGCCGTGCTGATGGATATCCATATGGAGCGTACGAACGGGCTGGATGCGGCCAAAGAAATTCTGACTTATGATGCCGGTGCGAAAATCCTGCTCCTGACTACTTTCTTAGATGACGAATATATCATCCGGGCCCTGAAGATCGGGGCAAAAGGGTATCTGCTGAAACAGGATTATGACAGTATTGCGCCGGCGGTAAAAGCAGTATACAAAGGTCAGACGGTGTTTGGTAATGAGATTACCGCCAAGATTCCCGATCTTTTGAATGTGCCGGAGCGGTTTGATTATTCCCGGCTTGATATCAGTGACCGCGAATATGAAGTGATCAAGTTGGTGGCCGAAGGCTTGAGCAATAAGGAAATTGCCGGGCGGTTATTTTTAAGTGAAGGAACGGTCAGGAATTATCTTAGTAACATTCTGGATAAACTAGATCTGCGTGACCGGACCCAGCTGGCGATCTTTTATTATCAGCATTAGTATCCTCCTGTGTCTACAAACGTGAATGTCAATACAATAGCACATTTCCTTATAAAACGTGTAATAGTTCAAGGCTACAGATATTATTCATAATACACACCTTGGCTTTATTTGCATCTCCGTATATAATAAAAAGAAACTCTATACGGAGGGTATTAATATGGCTGAACCAAAAAACATCCGAAAAAGGATTTTACAGAGATTTTTTTTGATGACAGTGATCTTTATTGCCGCATCAGGGATGGGATACTTATTTCGATATATTAACTTTCCGGATACAAATATCGTTGTTGTCTATCTTCTGGCAGTGTTGATGACTGCATGGCTCACCCGCAGTTTTGCATTCGGATTTATTGCGTCAATACTCGCAACATTTTTATTTAACTATTTTTTTGCGGAACCTATTTTCACCTTTTCTGTAAACGATCCTAATTACACCATTACTTTTATTATCATGACGTTTACGGCACTTATTACAAGTACACTGACTTCACACGCAAAGCGGAGCGCGTTGGACGCACAGGGAAAAGAAGCGGAAACAAAAGCAATTTATAATCTTACCAACCATCTGACCGACGCAAAGGATGTACATGATATTGCCAGTATCGCAGTAACCGCTATCAGCGAATGTTTTTCATGCAATGCTGCCTGTCTTTGTTTTGATGAGGACAACATGCCGGAGCAGACCTTCATCCAGCAGAGATTAGGCGAAAAACAAGTTCGGCGGGAGGTTGGAGATATACAGGAGATCAGACATCAAATCGAGTCGCTTCGAACTGGTTTTAATGTAGGTGACGAGTTTTACGATTGGCCTATTTATGGCAGAGAAAGTATCCTCGGTGTACTCCGCATACCAAGAGAGAAATCTGAAAAAATGAATGAAACGCAAATGCGGTTATTACGCTCTATGATTGAAAGTACGGCGCTTGCTATGGATAGGTTCCGTTCTGCTGAACAACGTATAAATTCACGGGAAGAAATCGTTAAGGAGCGATACCGCGCAAATTTATTACGGGCAATATCTCATGATATTCGTACACCATTGTCCGGTATTATTGGAACTTCTGAAATGCTTATGAGTATGATAAATGAGGATGATCCCCGATATGATTTAGCACAAAGCATACAACAGGACGCAGACTGGCTCTGTTCATTGGTTGAGAACATTCTAAATCTTACACGTCTGCAAGATGGCAAGTTAAGTATTAAAAAACAGCGGGAAGCTGTGGAGGAGGTGATTGGCGACGCGGTAGGCCACATCGCGAAACGTGCGCCAACATATGAAATTTCGGTCAGCGTACCGGATGAATTACTTCTTGTTCCGATGGATGCTAAACTAATCATTCAAGTAATCATAAATTTACTTGATAACGC
>Ga0153972_1000766_pt1 | contig 10483 bp, 7 predicted proteins | sample TSGA056MetaG_FD_104732 | JGI IMG/M metagenome (GOLD analysis project Ga0153972, IMG submission 104732) | Attine ant fungus gardens microbial communities from Georgia, USA - TSGA056 MetaG | ecosystem: Host-associated > Fungi > Mycelium > Unclassified | place: USA: Georgia, George L Smith State...
GAAAGGAATAGCATGAATAGAATTGATTTTATGAAACAATTAGAAAGCCTGCTTCAGAATATATCTCCTGCGGAACGGGATGAAGCTTTACAATATTATTCGGATTACTTTAATGACGCCGGTGCGGAGAATGAGCAGTCGGTAATGGAAGCACTGGGGAATCCGGCGAAGGTGGCGGAGACTATCAAGCGGGATCTTTACGGCAGCGGTTTTAGAGGCAGTTTCGCCGACAATAGCTATCAGTGGGCAAAAGCAAGTGATCGCGCGGTGGTGGAATACGCCGGGATGGGGAATAATACCGAAGGAAGCGCGTCAAAAGAGATGGTTAAGAAAGGAAACAGCTTATCCGCCGGGATAATTATCTTAATTGTTATTCTATGTGTCCTGGCTTCACCGCTAATAGTCGGTCTTGCAGGCGGGGTTTTGGGGATTCTGGCGGGAATTATAGGAATCTGGATTGGACTTGTGGGCGGATTCGGTTTTGCGGCCCTGGCATTGTTTGTTGCCGCGATTGCCTTGTTGATAGCGGGATTTGTCAGTCTGGCGGCGGCTCCGGCGGCAGGAGTCGGATTGATTGGCGCCAGTCTGTTGTGCTGCGGCTTGGGAATTCTCTTCTTAATGGCCGCCGTGGGTATTGCAGGTTATCTGACTCCGGCAATTATCCGGGCCGTCAGAGCACTTTTTAATAGGAAAAAAGCATAAGAGCTGCCAGGCAGCTGAATGGAGGATATCAATGAAAAGGTTTATGAAAAGCTGTTTAATAACGGCATTGGTACTTATTGTTATCGGTGCTGTTATCAGCATCATCATAGTTATGACAAAAGGCGGCAATTACCTGAATGAATATTTGGCAAGCAGAAGAGGCGGTACGGTTGTTTCCTGGATGGGGAGGCTTTTGGGTCGTTATCAGACGGATTATGACTATGATTATGACTATAATTATGATTACGATTATGATTATGGTTTAGACTACGATTATGACTACGATTTTAGTTATGAATGGGAGACAGGCATTATTGACAACTATGATATCAATGAGCAGACCATCTTTACCGACGAAGCGGAAATATTAAGCGGCAATATCGGCAAATATCCGGTTGCCGATTCCAGTGTGGCGAAACTGGATATTGAACTGGGCGGATGTACGTTTGATATTGTTTATTCCGACGATGATTCTTTTTACATCGAAGGCACTAATACCGGTAAGTTCCAGATCTACCAGAAGGGGAGCACCCTGCATGTAAAGGGCGTAAAGACCACTACGGAATGGAATGAGATTAATAAGTGCACGATAACCTTATATGTTCCTAAGGACTACACATATCAGGATTTTGTAATGGAATTTGGTGCGGGGACTGTAACAATCGAGAAGCTGGATGCGGATAAAGCCGATATCACTATCGGCGCCGGTCAGGTAACCATTGATGAGTTCACTGTCAGCGACGCTTGCTTTGAAGTCGGTGCCGGTTATGTTGAATTGAATACTTTTGAAGTGGAAAAGCTGAAGGTCATTATAGGGGCCGGCGGATTTTCCGGAAGCGGCAGCATTAGTCAGAAAGGTGAGCTGGAATGTGTCGCCGGGAGCATTTCCCTTAATTTAGACGGCAGTCAGGATGATTATAACTATAATATGACTTCCGTGGCCGGTGCGATTGACCTGAACGGCCATAGCTATTCCGGTCTTGCTATGGAAAGAGAGATTGATAATAATGCAAATAAGAAATTGCAGATTTCCTGTTCGGTAGGAAATGTTGAAATTACATTTTAGAAAATTGCAGACAAAATATTATAAAAAATGACCGGTGAAGCCTTTGCGGCGGCACCGGTTTTTACATCATAGGAAAGTGCGCCTATGAAGTCAAATGCAGGAGAAAAGCATTCCTGCGCTTGGCTCATTGCTCGCGGGAATAAAAACCCGGCCGGGGAAGCGCACTCGCGCGAAGATGCAGGATGTCGCAAGTGACCGCGCTCGGCGCGAGAGTCCGCAAGCGGACGCTTATTTTCCAATAACTAGTCGGACAACACGAACAATCCTGATTTTTTCAGTGCCGGCCTTAGAGCCAGGTAAAAACAGGAGGCTGCCACTACCGCCACCACAGCATTCACCCCGGTTGTCAGGGCACTGACTTTTGCCAGTGCGGCAGCAAGATCCTGGGGGACACCCATCAAATACTGCTTATAAAAGTATCCCGCCACCGGATCCGCAATCATATTAAACCCCATGCCGCAGGCGGAAGCAAGTATGGTTACACCGGTAACATATTTGGGCGGATTATTGAAAAGTGCCAAAATAAAAATATTCGACCATATCGGTTGCTGTTAGAAAAAAGTTTATAAAAAATTAACAGATTTATTGAAAGGAAAAAGCGGATAATTGATTGCAAAAAAAATATGATCATACTAAAATATTATTCAGTATGAAAGAAAGTGGTATGAAAGAAAGTGAGAGGAGAACGGACAAGGATGAAGCGTTATTTTAAGTATATAAAGCCATACCTTCCTTATTTTATTATCGGTCCTGTTATGATGATTGTAGAAGTGGTGGGAGAAGTGCTGCTGCCCAAGCTAATGGCTAATATCATCAATATCGGGGCCGCGAATCATGATATCGGTTATATTATCAGCATGGGCGGTCTGATGTTACTAACGGCGGTATGTATGCTGACAGGAGGAGTGGGAGGTGCTTATTTTGGTGCCAAGGCCTCGGTAAACTTCGCGGCGGATCTAAGAAGCGATGTTTTCGCTAAAGTACAGAAGTTTTCCTTTTCCAATATCGATAGTTTCAGTACCGGCTCTCTGGTTACCAGACTGACCAATGATGTTACCCAGATGCAGAATATCGTTATGATGAGCCTGCGGATGATGCTTAGGGCACCGGGAATGCTGATTGGCGCCGTATTTATGGCTTTTCAGATCAATTCACAGCTGGCCTTAATCCTATTGCTGGTGATGCCGATCCTGGTGGTGGTGATTGCTGTGGTAATGAAAATTGCGTTTCCCCGCTTTGATGTGATGCAGAAGAAGCTGGATGGGCTGAATTCCAAGATTCAGGAGTCCCTGACCAATGTCCGGGTGATTAAGTCCTTTGTCAGAGAGAATTATGAAGAGGAACGCTTTCAGGAATCCAATCAGGATTTGAAGGATGCTTCCATGAATGCTTTTAAAGTGGTAATCGTCCAGATGCCGCTGATGATGCTGGCAATGAATATTACTACCCTGGCGGTGGTATGGTTCGGCGGCAGGCAAATCCTTCAGGGCACTATGCAGGTAGGTGATTTGACCGCGTTTACCACATATATAGTCCAAGTGTTGATGTCTTTAATGATGCTGGCAATGATCCTGCTGCAAAGCTCCCGGGCGCTGGCGTCATCCCGCCGGATTGCGCAGGTACTGGATACAGAGATCGATTTAACAGATGAGCATGCCGCTCATAAGGATAAATTGATTACGGAAGGACGGATAGAGTTCCGACAGGTGTCCTTTCGCTATTATAAGGATAATGAAGAAGTGGTTCTGAATGATATCAATTTGCAGATCGATTCAGGTCAGACCGTGGGAATTATCGGCTCCACCGGATGCGGCAAGACCTCTTTGGTACAGATGATCCCCCGGCTGTATGACGTGGATCAGGGAGAAGTACTGGTGGACGGGGTGAACGTGAAGGATTATTCCCTGCATCATCTGCGTGAAGGGGTGGGCATGGTATTGCAGAAAAACGTACTTTTTTCCGGAACCATCCTGGAGAACCTGGAATGGGGTGATGAAAACGCCTCGGCGGATAAAATCAGAATTGCTGCAGCCCAGGCCCAGGCCGATCAATTTATCTCGGGTTTTACCAAGCGTTATGAAACCGAACTGGGCCAGGGCGGAGTCAATGTCTCCGGCGGGCAGAAGCAGCGCCTGTGTATTGCCAGGACTTTATTGAAGAAGCCTAAAATCCTGATCCTGGACGATTCCACCAGTGCGGTTGATACGGCGACGGAAGCAAAAATCCGGGAAGCGCTTGCTTCTACCCTGAAGGACACCACCAAACTGATTATTGCCCAAAGGATTACATCTGTTTTGGAGGCGGACAAAATTGTGGTAATGGACGAAGGCCGGATTGTGGGATTGGGCCGGCATGAAGACCTGCTGGAGAGTTGTGAAGCTTATCAGGAAATCTTTTATTCCCAGATGGATAAGGAGGTAACGGCATAATGAATGAAGTCAGAGCGGAAAGGCTCCGCAAAAAATATACCTCCAAGCAGTCACCTGAGACGGACGGTCCCAAACGGATGGGCCCGGGGCCCGGTCCGGGACCGGGAGGAGGGAGACCGATGGGGCCGGGCGGGAAACCCCGGAATGTGAAGAAAGTGGTGGGGCGTTTGTGGACTTATCTCAGCGCCGATATTGGGAAGCTGGTATTGGTGTTTGTCTGTGTTATTCTCAGCACCATTTCCTCGCTGGCGGGTTCTTACATGCTGCGGCCGATTATTAATAATCTGGCAGCCGGCAAAGGAGTTCAAGTTCTGCTCCAGGGACTGGTGGTCATGGGATGTATATATGCCGTCGGAATTGTTACTCAATATTTACAGCAGCGCATTATGATTGGTATTTCTCAGAGAGCGCTGCAGCAGCTTAGAGGAGATCTGTACAGTAAAATCCAGAAACTGCCGGTGCGTTTTTATGATACCAATAATCACGGTGATATAATGAGCCGTTTCACTAATGATGTGGATGCCGTCGGGGAAATGATGAATAATACGGTGGTTCAGCTGATTTCCGGCTCCATTAGCCTGGTGGGGACTTTTTTCCTGATGCTATACACTAATGTTTGGCTGACCATTCTTACCGTTGTGATGATTCCGGTAATGATTTTTGCCGGCCAGGCGGTGGCAAAACGCAGCCGCCGGTTCTATAAAGCCCAGCAGGCAGCGCTGGGGACGCTTAACGGTTATATTGAAGAGACGGTGAGCGGGCAGAAGGTCATAAAAGTATTCTGTCATGAAGAAATCGCCGAAGATGAATTTCGGTATCTGAATCATGACCTTAGGGATAAGCAAATAAAGGCCCAGTTTTTTGGCGGCATTATGGGGCCGATTATGGGCAATATCGGCCAGATTAGTTACGCCTTAACCGCCTGCATCGGCGGCATTCTGTGTGTGACCAGGGGATTTGATGTGGGCGGACTGACGGTATTTGTCAACTATTCGAGACAATTTGCCCGTCCTATCAATGAGCTGTCCATGCAGGTGAATACCATATTCTCCGCAATGGCCGGAGCGGAACGGGTCTTTGAGGTAATGGACAGTGCGCCGGAGGCGGAGGATATGGAAAATGCTTACCATATTGAGAAAGTGGCCGGCCGGGAGGTTTATGTACCGGGAAAGGCGGCGGAAAGGATGACTGATGCTGAAATGGCCGCCCTTGTGGATGTTAAGGGAGCGGTGACCCTGATCGGTGTCACATTTGGCTATGATCCGGACAAGGTAATACTGAAAAATGTTTCCTTTTATGCCAAGCCGGGGCAAAAAATTGCTTTCGTGGGTTCCACCGGTGCCGGCAAGACTACCATTACCAATCTGATTAACCGATTTTATGATGTTAGTGAAGGAACCGTCACTCTGGACGGAATTAATACAAAAGAAATCCGTCGGAACGACCTGCGCCAAAATATTGCCATGGTGCTCCAGGATACTCATCTGTTTACCGGTACGGTCCGGGAGAATATCCGGTATGGGCGGCTGGATGCCACCGATCAGGAAGTGGAACAGGCGGCCGGGATCGCCAGCGCCCATTCCTTTATTACCCGGCTGGAACATGGCTATGATACCATGATTGAGGGGGACGGGGCCAATTTAAGCCAGGGGCAAAGACAGCTGCTCAATATTGCCAGAGCGGCGGTTTCCAAGGCTCCGGTGCTGATCTTGGACGAAGCCACCAGTTCCGTGGATACCAGAACTGAGCGGCATATTGAAAGGGGTATGGATCGTTTGATGGCTACCCGTACCACGCTTGTCATTGCGCATCGGCTTTCCACGGTAAGAAACGCCAATGCCATTATTGTGCTGGAAAATGGGGAAGTGATAGAACGGGGAGACCATGCAGAATTACTGCAGTTAAAAGGCAGATACTACAGTCTTTATACCGGAATGGAGGAATTGGGATGAATAAGGAGTAAAAACGTACATGGAAAAACTTAAGATACTAAAGCAATATTTTGGGTATGACCGGTTTCGGGAGGGGCAGGAGGAATTAATTGACAGCATTCTTGCCGGCAGGGATACCTTTGGGATTATGCCGACCGGCTCCGGGAAATCACTGTGTTTCCAGATTCCGGCATTAATGCAGGAAGGCATTACCCTGGTCATTTCACCCTTAATATCCCTGATGAAGGATCAGGTGGCGGCATTAAACCAGGCGGGCATTCATGCGGCTTTTCTAAACAGCTCCCTCACCCCGAACCAATATTATAAAGCGCTTACTTATGCCCGGGAAGGCCGTTATCCGATTATCTATGCTGCGCCGGAGCGGCTATTGACCGATGAATTCCTGGATTTTGCCGGGAAAGCCAGGATAAATATGGTGGCGGTGGATGAAGCCCATTGTGTATCTCAATGGGGGCAGGACTTCAGGCCCAGTTATCTGAAAATAACGGAATTTGTCAAGAACTTGCCGAACCGGCCGGTAATCAGCGCGTTTACGGCTACCGCCACCAAAGAAGTTAGGGAGGATGTGATTGACATCCTTCTGCTCAGGGATCCGACGGTGATCAGCACCGGATATGACCGGCCCAATCTATATTTGGGAATGCAAGCCCCCCAAGATAAGTATACCACATTAAAAAATTTTATGGAGTGCCATCCGGGACAATGCGGCATTATCTACTGCCTTACCAGAAAGCTGGTGGAAGAAGTATGTGAAAAGCTAAGACGGGACGGATTTTCTGCGACCAGGTACCATGCCGGCTTAAGTGACGCGGAAAGGCGAGGCAACCAGGATAGTTTTATTTATGACAAAAGCCTTATTATGGTTGCCACCAATGCTTTTGGCATGGGAATTGACAAGTCCAATGTAAGGTATGTAATTCACTATAATATGCCGAAGAACCTGGAGTCTTACTATCAGGAAATCGGAAGATGTTCCCGGGACGGAGAACCGGGAGAGTGTATTCTCTTCTACAGCGGTCAGGATGTAGTGACAAATCAGTTCTTTATTGACAATAATCAGGACAACCAGGAGCTTGATCCAGTAACCCGGGAAATTGTCCGGGAACGGGATCGTGAACGGTTGCGGAAGATGACTTTTTATTGCTTTACCAATGAATGCCTGAGGGATTATATTTTGCGGTATTTTGGTGAGTATGGTTCGAATTACTGCGGGAATTGTGTCAACTGTCTGAGTCAGTTTGAGACTGCGGATGTGACTGATATTGCCAAAGGTCTGATTGGATGTGTGGAATCCTGCCGGCAGCGCTACGGCGCCAATGTGATTATTGATACTGTCCATGGAGCCAATACAGCTAAAATCCGGAATTATCGGATGGATCAGAATCCGTATTACAGTGAGCTTGCAAAGGTGCCTGCCTATAAACTGAGACAGGTTATGAATCATTTGATGTTAAATGAATTTCTGGCTATTACAAATGATGAATATGCCATTGTAAAACTGACGGAGAAATCCAGAGCAGTTTTAATGAATGATGAAGCTGTTGTCATGAAGATGGCCAAGGAGCAGGAACACCCGGCAAAAGTGAAGGAAGAAAAGAAAACAAAGAAAAGTAAGCTATCCGGTGTGTCAGGTGCCTTGCTTTCGGAAACAGATGAAGCTTTATTTGAAATCCTGCGGACGCTTCGCATGGAAATTGCCAAAGAGGAAAAAGTGCCGCCGTATATTGTTTTTTCTGATAAAACATTGGTTCATATGTGTGTGGTGAAGCCGGGAACAAAGACGGAAATGCTGTCGGTATCCGGGGTCGGAGAGTTTAAGTATGAGAAGTATGGGGAACGGTTTTTGGAATGTATGAAAGAAGAATACGGTGATTTAGGAGAACGAGATACGGTAAATGAAGAATTGGTGGTGAAACCAATCATAGCAAAAAAGGCAAGTGCCAGGAAAAACAAGACGGAATTTGTTATGACAAAAGAGTTGGAAGAGCAAATCCATTATTCAGAGAGAACATCTATGAGTGATTTTGTCGGGCAGATTAATGATTTGCGGGATGAGGGTGTAATGAAGCGTTTATTAATTAAGACGGTGGAACAAAAGTTGATAGAGGCGGAGTATTTTGAAATCCGTTTGACTAATGGGATCCCGTTTAAGCGTCTGACCGAGAAGGGAATGGGATTTGGGATTGAGGCAGAACCGCGGATGAGTGAGAAAGGAACAGAATATGATGTATTTTTTTATTCGGAAAAGGCGCAGCGAACAATGGTGCAAAAACTACAGAGGGAATGGCTGGTGTAGGAATAGAATTCTGAGGAGAGCTCAACTATGGAATATCTTTCTGTGTGGGAGCAGTTATATAATCCGGATGTTATAATTTCAACCGGATATCGAATGCTGATTATACATAAGTATCAGCTATAAAGCGGCCGGGTATTTGACTTATAAATGGGAGGTGGTATTATTATGTCAAATGTGGCATTTGCGTTCGGAATGACGCTTCTTGCCGGGTTATCTACCGGAATTGGCAGTTTGCTGGCATTCGTTGCCAAAAAAACCAATGCGAAATTCCTGGCGGTCAGTCTGGGTTTTTCGGCAGGGGTGATGATATATGTTTCCATGATTGAATTATTTGCGACAGCAAATAAAACTCTGGCGTCGGAATTGGGAGAAAGACAAGGAACAATCGTAACGGTGGCCGCTTTTTTCGGGGGTATGCTCTTAATTTCCCTGATCGATAAATTGATTCCCAGCGAACAAAACCCACATGAAATCAAGTCCAAGGAGTCTGAATCAATCACCGGAAACAGCGAAGAACTGCTGCCGGGAAAACATAAACAGGGAAAAAATCTGATGCGAACCGGGCTTTTCACAGCATTGGCGCTGGCGATTCATAATTTTCCGGAGGGTTTGGCAACCTTTATTTCCGCCCTGCAGGATTTGTCCATAGCGATACCGGTGGTGGTGGCGATTGCCATCCATAATATTCCCGAAGGAATGGCGGTATCGGTACCGATTTATTATGCAACGGGGAGCAGGAGGAAGGCCTTTATCTACTCTTTTCTTTCAGGACTCGCGGAACCGGCCGGAGCTTTGGTGGGTTACCTGATTCTGATGCCGTTTTTAAATGATGTTATTTTTGGCATTATATATGCCGGAGTTGCCGGAATCATGGTATTTATTTCCTTTGATGAGCTGCTGCCCACGGCTCAGGAGTATGGCGAGCACCATTTGTCTGTTTATGGCTTGGTAGCCGGGATGATGGTAATGGCGGTAAGCCTTATTTTGTTTATATAATTCCGGTGAGTAATTCCGGTATTCCGGTGCATTCCGGTTTTTTTACTTGACAAATTCCCAATACTTTACTATATTCATATTTAGCAAGTCAAAAAAGCAAGGACGAAGAGGAGTACATGTCACCCCTTATCAGAGAGAGCAGCTGTGTAGTAACGCTGAGAGGCGGCTTAAAGGAAAGGGCATGGAAGGTAGCTTAAGAGCCGGGTAGCTGAAAGCAGTAGGCTTCCACGGGTAATCCCCGTTATCGGATCAGACTTTTTAAGTCAATGAGGCAGCCGTAAGGCTGTGAAAAAAGGTGGTACCGCGTTAATGACGCCCTTTGCCGGAGCCGGCAGGGGTTTTTTTATTTCATAGAAATATCCCAAAGGAATATCCAAAGGAATATCCTATGAAATAAAAACCCTCCGGAGGAACGCACTGCGGCGGAGAGGAATATGTTGCCAACGCAACCCGCCGCAGGCGGAGAATCCCGCAGGAAGAAAGGAGCTTTTATGAGCACTGAATTAGCGAAAACCTATGACCCTAAAGGCATAGAAGAAAAATTATATGAAAAATGGCTGGAGAAAAGATATTTCCATGCCGGGGTGGATCATAGTAAAATCCCGTTTACGATTGTGATTCCGCCCCCTAACATTACCGGTCAGCTGCATATGGGACATGCCCTGGACAATACCATGCAGGATATCCTCATCCGATTTAAGCGGATGCAGGGATTTAACGCTTTGTGGCAGCCCGGAACCGATCATGCCAGTATTGCCACCGAAGTGAAAATTATTGAGAAGTTAAAGGAAGAAGGCATCGATAAGCAGGAACTCGGCCGGGAAAAGTTCCTGGAGCGGGCTTGGGATTGGAAGAAGGAATACGGCGGCCGGATTATTTCCCAGTTGAAAAAGCTGGGATCTTCCTGTGATTGGGAAAGAGAACGCTTTACCATGGATGAAGGTTGTAATGAGGCGGTTACCGAAGTGTTTATCCGGATGCATAAAAAAGGCTATATTTACAAAGGCGCCAGGATGATTAACTGGTGTCCGGTCTGCAATAC
>Ga0153972_1000769_pt1 | contig 10478 bp, 10 predicted proteins | sample TSGA056MetaG_FD_104732 | JGI IMG/M metagenome (GOLD analysis project Ga0153972, IMG submission 104732) | Attine ant fungus gardens microbial communities from Georgia, USA - TSGA056 MetaG | ecosystem: Host-associated > Fungi > Mycelium > Unclassified | place: USA: Georgia, George L Smith State...
ATAACCTTTCTCATGTGTATATGCTCCTTAAAGTAATAGTCTAAAGAAGCTAGTATACTATATTTTCGGTTTTGGGACAAAATCAAAAACCGTCTAATAGGACATTATCACATTTCGATCAGAAATTGATGGGATTAAAGCAGAATAGGTATTGACAAATCAGATAGATATGTTATAGTTTAAGAGTAATAGTTCAAGAACGAACAGTTCAAGAAGGAACATTCTGGGGGCAGCTATGTTATGTGAAATAGAAGGAATCATAAACGGACAGCAATTTAAACGCGTATATGAGAAAAAATGTGAACCGCTGATGAAGAAATATGACCTTAGAAAAATTGAACTGGATGTGCTGTTTTTCCTGTATTCATACGAAACCTATGATACAGCGAAAGACATCGTAAACCAAAAGTGCCTCTCGAAAGCACATGTGTCAAAGGCAATTGAGAATCTGACCGATAAGCAGTATGTTATGACCTGGTCAGACCGTCAGGACCGCAGATGTGTACATTTGTCGGTTACTGAGGAGGCCCGGCCGGTGCTGGCTGAGCTGGAAGCACTCTGGCATGAGCTGGAGTGGTGCATGTATCGGAATGTATCGGCGGAAGAGCAGTCAATGTTTACAAGCGTCTTGAATAAGATTGTAAGGAATATCAATATAATTTTAGGTGAGGAATAAGTTTGCAGGGCAAGCTTTTTCTTTTAACTGATTACAAGCACTCAACACTTGGGAGTGCTGATAAAAAGGAGGAAGATTTATGTTAGTGATACCAATTTATAATACCATCATATTGCCTCAGATCCAGTATCATTTGGCACCGAATCTGCTGAGTGAAACAGAAATAGAAAGGCTGAAGAATGAAGAACATGTAATCCTGCTGCCGCTGAAGGAGTGGAAAGAGCGTTCAGAGCTGGCAAAAGAGGATTTCCATTCGATCGGTCTGGTATCGGAAGTGAAGGGTATAAAAAAGGAAGAAGAGGGAATGGTTCTGTCGGTCGAGACCAAGGAGCGGGCAGATATACTGGAACTCACGGTAGGAGAGAAAGGGCTGGATGCTGCTTTTTGTATCCGCAATGAGATTGTGGATATTACCGAGGAGGAAGAGAGCAATCAGCTGGCTGAGATCAAAGCGGTCCTGGTTGAAGCAGCTTCAAGATATCAGTGGGGTCCGTGGGTTGCGTAATTTGTCGAGAGATGGTCATCGGCTTCAGAACTGATTAGTATGATAAGCCCTTATCTTGATATAGAGGAAACACAGAAATATGCCATCATCAAGACCGATTCGGCGAGAGAACGGAGTAATCTGATCCGGGAAGCGGTGATGCAGTTAAAAGAGGCATTGGAAGTCCGGGCGGATATTACCCGGAAGATGAAAGATTCCCAGAGCCAGACTTACCGTGAGCAGGCTATTCAAAGGCAGATCGCACTGTTGCAGCAAGAGCTGGATGATATGGACCCGGAGGCGGTATCAGAAGAAGACCGGCTGCTGGAGAAGATTAAAAATGCCGGCATGCCGGAAGAAGCTGAAAAAGAAGCTATGCGGATCTTTAAAAGATTTAAGCAGGAAGGCCCAAATGGTCATGAATATGGCTCCCTGTATGATTACCTTGAGTTTATTACCAGTCTTTCCTGGAAAGAACCGGAAGGAGCAGAGACAGATATCGCAAAGGCCAGGCGGATACTAGATGAAGATCATTATGGACTTAAGGATATTAAGGAGCGCATCCTGCAGCATCTCGCTGTCATGTCGCTGCGGAAGAGACAGTCCGGTTCGATCTTGCTGTTCATCGGTGCGCCCGGGACCGGCAAGACCAGTATGGGTAAAAGTATTGCCCGGGCAATGGACCGGGAGTATGTCCGTATCAGTCTCGGTGGTGTAAAGGATGAGGCGGAGATCCGCGGGCATCGGCGCACTTATATCGGAGCCATGCCGGGTCGGATAATGGAAGGTGTGAAGCGGTCAGGAGTGAGGAATCCGGTCATTGTGCTGGATGAGATTGATAAGCTTTCTAATTCTTATAATGGTGATCCGGCCAGTGCTTTGCTTGAGGTATTGGATCCGGAACAGAACAGTAACTTTACCGATCACTATATGAATGTACCGTATGATTTATCGAATGTGCTGTTCATCTGTACCGCCAATAACCTGGATGGAATTCCGCGGCCGCTACTGGACCGGATGGAGGTCATTCGGCTGGCCGGTTATACACCGGTGGAAAAATTCTATATTGCCAAGAAGCATCTGCTGGGCAAATCTTTAGCAGATGCCGGCATCGCCAAAGTTCATCTTTCTATTTCCGATGCAGTGCTTAAGAAGGTGATTGAAGATTATACTATGGAGGCCGGCGTCAGAGGATTGAAGAAACAGCTTGATAAAATCTGTCGGAAAGCAGCGGTGGAACTGGCTGAAGAGAACAAGAAAAAGATTATTATCCGGGAAAAGCGGCTGCCTGATATCTTAGGGAAAAAGCTGGCGGCTCACGATACCAAGCTGAAGATCAGCGTACCCGGTATTGTTACCGGTCTGGCGTGGACTCAGGCCGGAGGGGACATTTTATTTATTGAGACTACCGCCATGCATGGCAATGGGCGGATTCACGTCACCGGTCAATTGGGAGACGTGATGAAGGAGTCGGCGGAAATAGCTGTCAGTCTGTTGAAAGCGCTGTTCTATCATCAGAATTTAAAGCTGGATGATAAGGATATTCATATCCACGTACCGTCAGGAGCTGTGCCGAAAGACGGACCGTCTGCCGGGATTACGCTGTTTACGGCGCTGACATCACTGGTTACCGGGGTTCCGGCTGATAACGACCTGGCTATGACCGGAGAAGTCTCACTGCGGGGACAGGTAATGCCGATCGGCGGTCTGCCGGAGAAATTGATGGCGGCTGATCGGGCGGGAATCCATAAGATACTGATTCCGAAAGAGAATGAAGAAGATTTGAAAGAAGTTCCCGATGAGATTCGCCAAAGGTTGGAAATCGTACCGGTGAGCACGGTGCAGGAAGTGATTTTCCATGCTCTGCACATTGAACTGCCGAAGAAGAAAGATTTACTTTTCTTTGAAGCCGATGATAAGTTCAAGATGGTCATTCCGGCCGTTCAGAAAGGCCAGGCTGAGGCAATATTCAGATAACAGAACTGCCGCTTCATTTTGAGAAGCGGCAGTTCTTTAGTGATAAGTTTTTTAAAAAAATATGTTATCGCCGATTACGATTCCGTTTGACCAGGTACCGACCATGCGGAAGCTGTAGCAATTTTTTACTTTATTGAGTCTGGCACCATTCAGCGCATCCTGAGCAACGGTATAGCAAAGCGGTGCCGGGCCTTTGGCTAATATACGGTCCAGCTTCCCGGTACGGACCGGTGAGAACTGATTTTTCTGATAGATCACGTCCCGAAGTGTATTCGGCCATTTTGGACTTTCGACCCGGTTCATAATAATGGTTGCAACCGCTAACAGAGCATCGTAATCGTCCTGTAAAGCTTCGCAGTGCAGTATTGCGGCAAATAGGGCAACCTCTGAAGCTGAAGCCGATACCGCCGTACTTTGTGATGTGCTGTTGCCGCCTGAAGCCTGAGCTGCTGCCTGAACTGCTTTTGCATCGGCAAGCTGCTGGGAGGAAGAGGACAGGTCATTCTGTACTGTGCTGATGGTACTGTTCAGCGAAGCCTGCTTGCTGTTTAGTTCTTCCCTGGCCTTAGCCAGTTGTTCTTTCTGCGTTTCTAATTCCCGTTCTTTCGCTTCGACTTTTTCGGTTACTTCTTTCAGAGATTCCATCATTTCACGGTCATATTCAGTGATCGCGGAAACGAACTCCGTATTGTTCAGAAACTCACTCATGCTCTCGGCTGAACAGATAAATTCCAAAAGCGATGTGTTTCCGTTTTCGTACATATATTTAATTCTCATTTTCATCGCTTCATATTGCGAATCTTGACTCAACCTGGCCGCTGCCAGATCAAGTTCAGTTTGTTCGATTTCTTTGTCGGTCTCGTCAATTTGGGTTACCAGACTTTCAATTTCACCGCTTAGCGAATTCAACTGGTCGTTTAGATCATTGAGCTGATTCTGCAGGTCGGAAGTTTCTTGTTCCAGTTCATTTACCGAACTGGCATATGTGCTGTACACTGGTACCGCGAGGGCAAGCGCAGTGAGAAGCGCCAGAAAAGACCTGAAATTTTTTTTTGTTTTTCTGTGATTCATGGGTTCATCCTTTCCCCTGATGGAGCATTAGTGGTTAATCAGTCTGGATTAACGCTTGATTATTATACTACAAATTGATTATTTTGGCAAACTCTGATATTATGTAAATATTAACAAAAAAAGAAAGAATATTCAGTATCTGTAAATAATAAATATGCATGGAGTAGAATTATAAATGATGGAAAAACAAATAAAAATGATCGCTCTGGACCTGGATGGGACTCTGCTCAATGAACAAAAAGCAGTTACGGAACATACCTGGGAAGTACTTATTGCAGCAATTGCCCAGGGGGTGACCGTACTGGTCGCGACAGGCCGTCCGCTTGCCGGCGTACCGGCAGTACTGAGGCAGTTTCCGGGGATACGCTATGTGGTGACAGCCAATGGTGCCAGAGTAGTAGACCAACAGAAAGATAAAATATTGTATGAACGGCTGATTAAACCGGAGGCTGCAGAAAAAGTATTGGATATATTTGCCGAATATGATACATTAAGAGAAGTATTTCATAATGGAAAAGGATATATGAATCGGGTAGATAAACCGGACCGGTTTTTTGAAAATGATCTGATGAAGGAATATATTCTTACGACCCGAAAGCCGGTCAGGGATCTGAAAGAGACCACCTGGGCACTGCCGGGAGGATTTGATAAGGTCCGCGCTGTCTTTAGCTGTCCGCAGGAACGAGAAGAGGCCATGCAGAGGATGAAAAGCGAGAAAGGTTTGGCGGTGACCAGCGCAATTCATAATGATATTGAAGTGAACCTGGCAGGGGTAAATAAAGGAACTGCATTGCTTGCTTTAGGCGAGCGTCTGGGTATCTGGCGGGATGAGATCATGGCCTGCGGCGATGGGATGAATGATGTGGAGATGATCAGTCAGGCCGGACTTGGTGTGGCGATGGAAAATGGCGTTGAAGAAGTAAAGCGGGCGGCTGATCATATTACGGCGGCAAATGATGATGAAGGGGTGGCAAAGGCTATCGAAAAGTTTATACTAAAATAGGAGGAGCATATGTTAGATATTTTAAAGGCGATAATACTGGGAATTATAGAAGGGATTACCGAGTGGCTGCCGATCAGCAGTACCGGTCACCTAATTATTGTGGATGAGTTTATTAAGCTCGGAACAAGCGATGCGTTTAAAGAGATGTTTAACGTGGTGATTCAATTTGGCGCGATCATGGCAGTTGTAGTACTTTACTTTCATAAATTGAATCCATTTTCACCGAAAAAGAACACCAAACAGAAACGAAACACCTTTGAGTTATGGTTTAAAGTAGTAGTGGCATGTATTCCGGCAGCGGTAATCGGCCTGCCGCTGGATGACTGGATGGATAAGCACCTTCATAATTACATTGTGGTTGCGATCATGCTGATCGTGTATGGTGTTCTGTTTATCCTGGTTGAAAAGCGCAACGAAGGCATGACTCCAACGGTTACTAAATTAACTGAACTGACCTACTCCACGGCGCTTATCATCGGTTTATTTCAGGCTTTGGCTATGGTTCCGGGGACTTCCCGGTCCGGTGCTACCATCCTGGGAGCATTGCTGATCGGAACTTCACGTTATGTGGCAACTGAGTTTACTTTCTTTCTGGCTATTCCGACTATGGCCGGAGCCAGTTTAGTAAAGCTGATCAAGTTCCTGCTCAATGGAACCGGATTTACCGGTATTGAAATTGCGGTTTTACTGACTGGCTGCGTTACTGCATTTATTGTATCAATTATAGCCATTAAGTTTCTGATGGGATATATTAAGAAAAATGATTTTAAAGCATTTGGCTATTATCGGATTGCACTGGGTGTAATCGTTCTCGGGTATTTTGCCATTTTTGGATAAATCATCAAAGAGGTGGGTAATTATACAGGAAATATGTATGAATGCCCACTTGTTTTTTAGCTTAATTATGATAAAATAGAACAAGAGTTGTATTATTATGCAATTTATTTTTTATAAAGAATGTTGGAGGGATATTATGAAAATGAAAAAATTATTGGGTGTATTGATGGTATTGGCACTTGCCTGTATGGTGATGGCAGGATGCAGTTCGAACAAAGACAGTTCCGGTACCGGCAGCGAAGGAGCTGATACAACAGCGCAAAAAGAAGTTCTGACTATGGGTACCAATGCGGAGTTTCCACCTTATGAATACTATGAAAATGATCAAATCGTCGGTATCGATGCAGAATTTGCAGCAGCTATTGCTGAGAAATTGGGAATGGAACTGAAGATTGAAGATATGGCGTTTGATTCTATCATCCCGGCAGTACAGAGTGGTAAGATTGATTTTGGGGCAGCAGGTATGACGGTGACCGAAGACCGTCTTGCTAACGTAGACTTTACCGATTCATATTATACCGGACGTCAGGTGATCATCGTAGCAGAAGATAATACAGAAATTCTTGGTCCGGATGAGCTGGCTGGAAAGAAGATCGGTGTGCAGCAGGGAACGACCGGAGATATTTACGCAAGTGATGAATTCGGTGATGAAAATATCGAGCGTTACAGCAAAGGTATGGAGGCTGTACAGGCGTTGAGCCAGGGTAAGGTTGATGCGGTTATCATTGATGATCAGCCGGCTCAGACTTTTGTGAGTGAAAATGAAGGTCTCAAGCTCCTTGATACGGAGTATGCTGAGGAAGAATACGCAATGTGTTTTAAAAAGGGTAACGAAGAATTACTTGAAAAAGTAAATGCAGCGATTAAAGAATTAAAAGATGAAGGCACATTTGATACAATCGTAGATAAATACATTAATTAATCAGAATGGAAAAATATATATGGAAGCTTTGAAACTGAGATTTATAGCCAATTTTATAACCGATAATCGCTGGAAATATATTCTCGATGGGTTGAAAAATACCCTTATTGTAACCTTCCTGGCCCTCATTGTAGGAGTGCTGCTGGGATTTATTGTCGCGATTATCCGTTCCACTTATGATAAGACAGGGAAGCTGAAGGTACTGAATGTAATCTGTAATGTGTATCTGACGGTTATCCGCGGTACCCCGGTAGTGGTACAGCTTCTTATTATATATTTTGTGATTTTCGGAAGTGTCAATATCAGTAAAGTATTGGTTGCGGTCATCGCTTTTGGACTCAATTCCGGGGCTTATGTAGCGGAGATATTCCGGTCCGGCATCATGTCCATCGATCAGGGACAGTTTGAAGCCGGCCGCAGTCTGGGGTTTAATTACCGTGAGACGATGATTTATATCATTATGCCGCAGGCATTTAAGAATATCCTGCCGGCGCTGGGAAATGAATTTATTGTATTGCTGAAAGAGACATCGGTCGCTGGTTATATAGCCCTGCAGGATCTGACCAAAGGGGCGGATATTATCCGCAGCCGTACATATGATGCGTTTATGCCGCTGATAGCAGCAGCACTGATTTATTTAGTAATGGTGATAATCTTCACGAAATTAGTCAGTATGTTGGAAAGGAGGCTGCGTAACAGTGACCATTAATGGAGATGTTTTAATTAAAGTGGAAGATGTGCATAAGGATTTTACCGGCCTGCACGCGTTAAACGGCGTATCCGATGAAATCTGCAAGGGTGAAGTGGTTGTGATTGTTGGACCTTCCGGTTCCGGGAAGTCGACATTTTTACGTTCTTTGAATCTGCTGGAAGTTCCGACTTCCGGAAAGATTTATTTTGAGAATGTTGATATTACGGATAAAAAGACTAATATCGATAAGCACCGCCAGAAGATGGGAATGGTGTTTCAGCACTTTAATCTGTTTCCTCATAAGACGATATTGGAAAACATTACCCTGGCACCGATCAAACTATTGAAGAAGAGTAAGGAAGAAGCTGATAAACAGGGCATGGAACTGTTGAACCGGGTTGGACTTGCAAAGAAAGCCAATTCATACCCTTCGCAGTTATCCGGCGGTCAGAAACAGCGCATCGCAATCGTTCGCTCACTGGCGATGGATCCAGATGTAATGCTTTTTGATGAGCCGACATCAGCTCTGGATCCGGAGATGGTCGGAGAAGTGCTGGAGTTGATGAAGCAACTGGCCAGAGACGGTATGACGATGGTAGTGGTAACCCATGAGATGGGATTTGCCAAAGAAGTTGGAACCAGGGTGCTGTTTATGGATGAGGGTAAGATCAAGGAAGAAAATACTCCGAAGGAGTTCTTTGGGAATCCGGAGGAGCCCCGGCTTAAAGAGTTTTTATCGAAGATTTTATAGAGTTAGCAGGGGACGCTGCACGAATAAATGTTTCTGGAAGCGGCGAAGCGGATTTGGAGTATCTGTTTTGGCTGAAGAGGATAGATATGAGATACGAAAGAATGACGGTGGGGCGTTTTATCGAACGCCCTAACCGTTTTATTGCCTATGTGGAGATCGCCGGGCAGAGGGAAACCGTACATGTGAAGAATACCGGCCGCTGCAAAGAATTATTGATACCGGGGGCAGAGGTGTTTGTACAGCGGGCGGATAACCCGGAGCGTAAGACCCAGTGGGATTTGATCGGTGTCAAAAAAGGGAAACGGATGATCAATATGGATTCCCAGGTTACGAATAAAGTAGTAAGGGAATGGATTGAAGAAGGAAATCTGTTTACTGGCGTAACGCTGATCAGGAATGAAGTTACTTATAAAGGATCAAGGTTTGACCTGTATGTGGAATGCGGCGAACGCAAAATATTTATTGAGATAAAAGGTGTAACACTGGAAGATGAAGGAGCAGTCAGATTTCCCGATGCCCCCAGTGAGCGGGCGGTAAAGCATGTCCGGGAATTGGCGGAGGCGGTAAAAGACGGATATGAGGCATATGTGTTCTTTGTGATTCAGATGGCCGATGTCTGTTATTTTACTCCCTATACCGATATGCAGCCGGCCTTTAGTGAGGCGCTGAAGGCAGCTAAGGCAAAGGGGGTACATTTATTAGCCTATGAATGCAATGTGGGAATAGACCGGATTCGAATTACCAAAGAAGTGCCGGTTATTCTGCATAGTCCAGTACTGTATGAGATGACCGGATCTTTGATGGAATGGTACCGTGAGCACCACAGGAAACTGCCATGGCGGGAACAGGTCAGTGCCTATCATACGTGGGTATCGGAGATTATGTTGCAGCAGACTAGGGTCGAAGCGGTCAAGCCTTTCTATGCCCGTTTTTTGAAAGCTTTGCCGACGGTCAAAGATTTGGCAGAAGTAAATGAGGATAAGCTGCTGAAATTATGGGAGGGGCTGGGATATTATAACCGGGTCCGCAATATGCAGAAGGCAGCGATTCAGATCATGGAAGATCACAATGGCCAATTCCCCCACAGCTACGAGGAAATCCGTAAGCTAAAAGGAATTGGCGATTATACAGCCGGAGCAATCAGTTCTATTGCTTTCGGCATCCCAAAACCAGCTGTAGATGGAAATGTTCTGCGGGTAGTATCACGAATCTTGAACAGTGATGCGGATATCATGAAAGCCAGTGTTCGATCGGAAATAGCAGCAGCCATAGAGGAAGTAATTCCTCCTGGTGCAGCCGGAGATTTCAATCAGGCACTGATCGAGCTGGGTGCGATTGTCTGCGTACCAGGACAAGTTCCTAAATGCAGCCAGTGCCCCGCAGAAAAAATCTGCTGTGCCAGGCAAGAAGGCCGTGAGCAGGAATTGCCCGTAAAAAGCAAAGCCAAAGCCAGAAAAATTGAAAAGCGAACCATATTTTTAATCAAAGACGGCGAAAATCTGGCCATCCGCAAAAGACCAGGAAAAGGTCTTCTGGCTGGCTTATACGAATTCCCCAATATCCCGGGCTACCTGAATATGGAAGAAACAGCAGCATACAGTAAACAAATCGGCCTGATGCCCCTGCGCATCAAAGAGCTGCCCCCAGCCAAACACATCTTTAGCCACATCGAATGGCACATGAAAGGCTACGCTATTTTGGTGGACGAGCTGGAAAAGTCCTGTAAAGAAGAAGACATGCTGTTCATCGCCCCTGACGAAATCGAAAAACGATACCCCATCCCGTCTGCATTTGAAGCTTACACATTACATGCAGAAATAAAGCTCGGCCAGGGCAAATATAAATAACGACACAAGAACATTGCATTCGGTCAACAGCACGGAAATCATTATCATAAGAATCTTGATGAAGCAAATCAAAAGTAAAACGAAGAATATAAGGGAAAATTATGATTTGCTTAATACAATCTTTATGCTTTTGGGCTAGACTTATTATTATAACAAGCCTGATAAAGGAGTCAAAGTATATGAACATCGGAATTTTTACAGATACGTATTTTCCACAGA
>Ga0153972_1000771_pt1 | contig 10468 bp, 7 predicted proteins | sample TSGA056MetaG_FD_104732 | JGI IMG/M metagenome (GOLD analysis project Ga0153972, IMG submission 104732) | Attine ant fungus gardens microbial communities from Georgia, USA - TSGA056 MetaG | ecosystem: Host-associated > Fungi > Mycelium > Unclassified | place: USA: Georgia, George L Smith State...
ATCGGCAGGAATTGAATATATGTTCGAGCCGGGCCAATAGCCGCTGCCTGTGAGGGCCTTTGGCACACCGTCTGCAACACGGCAATAATAGTTCTCGTCATAGTTAAGGTCGATTGCGCAGCCCCAGCTATGGCGCAGCCTGTCTGTAAATCTTGCGCCGCCGTAAGTAGAAATCGGGAATCTTTCGGGATCATTATATATGTCATTAAAAATCAGCTTGATTTCGCCTGCAACCAGCGTGTGCACAGTAAGCGAAATTGTGGCAGAATACTTGTTTCCCGTTCCGTCAACCTTCCAGCACGGCACCTCAACCGTTGTCATATAGCCTGCGGCATCGCTGGCGCTTGTAAAGTAAGTCTTGCTCGCATCGCCAAACAGCGCAAGCTGGCGCTCTGCGGTTGACATTTCTCTGTACCGCATTGCAAACGAGGTGTAGTCGGTAGTCTCCTGGAAATTGATCGCTGCGCCTTCCTCAGCGAAGGAGGCCATCGTACGCTCTCCCGACCAGAGGATAAGGTAGATAACCTTTGCCGCCTGCGCTCTTGTAAGGGACTGCTCGCCACAATATGAGCCATCAACTGCATTCGAATCATCTTTCACGCCTGCGACAATGCCTTTACCGTAGACCTGCTCAACTGCATCCCTGTATTTATCGGGTATGCCGCTGTAGTCGGGAATATAGCTTGACGGGGAGGTAACGGTCGCTCTCCAGCCGTCCATGTTATTTAGCTTCGCTGCGGTTACGTTAGAGACGATCACCGCCATTTCATATCTGTTTATCGGCTGTGCCAAAGTTTCAACCGAGGCATCAAACAAGGTTTCCTGACTTTCCGCATCCACTAGCAGCAAATGGTTGTCTGTTGCGTTCTGCCAATATTGCGATGCCCAGCCCCAGTTGGGCGAGCCTGAGAAATTTATAAGTCCGGCAGCCTCGTTGATCATTTTCAAAAACTCGCCGCGGGTAACGGGGTTATCAGGCTTAAAGGTGCCGTCGTCATAGCCATTTATTATGCCGAGGCTCCCAATTTTTTCGATATACTCGTAATACCATGCCCATGTTTGAACGTCGGGAAACGAGCTCTGCGCATTTATGGGGATAAAACTTGCCTGAAGAACTATCATCAGGGCAATTATTATTGATGCTATCTTTTTGGTTTTTTTCATATATTTTTCCCTAATCTCTTTTAAAAACTAAATGTATAAGGCAGCAGCTTTGACAGCGAATAGCTGACATATCTTCCGCCTGCTTTAGAGCATAGAACCTCTATGTTCGGAGAAAACTCTGCCATAAACTGCCTGCATTCGCCGCAGGGCATACAGTAATTCTCGCCTTCACCTGCAACAGCTATACGGTTAAACGATCGCTTTCCTTCACTAATAGCTTTGCAAAATGCAACTCTTTCAGCACAAATGGTACTGCCAAGGGCCGCATTTTCAATATTGCAGCCGGTGTATATTGTACCGTCCTCGCACTCAAGTGCTGCACCAACCGAAAACTTTGAATATGGACTGTAGGATTTTGCTGACGCATCATGCGCCAGATTCAAGAGCTCTCTGTCCGTCATGATTAATTGTCCTCCTTTCGGATGCGGAAAACTACATATTTATATAATGTATAGTGCACAACAAAAATTACAAGGCTGATTATAATTTTAATTATATACACATTTATATAATAAGTCGACAGGTAATGGATGAATATGCTGGTTAAGAATGCCAAAACGACGTCAATGCCAATGTATTGAAGCATCTGTGCCTTTGTTCTGCCCTTTCCTTTTGCGAAGGTGTGGCGGCTATTTAGAATATATCCGCTCAGACTGCCGGCCATGAATCCGATTATCTGGCTTATCCCGACAGGGAGGAGTACAAGCTTGTATGAGATCGTAAAAATCCCGTAATCAATAACCGTGTTAAAAATGCCAATCACGCAATAGGTTATTACCATATGGAATTTCCCAAGTATCAGCTTAATAAAATCTTTCATTAGCGCTGACTTCCTTTAGTCGAAGCTTATCGTCCAGTCTTCAATCTTATTAAATATGTCATACTGGGTTGCCTTAATGCCCGTAATCACACCACGGCGGGACAAAATTTCGCATCGCTCAAAGCACACGGGCGTAATGCCGCCTGTTTCCAGAACGTAGCTGCACGCATCTTTAAATGCCTGAGCACGCTCTGTCTCGGGCGCAGCAAGATAGGCGTAGTACGCTTTTGCATAGCCGGCATCTGTGCATTTGGCATAGTTTAGCGCCGAACCTTCCTCAAACAGAGCCGAAATATTCCAGTCCGGCGTGAGTTTAAGCTCTCCATAATACATATCAAAGTCTCCGCTTTGCAGTGCGCTAATATAATCTGCATAGCTCAACTCATAAAGCGTTGTTTTTATTCCCATAGAATTGAGATTTTCGGTTATTTGCCTCGCTGCACGAAGTTTTACGGAGCTTTCGTTATTCACAATGAACTTAATGTCAATTTCAACAATAATGCCCGTTACTATACACTCAAGCTCTCCATCATTATCGTGATCGGCAATGTTGCCTTTTCCAAACAACTCGAGCGATTTTTCAAGGTCAAAATCAAACTTTGCTGCGTAAGAATCGTCGTACAGTGCAGTGCCCGGAAAGGCAGGAAGCGATGCCGCCACTGCCGCTCTTGCCATGTAGTTTTCGACGATTTCGTCTCTGTCTATGGCATAGTTCATTGCAGCACGGCATTCGGCGGACGAAAAGACATTGCTGCGCATATTGTAGCCGACATATTGCATATTCGTTGTGTTGTAATAGCGCTTGTCGTTTGAATTTCCGTAGCCCAGACTAAATGTTCCTGTGGGATCGTTTGTAACAATATCAATAAGCCCATCCTCAAATGCGCTAATTTTCTCCTGATTGTCGGAGTATGTGCGAAGATAGATAACATCTATCGGCATGCTTGCGTCTTTTCGGCTCTCTTCAGATAAAACAAGGCTGCCTCCGTCCTCTGAAAGCTTATATGGGCCGCTGCCGATTGGGGCCGATTCGCTAATGCTGCCCGATTTGATTATCGGGATGGTCAGAAGGCTCGGCAGTTGGCTGTTAGCCGGCGTTGCAGTGATTGCAAAGGTGTCCGAAGACAGCGTAGAAACTCCGTAAATATTTGCAAGCCTTCCTCTGTAGTAGCTTGAAAGCCTTGCCTGAGATATGGAATAAACAACATCCGCCGCCGTAAGGTTTGAGCCGTCAGAAAACTTAATGGAAGTATCGACAGTGAAAACCCACCACGAATAATCCTCCGTTACCGCCAAAGTAACAACTCTGCTCGACACCTCGAAATTCTCGTCAACTGTATAGACAAAGTCATACAGAAGCGAAGCAAACTGTAAATTAACCGCACTTTTCGTGCTAATCGGGTTTATGCTGCTGCCTGAATCATAGCTCACAGAAAAAACACTGTCCGCCGAAATCTTTTGCTGTACCTCCTGTCCAACAGTTTGCCCTAATTCGGCTTCGTCTGGCTCATCTTGCACATCACTGCTCGAGCACGCCGCAAAAGCCAGCGTCATACTCATAATCAATGCAATTGTGATTAAAAATTTAAGCTTAGTATTGACCATTTTAAGGTTCTTGCCTTTCTTTCTCCTATAGCGATATTAGCGTGCCCTGTGCACCCCGCTCGCCATTTGTGAATCGGTGCGAGAAGAACTTTTCATTTTCGCACATTGTACAGCTTTGCGAAACCGAAACGTTCTCTTCCTTCAGTCCGAGCTGTACAAGACGCCTTGCATTTGCGGTTTTTAAGTCCAGCAGAAATTTGCCCCTCTTCCTTGCTGTCACAAGGTCAGCACAGTCTCCGATATATTCTTCGCAGGCCTTAACAACCTCTGCTCCAACCTCAAAGCAGCAATAGCCTATCGCAGGCCCAATCGCCGCATTGATGCTGCGGCAGTCTGCGCCAAGTGTGCACATTTCTTCAACAGCTTTTTTCAAAATATCAGCAACCGAGCTGCGCCATCCGCAATGCACTGCTCCGATAACGCCGTTTGCGTCATCGCACAAAATAACAGGCACGCAGTCTGCCGTAAAGCAGATAAGCGGAAGCCCATTCTGGCTCGTAACAATGCCGTCACATTCATATTGCAAAGGTTCAAAATGTCCTCTTGCGTCATCTTTCGTAACTGCACGCACTTTGTTGCCGTGAACCTGATTTGTGTAAGCCATTTGGCTTGTATCAATCCCTGTCGCTTTTGACAAACGGGCGTAGTTTTCTAAAACATTCTCCCTTAGATCACCCCGGTTTTCCCCAAGGTTCAATGAAGCAAGACGCCCTGTGCTAATACCGCCCGTGCGAGAAGCGAACGCATGGCGCGCCCTGATGTTTTCGGACACCAGGTATGTCACTCCATTTTCATTTTTCTCGACGAATTGGTTATTAAACATTATTCCTCTCTGCCGCAGCAGTCTTTATATTTCATCGGAAGTCCGTTGGGCCTAAGCTTACCGCAAGGGCACGGATCGTTTCTTCCGGGCTTCTTCACTTTTTTCATAGGCATGCGCTTGACGGAATCATCTCCGCCGGCATTCTCTACTGCATTTATTGAAACGCTTTTGCGCTCAACACCACGCTCCTTATTGACCTTCGCCGTGAACATACGGCGGACCACCTCGTGGCGCATACCTTCGATCATGCTCTCGAACATTTCAAAGCCTTCCTGTTTGTAGGCATCAACAGGCTTGATGTTGCCGTAGCCACGAAGTCCGATACCACGGCGAAGCTCGCTCATAGCGTCGATATGCTCCATCCAGTATTCGTCAACAACACGAAGCATTATTACACGCTCAAGCTCGCGCATAAGAAGAGTTTCTGTGCCTGGAATCAGCCCAAGCTCCTGCTCCTTATCCTCATATACCGAAACGGCGATTTCTTCGCACTGCTCGCAAAGCTGCTCAGTTGTAGTCCCCTGAACATACGGAATCTGGCCGTAGCGCAAAAACAGCTTTTCAAAAGGCATAAGCACCGCACTTTGCTCTTCGCTGCTTTGCGGGGCACTATCTCCGATGGTTACGGCAATATATTCTCTTATCATGCTCACGATGCTCGACTTTATATCATCCCCATCAAGTACCTTGTAACGCTGCTCATAAATCAGGTTACGCTGGGTGTTCATGACATCGTCATATTCAAGCGTGTTCTTGCGGGTCTGGAAATTGCGGCTTTCAACAGTTTTCTGCGCCTGTTCGATAGCATTCGACAGTATTTTGTGGTCAATCGGCATATCCTCTTCGACGCCAAGCGAATCCATCATGCCAATAATGCGCTCCGAGCCGAACAGTCTCATAACATCGTCTGTCATAGATATGAAGAATCTGCTCTCGCCAGGGTCACCTTGACGGCCTGCACGGCCACGCAGCTGATTATCAATACGGCGTGACTCATGGCGCTCTGTACCGAGAATGTAAAGTCCGCCTGCCGCACGAACCTGCTCAGCCTCTGCGCCGATATCCGCCTTGTAGCCTTCGAGCCGGCTTGCGTAATACGCCCTTGCCTCTAGTATTTCCTCGTCACCAGTTTCGGCATAGCCGGTTGCTTCGGTGATAACCTCCTCCGAGTAGTCTTTTTTTCTAAGATCATTTTTAGATAGATACTCGGCATTACCGCCAAGCATAATATCAGTACCACGACCTGCCATGTTGGTGGCAATTGTAACGGCTCCAAGCTTACCCGCTTGAGCGACAATTTCAGCTTCCTTTTCGTGATTTTTAGCGTTTAGAACATTGTGCTTAATTCCCGTTTTTGTAAGGAGCTTTGAAACGTGCTCACTCTTTTCAATCGAAACGGTACCAACAAGCACAGGCTGTCCCTTTTCGTGGCAAATCTTAATTTGCTCGATAATCGCCTTGTCCTTTCCGGCCTCGCTTTTATAAACAACGTCCTGATGGTCAAGTCTCGCGAGGGGCTTGTTCGTCGGAACTTCAACAATGTCAAGCCCGTAAGTCGAAACAAACTCCTCCTGCTCTGTAACCGCTGTACCTGTCATGCCGCTAAGCTTGCGGTAAAGCCTAAAATAGTTCTGGAAAGTGATTGTTGCAAGGGTTTTGTTTTCTCTTGCAACCTCAACGTGTTCTTTTGCCTCGATGGCCTGATGCAGCCCCTCGCTGTATCTTCTTCCGACCATAAGACGGCCTGTAAATTCGTCAACGATAATAACCTCGCCGTCTTTTACGACGTAGTCAACATCGCGTTTCATGGTGCCATGCGCCTTGATTGCCTGATTGATATGGTGGCTCAAGGTTGAGTTGTCAACGTCAGCAAGATTTTCAAGCCCAAAATGGCTTTCAGCCTTCGCAATTCCTCGTGCAGTAAGAGATGCGGAGCGTCCCTTTTCGTCAACAATATAGTCGGCGTCGATGTCCTCGCTCTCCTCCTGCTTTTCGTCAACCGTGGCGTAAACAAGCTTTTTCAGGCGGCTTACAAAATCGTCTACCTTGCGGTAGAGGTCGGTGCTCTCGTCGCCCATGCCTGATATTATCAGAGGAGTTCTTGCCTCATCAATCAAGATTGAGTCAACCTCGTCAACGATGGCATAGTTATGACCACGCTGCACCATGCTGTTTTTATATATCGCCATGTTATCACGGAGATAGTCAAAGCCCATTTCATTGTTTGTGCCATAGGTTATGTCGGCCCTGTAAGCCTCCTGCCGCTCTTCATTCAACAGCCCGTGCACAACAAGTCCAACGCTAAGTCCGAGGAAGGCATGGACCTTTCCCATCCACTCGCTGTCACGTCGCGCCAGATAGTCGTTAACTGTGACAATGTGAACTCCGTTGCCTTCAAGCGCATTAAGATAAGCCGGCAGAACGGATACAAGCGTTTTGCCTTCACCTGTTTTCATTTCGGCAATTCTTCCCTGATGCAGAACAAGGCCGCCAATAAGCTGAACGCGAAAAGGCTTCATTCCCAAGACACGCCATGCAGCCTCACGAACAGTTGCAAACGCTTCAGGCAGAATGTCATCAAGCGTTTCACCGTTTCTTAGTCTTTCCTGAAACTGGGGAGTCTTTTCTTTTAATTGCCTGTCACTAAGAGCCGCATATTCTGCGTCCAGCGCTTCAATTTTATCTATAATCGGATTAATCTTTTTTAACTCTCTGGTGGAGTATGTTCCGAAAACCTTACTGATGATTCCCATTAAAACTACCTTCTGTCTTCCGTTTTTACGAATATTATTTTGTTTTTTCGCAAATTAGAGTTTACCATACAAATGTTAATAAATAAAGTCTTTTTTGGCGTATACCGTCCAGCAAAGTATTTTTTCGGAAAAACAAGATTGCAGTAAAGAAAGAAATGCGATACAATGAAGGGCAATGGGAAATCGAAAAGAGAACGATTTGGAGGATAAAGATGATGGCACAGTCGGGGTTTGATGGCGAAAAATATCTAAAAATGCAATCAGAAAAAATCCGTGAGCGCATTGCAAACTTTGGGGACAAGCTCTATTTAGAGTTTGGCGGTAAGCTTTTCGACGATTATCATGCGTCAAGGGTTCTTCCCGGCTTTGCGCCGGACAGCAAGGTTCGTATGCTTATGGAAATGAAAGACGTCGCCGAAATCGTCATCGTAATTTCCGCAGCAGATATCGAAACTGGCAAGCTTCGCAGCGATCTCGGAATAACCTATGACTCCGATGTTTTAAGGCTTATTGACGCATTCAAGGAGTGCGAATTGCTTGTCGGCTGCGTCTGCATAACCCACTTTGCAGGTCAGCCTGTCGCACTTGCCTTTCAGAAACGGCTTGAATCCCTTGGGGTCAAGGTTTACAGGCATTATACGATCCCCGACTATCCTTCCAATACCGCACTGATCGTTTCGGACGACGGCTTCGGCAAGAACGACTACATAGAAACAAGCCGCAAGCTTATCGTGGTAACCGCACCCGGCCCCGGAAGCGGCAAAATGGCTACGTGCCTGTCCCAACTTTTCCACGATAATAAGCGTGGCCTGCGTTCTGGCTATGCAAAATTTGAAACCTTCCCTATATGGAATCTGCCTTTGCAGCACCCGGTCAACCTTGCTTATGAGGCCGCAACCGCCGACCTGAATGATATCAACATGATTGACCCGTTTCACCTTGATGCCTACGGTGTAACAACGGTGAATTATAACCGTGACGTTGAAATTTTCCCTGTTTTGAGCGCAATTTTCACCAAAATCTATGGATATTCCGCTTATCGCAGTCCTACCGACATGGGGGTTAACATGGCAGGCCTCTGCATCTCCGATGACGAAGTCTGCCGCAGTGCTTCTAAGCAGGAGATTATCCGCAGGTACTACTCCGCTTGCTGCGGAGTTATTCAGGGCAGAAATGATAAAAACCAAGTATCAAAGCTTGAGCTTTTAATGAACAGCGCAGGCATTTCAGTCGCCGACAGAAAGGTTGCAGCCGCCGCAAATGCCAAAGCAGAGGCAACAAACGCACCAGCCGTTGCGCTGCAGCTCCCAAATGGCAAAATAATCACAGGCAAAACCAGCTCCTTCCTGGGAGCATCATCGGCTTGCCTTTTGAATGCTCTTAAAGAGCTTTCGGACATCGACCACGAAGCTCTTCTCATCTCACCGGAGGTTATCGAGCCAATTTGTCATCTCAAGGTGGATCACATGGGAAATCACAACCCCCGGCTGCACACCGACGAAACGCTTATCGCTCTTACAATCTGCGCAGCAGGAGATGTGCTTGCCGCCAAGGCGGTCGAGGCTCTCGGTCTTCTTAAAGGCTGCGAGGCGCATTCCTCTGTCATACTCTCCCAAGTGGACGAGAGTGTGTTCAAGAAGCTGGGCGTCAATATAACCTTCGAGCCCAAACACCAGACTTCGAAGCTTTATCATAAATAAATGGCAAAGTTAAGCGGGCTTTGGGAAGCCAACATAAAATATGATATGCCGACCTGTGCCGATGCAATAAAGCGCACAACTTATTACATTATGAACGGAAAAAGCCTTGGCTACAGTGCCGTGAAGATAATTCACGGCTACGGAAGCACAGGGCAAGGCGGTAAAATTCGCACTGAAGTGCGAAAATATCTTGATGACAAGGTTAGAAAGCATCAAATTCGATACTATATCAGGGGCGAAGATTTTTCAATCTTCGATCAAAAATCACGTGATGCCTTTATGCTTTGCGACGATTTGCGCCGAGATGAGGATTTAGAACGCCACAACAATGGTGTTACCTTCATTATTTTCTGAAAAGTCCTTGACATTTTCAGAAACAAGTGGTATCATTTTCAGGCTTGCGGGTGTAGTTCAATGGTAGAACACCAGCCTTCCAAGCTGGATACGAGGGTTCGATTCCCTCCACCCGCTCCATCGTCAGAACAAATTATTCTGACCATCTCGAAAGCACGAACGCACCCCCGCATCGCCTCACAAAACAAGTTTTGTGAGGATAAGGAAGAACAAATTATGCGCAATAGATGTCAGCAAAAGGCTGATGCAACGAAGCGCAATTTGTTCTGACGCCGAGCGCCAGTAGCTCAGTTGGATAGAGCAACTGCCTTCTAAGCAGTAGGCCGGGGGTTCGAGTCCCTCCTGGCGTGCCATTTCTTTTTCGCACGAAACGGGCCGCACAAGCGAGTAAATCGTCCCGCCCCTCGCATCTTCTGCAAAACAAGTTTTGCGAGATAAGAAAAAACGAATAAAGCGCAACGGATGCCACAAACGGCTGACGCAGTGGAGCGCAATTTGTTATGACGCCGCCGTGGTGGATATAGCTCAGTTGGTTAGAGCACCGGATTGTGGTTCCGGGGGTCGAGGGTTCAAATCCCTTTATCCACCCCATAATGCAGAAGGGATTGGCAACACCAGTCCCTTCATTTTCTCAATACAGGGGCGTGGTGAAGTGGTAACACATCAGACTTTGACTCTGACATGCGTAGGTTCGAGCCCTACCGCCCCTGCCATCCCCGGCACATATCATTCGCATCCCCCTACGAGCGAAAGCTTGGCTTTTGCGAGGACAATAGAAGAACAAATGTTGCGGAACGTATGTCAGGCCTAAGCCTGACGCAGTGGAGCGCAATTTGTTATGATGCTATGCCCCAGTAGCTCAGTCGGCAGAGCACCTGCCTTTTAAGCAGGGTGTCCCGAGTTCGAATCTCGGCTGGAGCACCAAATAAAACCCTGTAGTTTCAAGGGTTACAGCTGATAGGGATATTAGCGGCGGAGAAGTTTTTTCCGCCGCTAATCCTGTTTGTACCACAAACAGGAAGCTCGCCTATCCTGCCTATAGTTTGAGTTGTTGATTTTGCATGTTGTAATATTGAATAAAATGCCGTTAATATCTTTAGAAAGCGGTCAATTAACCAAAGAACATAAAAATGAATTAGTAGAAAAAATGACTCAACTTGCATCAGAAATTACACATATTCCAAAGGAATTTTTCATGGTTACTATTAAGGAATTGCCAGATGAAAACATTGGAATTGGCGGCAGAACC
>Ga0153972_1000773_pt1 | contig 10456 bp, 2 predicted proteins | sample TSGA056MetaG_FD_104732 | JGI IMG/M metagenome (GOLD analysis project Ga0153972, IMG submission 104732) | Attine ant fungus gardens microbial communities from Georgia, USA - TSGA056 MetaG | ecosystem: Host-associated > Fungi > Mycelium > Unclassified | place: USA: Georgia, George L Smith State...
ATAGACCGCGTCCACAGCATAGCCCTGCTGGGTCAGCAGGACACTGAGCACCTCCGTTAACGGACGTTCGTCCTCCACAAGCAGTATACGCAACGCAATCTCCTCCTCTATTATTTCTATTATTATAGTATAAGCTTAAAATAACATTGAACGCAAGGCCTTTTTGCCCCGCACAGGGCGCCTCCGCACAGGGCGCCGCCGTATCGCGGCACGGTGGACGGCATGTATTTTGCAGCGGCATTCATGGGCGGCAGATATTTGAAGCTGCAGAGGATCGGGAAACATATCTACAAAATGTGACACGGCGGCGCAATTGTGGATGCGTAACAGCATAGTATAAGTTACTAAGGCAGCACGCGAATTGTGCGGTGCTGCCCTAAGCTTTTTGGAGGAGTTTACATGTCTCTTAACCATATAAACGCTTGCCCGCAATGCGGTTGTTTTTCGTGTGGTTGCTTTATCTCAATCCCTGGCGCCACCGGCGCCACCGGTTCCACTGGAGCCACCGGTTCCATCGGCCCCACCGGCGCCACCGGTTCCATCGGCGCCACCGGCGCCACCGGTTCCATCGGCGCCACCGGCTTCACCGGTGCTGCCGGCGCCACTGGATCCACTGGACCCACCGGGCCGCAAGGCGCGCAAGGAGCAGACGGAGAGTCCGCTTATCAAATTGCGGTTGATAATGGATTTACCGGCACGGAAACCGAATGGCTGGATGGCCTAAAAGGGGAAACCGGGCCGCAGGGACCAACCGGCCAACCTGGGACAGAGATCATTGCGTTTGCTGCAAATCTGAACCGGACAACAACATTAGTGCCTGGGAACATTATACCATTTCCTGACGCGCAAATTTTATCATCCGGTATTACGATAAATGCTGCAAACACTATATTTACTATCGCAAGTACAGGTACGTATCTGATCTCTTTTCAGTTTAATTTTACAGGAACAAACGATAAACAAGTGACGCTGAGGATAAATGGTGTAACATATGAACCGGCGACATCATATATAGGTGTCAATCAAACGAACGCAGTTCAAATTCATTCTACGGTACTTGTGGATATCACAGCAGGTTCTACTGTATCTCTGTGGATATGGGGCGCTTATCAGCCTCCCGCAATTCTTTTGGCTGGAAATGCGGTATCCATTGTGCAGGTGAAAAGGGGATGATTCGGGGTTCGCCCTGAGGGCTTCAAGAAGAAGGGTCTCCGGGAAGTTAATTCCCGGAGACCACGCAAGCCGCAGTTCAGCGGCTTCGTCGATTGCCCGTTAGAGCGCTGTATAGTTCATAACGATTTGCGCCACCTGCGCCCTGGTCGCCGTGTCCAGGGGAGCCACAGTGCCATCACCCATTCCGTTTATCATCTGTATTCCAACCGCCCATGACATGGCGGCCTGCGCCCAGTTGGAAATACTGCCGCTGTCGCTGAACACGGCAAGCGCTCCTGTGGCGGAAACGTCGCCTTCAAAAGCGACGGTATAGCGGTACATCATAACCGCGATTTGCTCGCGGGTGATGCTGGCATTCGGTGAAAAGGTTGTGTCGGAGGTTCCGTTCACAACGCCGTTTTGATACGCCCAAATCACCGACACGCTCTCAGAGTCGGTAAATACACTGTTCTGCTTTACTTCCGGTGAGCCGGAAAGCCTGTAAAGCGCCTCCACCAGCATGAGCCTGGTCATAGGTGCGTCAGGGGAAAAGGTATTTTGCCCGGTAAGGTCAAAGAGACCCTCCGCTATCACATAATCTGCCGCGGCGGCGTACCAGGCGTTATCCGAAACGTCCGAATAGTTGGTCGGCTCCGGCGGCGTATGTGTCACCGCGTTTTCTTGCCACGCCAGTATCGGATAGCCGCTGTTTATGCCGTTGGCATCCGTGATAAACGCGCCGCCGAGTTTTTCCAAAAACGCCGCGTTTTTCATCTCATCGGCCGTAAGCTCTGTCACGGCGCCATCAGCTTTTCCATAGTAGCCGCCCCCGGGGGCGCTGCCTGTAAGCCAGTAGCAGTTGTCCACCTGCGTGCCGCTGCCGTTGTTTGTGCCGATAGCCATCGCGTAGCTGTCGCGCGTGGCGCTGATCGTGCCGATGTTGTAGCAGTTTTTAACCACAATCTCGTTGCTGCCCACAATACCGCCGGTAGGGCAGAAATATGTCGTGCTGACATATCCTGCGTTATAGCAGTTGCGGACAACGCCGCCGTTCCAGCTCGCGCCGACGATGCCGCCGCAACCCTTAGCGTCCGTATTCGACACTGTCGCAAAGTTCGCGCAGTTCTCAACTATGGCGCCGGTGGAACCGTCGCCGTTGTTATATGACGTTTTACCGATTTTACCGACAATCCCCCCAACGGAGCGGTTTGCGTATATGTATCCGGTAATAGCCAGATTGCGAACCGCAGGATCCACGGGGCGTGTGGCGGCGGGATCATCGTCGTGCACCCCGAGCCTGCCTATCAGCCCGACGCTCTGCCCGTCACCATAGTTGCCGATTGAGCAGTGGCGGTAGCAGTATATATTGTAAATTGTGTGTCCCTGTCCGTCCAGAACGCCGCAGAAAGATGAGCCAAGCTTCGTGTCGGAATTATTTAACTCCATCAGGTACTGCCCGCCTAATGGCATGTAGTTCGGCCCGCTCCATTCGCGGGTTGCGGTGTCATACCTGCCGCCCATGTCAAGGTCGGCGGTGAGGTAAACGGTTTTACCATTGAAATCGTCCGCGCCGTAGTGGTACTGCTCGGTGGTCTTGTTTTGCGAGCTGGCGTCGCTCTCACTCTCCCCAGACGTATTATCCACAATAAAGGAGCTGCTGCCGATGACGTTCGTAATCTCCTTGTTGTAAATGCCGTTGACGATGGCGGCCAGACCCGCGAACTGCTCGGGCGTGCCAATATAAAACGTGTCATCTTCACTGTTATACCATGACACATCAATTGTGATGCCGTCCCATGCCGCGGGAGAGGCGGCGGATACCGTCAGCGGAAGTAGGGTAATGAAAAGCGCGGCCATGAGTAAAAGGGTAAAAAGCTTTTTCATCAAATTTTCCTCCATTTTTTAATGATTGATTAGGGCTTGTTTGAAAATTCAAAATACCCGTCGTTTTCGATTTTTCAAACAGCCCATAGAGCGAAATTCAGGAAATGGAATCTATTTGCCGCGGCTTCGCGTATATCTCCTATACCCCTGAAACCCGCCCAAAACCAGGAAGAACAGCAGGCAAACGCCCAAGAAAGCTACTACCAGCGGGTTATTCTTTACAAGGGAAGCAAGCGTAGTATCAACTTCAAAGATCTCGGCTTCGCTCACCTCCGGTTTCTGCACCTCGGGTTCGTTCACCTCCGGTTCCTGCACCTTGGTTTCTGCCAGCGGTTCATCAGCGGAAGCCTCCGCCTCTGATCCGCCCTGCTCCGCAGAGGCGCTGTTCTCATTGAGGGTTGCTGCGGTCAATGGGGCAGAGCCCGCGCTATCCCGCGCGACAATGTCGCTTACCGCCGCTGTGCTTTCTCCGGCAGCACCACGTTCAGCGCTTGTGCCGCCCCCAGTGTCGCCGCCAGTGTCGTCGCCCCCATTTCCGGAAGTATCATTGCCGCCTGTACCGCCTGTACCGCTGTCTGTGCCACCGCCTGTACCGCTGCCGCTGCCTGTACCGCTGCCCGTGCCGGAGCCGGAGGGGGTCACCTCATTTTCCTGCGACTCATCTTTCTGAATTTGCGTCTTTTGAATAGCGCACGACACGGCGGCATTCGTTTCAAATGCCAGGGAAAAACCGGATTCTTCCGTAATATCTTTTTGTTCGCCGTTTGCATATAGCACGGTCACGCTGGACAATTCATAGGTATAGCTATGATCTCCGTCGGATTCGGATTCCGGTACGGTTACGTTTACCGAAATAAACGATTCCGTGCTGCCGTATACTGCGTCAACGCCCTCGTCCTCCGTGCTGATTCCTTCGGCGCTCAAAATGATGTTTTCCGCATACTCACCGGATGTCGTGACCTGGTAATAGCTTGGGGTGCCCAATACGGGGTGTCCTGTGTCTCCCTGCGTCCATATTCCCCTGTGCGCGGACGATTCGTCCACACTTAGCAGTAGGGCGTCCACACCGCCGTCGTCCGCGGAAGCTGGTTCACTCATGTCCAGTAGGTACGCCACCTCGCCGCTATTGAATGCCAAAAGTGATTTTTGCACCGCGCCCGCATTCGCGTCAACCTCTGTCTGCCCGGTATAGTAGTAACAGTTGTCAAGCGTTATGGTAACATATTCTCCACTCACGCCCGCAATTGCGTTTGCCACTGCGTTAGACGCGGTAATGCTTCCGCTATAATGGAAGCTGTATTTCACGTTGATGGTGGCTGAAATAGCGCCTCCCGCCAGCCCGCCTACATAGTCGCCGCCGGAAATGTTACCGGTGTTGTATGCTTCCTGTATTGTGGTGGCCTGGCCTGCCAGTCCGCCGACATAATTGCTTGTGGCGGAAATATCGCCTTCGTTAGACGATTTACTAATCGTAGCTGCCCGGCCTGCCAGTCCGCCGACATAACTGCCTGCGGCGGAAACATCGCCGTTGTTTGACGCTTCACTAATCGTAGTTACCCGGCCTGCCAGTCCGCCGACATAACTGCCTGCGGCGGAAACATCGCCTTCGTTAGACGCTTTACTAATCGTAGTAACCTGACCTGCCAGTCCGCCGACATAACTGCCTGCGGCGGAAACATCGCCGTTGTTTGACGCTTCACTAATCGTAGTTACCAGACCCGCCAATCCGCCCACATAGGCTGTGCCTGTTATTTCGCCCGCATTCGTGCTGTCCTCAATGACGGGCGCGAATCCGGCGATGCCGCCCACATATTCGATGCCGCCGGAAACATCGCCCTCATTGCTGGACATCTGGATCGTGATACTAGATATGGGGATAGTTCCAACGATTCCGCCGACATACTGACCTGTGCCGGAAATGGCGCCGCTGTTATTGCAATTTGTCAAATATGCGTGCTCCCAGGTGTTGCTATACCTGCCGTATTCTCCCGCGATACCGCCTACAGAAGCGCTGCCGCTCACCACGCCGGTATTTTTGCACGCGTCCAGGTATCCGGAGCCGTTTTTAAGGCCAACAATACCGCCGGTATACGTGCCGCTGCTGCTGACGTCGGCTCCATTTTCACAGGAGTAAACATTTGCCTGAGACCACCCTACGATACCGCCGACATACGAGCCTGTGCCGGAAATAGTGGAGCCCGCCTCTGTCACGCAGTTTTGTATCGTGACTTCTGTCGTTTCACCGCCATTACTTGTGGAGCTGTCCGTCGTCCAATAGCTTCCGCCGGCAATTCCGCCCACTCTGCCGCCGCCTGAAATACTGGAACCGGCTAACAGTGTGCAGTTTTCAATCACGCCCGAAAAGCTGCCGCTCCTGGCGTTACTGGCCGCCACGCCGCCAATGTTGGTTCCCCCTGTTGTCAAAGCCATTACGGCCTTCACGTTTACCCCTGAGATTGTTCCGTAATTAAACGCGGCCACGCCTCCAATAAAATTTACGGTTGAACTGACGCTGATGTCAATCGTGCTGTCCTTAATTGTACCATAGTTGTATCGGGCCACACCGCCCCAATTCGATATGGCCGGACTGGCGACAGCGCCTTTCACATTTAGATTTTTTATTACGCCGTCCTCGCCGATATAGCCAAACAAGGGGAGCGCGGAATCCACAGCCAATGTTACCGTATGACCGCCGCCGTCCAGCGTGCCGTTAAACTGGGAGCCGGCGGTTCCGATTGCGCTCGTCCAGGCGCTCAGGTCGATATCCTCTTTCAATATAAACGATTTACCGCTGTAGTCGTCGCCCTTGGAGACCATGATTGCCAGATCCTCAAGCGCGTTAATGTCAACCTCCGCGGGGTTATCCGCTGTTCCGCTTAAATAATCAAACTTCTCCCATTGGGCATACAGCGTTAACGATTCGGAGCTGATTCTGTCGGTATCAAAATCCCACAGCGCGCCGCCGGAAGCGGTGGTTGACCAGCCCAGGAAATGATATCCGATTTGATCGGACACATCGGGGATATAACATGCCGGGTCAGCCGGTTTTCCTTTAATTTTGCTGCCCTGTACACCGCTTCCAGTGTACTTGCCGTCTTGATATAGTGCCGCTGTATCGGTCGTTGCCGCAGCCAGGCTCGGCAGATTCAGCTGGTACACGATCTCAATCGTTCCGGCGGTGCCCCATCCCGCATACAGGGTAAGGTTTTGGGACGCCGCGGTTTGGAGGTCGTACGCCTGTGTGCAGTCCGCATCCAGATACCATCCGGTAATATAGTAGTCTATGATGTCCTCGGCGGTTACTTCAGAATCCTTGACAGGGACAGGGGCGGTTACAGCGCTCCCCGCCGCCACAGCTACAGTTTTTTCAACGGGATTGCCGTCTTCCTCAAAATATCCGCCGTTCGCGTTGAAGATAACCGTATAAGATCCCGTGCCCGGCTGAACAAAGCTGACCGAGACGGTTACATCCTCCTTGGGCATGGTAAACGGTTCAGTGAACGCCGCGCCCTGTCCGCTTGTGGACTGATTGACCTTTCCACCGGTAGATTCTATATGCAGAAGCTCGACAATATAGCCGCTGTCCGGGGTAACAGCCATTGTGACGGTTTTACTGCCGTTGGTAGTCATATAGCCTGTCAGAGCTTGCCCGGCGGTTCCGCTTGTGAGCAGCCCCGGAACGGACAGGCTTCCGTTTGCCCCCACCTGCACGTCCACCTTATACAGCTCCATATTCGTCTGCCCCGCGTCCATCAATACAGGGTAGCCGTCGCTCTCGCTCTGTGTCCATACGCCCAGACGGTCATCTGTTCCGCCGCCGTCCAGCAGGTAGGCTACTTCATAATTGGCGAAGGCGTCCGCGTCCTTCGGGGTGGGGGGCGTGGCGGTGGCCTTATCCGCCGGATCAGTGAGTCCGGCAGACAGATAATAGCAGCCTGGCAGGTAATAGCAGTTGTTGTAAACGGCGCTGGCAGCGGGCAAGCTCTCAATTGCGCCGATTCTTACGGTTGTGGCTACCGTGTCATTTTCGACACTCCCGTAGTTGTAGCAGCTGGTGATTGTCCAGGTGGTGGGTCTGTCGCCCACGACCCCGCCCGTGTAGCCAACATAGTTGCTGGCGATCCTGCCGACGACAGCGCCCGAATTGTAGCAGTAAGACAGCGCACCATTTGCACCGATCAGCTGCCCCGCCACGCCGGCGACGTATCCGCGTGCGCCTGTAACATCGCCGGTATTGTAACAGCGGGAAACGGCGACAGTTGTTGCGCAGTAGCCAAAAACTCCGCCTGTATTGCCTGAACCATACGTATGGGTGGAAGCGATAGCCCCCGTATTATAGCATCGTTCGAAGCGCGCGCCCGTGCCCGTGCCGTACAGGTAGCCCGCCACGCCGCCGGTATGTTGTGCGCCGCTCGTGACGTCGCCCGTATTATAGCAGTTTTCAAAGGCAACACTATAGCTATAGACATATCCAAACACGCCGGCGGCATAGGTGCTGGAAGCGGCTGTGGTGCTCATGATGCCGCCCTCATTGTAACAGCCGGTCAGCGTGGAATAGGTGTTGACATAAGCCGCTACTCCGGCGGTATGCGTCCCGCTGGATGAGACAGTCCCGGTGTTAGAGCAATGTTCAATTGTCGCGCGAATATTAATATGGGAAACCACGCCGGACGCATAGTTGCCGGTGCTCGTTATATTGCCGGAATTTGCGCTGTTTCTTATCGTGGAAGGCGCCGCGTCTGTACTGAGGATTTGCCCCCCAATGCCCGCGGTATAAGTGCCGGTGGTTGCGCCGCCGGTGATCGTGCCGGAGTTGGAAGCGCCGTCTATCACGATGCCGGGCCCGGAATATCCGACAATACCGGCGGTGTGCGTCGTACCGCCGACGATTGCGCCCGTATTGGAGACGTCTGTCATTGTCGCGCCGGTGCTTGCGGTTGCGCTCGCGCCAAATAGATATCCCACAATGCCGCCTGTATAGGTCGTACCGCCGGTGATATTCCCCTGATTGAGACAGTCGGTGAAGGCAGCTGGGGCGCTGTCTGTGGAGCAGGCATAGCCCACGATGCCGCCGAGGTAGCCGGCGGAGCCCTTCACGGTGACATTCGCCGTGATATGCTCAAAGGTGCCCGCATTCGCGTAGCCCGCGACGCCGCCGAGGTATCCGGCGCCGATGATGCTGCCGGATATCGTGAGATTTTTGACGGCCGCGCTATCTATGTATCCAAACAGCCCCTGATAGCTTGCGGTGTTGGCAATCGACAGCGCGGAAATGGTATGCCCGCCTGCGTCAAATGTGCCCTTGAACGGAGCGGTGCTTGTGCCGATAGGCGTCCATTGGAGGATTCCACCGGCGTTCAGATCAATATCGGCCGCAAGGCTGACCGTTTTACCGGAAAAAGTAACAGCGCCAGTCACTCCTTCCGCTTTGCCGTCCGTCGTACCGTTTACCAAACGGGCAAGCCCCAGCAGCTCCGCCGCGCCGGTTATTGTAAATTCTTCAGCGTCAGGATCCTCTGTATACCAGTCGTACGCCGCTCCATCAACAGACCATCTGGCCAGAAGAATGGTATCCTGAATAATCAGCGTATTGAAATCAAATGTAAGAGGCGCCCATTTGGTGGCGGCGCCCTCCGCGTCTGTCTCCGTGACGAGATACCAGCCCATAAATTCGTATCCTTGCCGGATAACACCTGTTTTCTCCGCCACAGCTGCCTGGTATGAAACCATCTCCGATTCGGTTTTATTCCCCTCGCCGTTTGTCTCCGCGTACCCATAATCAAAGGTAACCGTCAAGCCGGCCAAGCCCCAGTTGGCATAGAGCGTGGTGCCAGAAACCGCCTCGTCAAAATCAATCGGATCCGACGTCCCCTTCGCGTCCGTATGCCAGGATAGGAGACGGTAGCCCGATTTGATAAACGCGGTGGGGTCGGTGACCGTGCCGTCGTTGTTTTTTGCCGCAACGACCGTATTGTCGCGTTGGGAATACATATCGGCTCCAAGCGCGGCCATACTGCTCTCGTTGTAATTAAACGTAACGCCCGTCTGTCCCGCCGCCTGATACAAGACCGGGTATCCGCCGGAACTCGCCGTAAAGGCGTAACCGATCCGCGCAAGAAGAGCGTCGCTTTTCATATCCGCCTCAGACATGGCGGCGATGGTGTATGAAGTCCAGTCCGTTGCGTCCGACAGGTAGTAGTTGTAATAATATTGGCCTGTTGCGGGCGTGCCTGAAATGTTAACGCCGTGTTCTCCCGCGGTGTAATTATTGTAAAAAACATTGGTCGACGCATTCCCGTTGCCGATAATCCCTCCGCCCGCATATCCGTTTACGCCTGTGACAATCCCCATATTATATGAGTTGCTGACGGTATTCGTGCCTGCGGTGTGGGAGACGACGCCCCCCGGGTATCTGGCCGATACAGTGACCGCGCCCTCATTCCAGCTTCGGTTGATTGACGCGGCGGCACCGAGAGAGCCGACAATGCCGCCCGTGTAGCTGCTGCCGGTAGTGGTGGTATTTGTCGAGGTAACGTCGCCGGTATTTTTGCAGTCTGTAATTTCGGAGGGGTTGGTCGTCGTGGAGGTTACACTTGCGACAATACCCGCGATATAGTAACCGGCGGTTGATGATGTACCACTGCCGGAGATAGCGCCTGAGTTATCGGAGTATGCTATCGTGGAGTTGTTGCCGACAGCCGCAACAATACCGGCAACATATGAGAGCCCTGTAACCGCGCCGGAATTTGAGGCGGCGTCAATTGTGGTTCCGGTTAAAGCCTGGCCGACAATACCCGCGGTATAACCGATGTTGGATGTGCCGCCGGTGACCGCGCCGGAATTTGACGCGTCGGTTATCACGATACCCGCCCCGGAATATCCGACAATACCGGCGGTATGCGTCGTGCCGCCGACGATTGCGCCCGTATTGGAGACGTCCGTCATTGCCGCGCCGGTGTCGGTGCTGGTGCTCCCGCCGTATATATATCCGGCTATGCCGCCGGTATGGGTCGTACCGCCTTTGACAGCCCCGTTATTGACGCAGCCGGTGAAAACGGCCGGGTCGCTCGCTGTGGAATAGGCGTAACCCACAATGCCGCCGGTGTATGTCGCGCTTCCGGTCACGGTAACATTCGCCGTGATGTGTTCAAAGGTGCTGCCCCGCGCATAGCCCGCGACGCCGCCGGTGCTGCTGCCGCCGGACACGCTGCCATTCACGGTAAGATTTTTTATGACCGCACCGTCTATATACCCGAACAGTCCCTGATAGGCATCGCTTGAGGCAACAGATAATCCGCTTACGGTCTTGCCGTTTCCGTCAAACATGCCCTTGAACGGGTTCTCGCTTGTCCCGATGGGCGTCCATTCAAGTGCGCTCTCCGCCGCCGCTTCGCTCTCCTGCGGTTCGGTAACTACCTCC
>Ga0153972_1000775_pt1 | contig 10447 bp, 7 predicted proteins | sample TSGA056MetaG_FD_104732 | JGI IMG/M metagenome (GOLD analysis project Ga0153972, IMG submission 104732) | Attine ant fungus gardens microbial communities from Georgia, USA - TSGA056 MetaG | ecosystem: Host-associated > Fungi > Mycelium > Unclassified | place: USA: Georgia, George L Smith State...
CGGCGCTGGACGTTTTGGTGGAAAACGCCGTGGAGAGCGGGGCGTTGGCGGTTTCCGCCGTACTTTCCCAGTCCGCGCTGCTGCGCGCCAGCGCAGACTCGGCAGCAGTCATGACGGTTTGGACGACCGCCCCACCGGAGGAGGCCGCGACGGAGGCGCCGAGCGCGGAGCCTGAAGCGCAGCTGGCGGAAGCAACGCAAGCCATGGAGACGCTGCCGCCTGTGATTGAGGAAACCTCCATTACCGGCAGCGACAACGGAAGCTATCTCAGCGGGGACGGAATTTATATCAAAAACGAAACAAGCTATGAAGTTGACATCGCGGCGCTTCTAAATACGCCGCCGGACATCGACCTTTCCGTCGGCTCGCCCCAGGTGCTCATTATCCATACCCACGGCAGCGAGGCGTATACACTGGAGGACGGCGACCAGTACGATGTCAGTGATACATACCGAACGGAGGACGCGGCCTATAGCGTCATACGCGTCGGCGACGTTTTGGCGGAAACGCTGGAGGCGAGCGGGATCGGCGTGGTCCACGACAAGGCGCTTTACGACTACCCCAGCTACACCGGCTCCTACGGCCGGACGCTGACGGCCATTGAAGGCTATCTTGCGGAGTATCCAACGATTCAGGTCGTCGTCGATCTCCACCGGGACGCGCTGATCGCGGCGGACGGCACGGTTTATAAGACTGTGGCCGAGGTAGACGGAGCGCGAACCGCCCAGGTCATGCTGGTCATGGGCACAAACGCCAGCGGGCTGGAGCATCCCGACTGGCAGAAAAATCTATCCCTGGGCCTGCAGCTCCAGTGGACAATGAACGAGCTGTATCCGGGCCTAGCCCGGCCCATCAGCCTTGTAGAATACCGGTATAACCAGCATCTGACAAACGGCTCCCTCCTTGTGGAGGTGGGCAGCTGTGGAAACACGCTGTCGGAGGCCACCGCCGCCGCCGGGTATTTTGGCGACTGCCTTGCCCGGACGCTGTTGGGCGGCGGCGCGTAATTCTTTTTCTTTTTTAGAAAGAAAAAGAATTTTCAGGGCTTCAGCTCCACGATTTCATTTTCTGCCATAGCAATTTTCTCCTCGCTCCAGACGCGCTTCTGCCGGGGAATGAAGCCCCGCACGTTGGTCAGGGGGAACACCCATGTATAGGGGCCGATATGGGTGCCGGGCTGGGCTACGGCGTTTGCGCCCAACCGGGAATAGTCCCCAAGAATACAGCCGAAAAAGGAGGCACCAAGATCCATTTTCCCGCCGTCAGTCCTCAAGGTAGCGTTTGACTGGTCGAATTTCCGATTCGCCGTAATGACGCCGGAGCCAAGCCTTGCCGACCGGCCCAGGACCGAATCTCCGGCAAAGGCCAGGCTTGCGATCTTCGCGCCGTTCATCACCACGCAGTGCTTGACCTCGCTGCCGTGGCCCACGCCGCAGTTGTTCCCCAGGATCGTGCCGGGCCGGATCAGCGCCCCGGGCATGATTTCGCAGTTTTCCCCTATGTAGGCGGGGCCGATGACGGTCACATCGTCGTAAAGGACAGTGCCTGCCCCCACATAATAATTTCCGTGAAAATGCACCTCCCCTTTTGCCTCGCCATGCATAGCCCGGACATCCGGCTTTACAAGAAGCGTATCCAGAAAGGCGGACGCCTTCTCCAGCGGCTCCCAGGTACGGGTCAGACCGTCAAACCAGCCCGGGAAGGGGAAGTCGTCCAGATGCGCAAAATAATATGCCAATTGTGTCGACATGTTTCTTCATCCCTCATTTCTAAATGCCTTAGGCTTGATAAATCCCGCCCCCGATGAACTCCCGGAGTATGGACGCAGGGGGAATCAAATGCGCCTCCAGCTCCTCAAACTGTAAAAACGCGGGGATAATATACCGCAGCTCCCGGGCCCTGGCCCCTTCAATCCCTTCCGGCAGCGAATCAAACAGGGGCATGGCGAAGTTCTTCATAACGGACACCTCATACGGGAGGGAGGAATCAAAGCGCAGGTCGGCCTTGTGCTTAAAGGGTGAGATATAGTTCTTTTCTCCCCGCCGGACATTGCCCCAAAGTCTCAGCGTAAAGTTGGCGCTCGCGCCCCGGAAGTTGTTGTCCCGCACGACGCGCCGAACCAAACGCATCCATGTCCCCTTGAAAATCGTTATCCCGTTGTCGGCTACATTGCTCCTGGCGCTGACATAAAGCTTAAATGCCTCCGGATGTACCTGGGTAATTTTATCATTTAAGGCGTGTATTCCTTCAAAAATCGCAATTTCATTCTTCCCAAGCCTCAGGGGGGTGAATTGACTGGCGCTCCGCTTCTGCCTGGAAAAGACAAACTGCGGGATCCGAATCTCCCGCCCCTGGGAAAGCTGGGTGAAATGCTCGTTCAGCAGATCCATATCCAAGCACAGGGGGGACTCGTAGTCCACCTCCCCGCCGGGCGTTCTGGGCGCGACGGCAAAGTCAACGGTCTTGAAGTAATTGTCCATGGAAACGGTATGGGTCTCAATGCCAAGCCGCTTCAGCGCCTCCTCGATTTTCAGCGCCGTTGTGGTCTTCGCGGAGCCGGAGGGGCCGGACAAAAGGACGATCGGGCTCTCCTTCAAATTCTGCCCGATGCGCTTTGCCACGGTGTCAACCTTGGCCGCGTAAATCGCATCGCACTCCTCAATGAAGCCCTTTGCGTCCTTGCGGATCCGGTCGTTAATGGTGCTAAGCTCAAATGCCACGTGTCACACCTCGTTTTCTTTCGGGCGCCCTTTATAGGCGGCGTACAATTTGCTTTCCTTCTCGATTATTATCCTGTCAATTCCCAAAATATATTCATGGGGGTATTTTGCGTTAAAAATCCGCTGAATCCGCCCCGGTTCTCCGCACATCAGCTTGGTAGAGCCGCCGCCGCCCAGGGCCAGAACGGTGCAAAGCTCCTCCATCATACATATGTTATACAGATTCTGATGGTTCGGCTTCGCCCAGCCCACGTTTTCAAAGCCGCCCGAGGTATATTTCTGCCGATATAGGTAATAGGGCGCATATTCCGCGCCCCGCAGGGCCTCTGCCGCGTAGTCCAGCATACGGCCCACCGCCGCCGGCTGGGGAAGGGGCGTTTTTTCCAACGTGATCCGGGCGCCCTTTTTCAAGGCCAGGGTATGAACAGTGATGTTCTCCGGCCGGAAGGCCAGCACCCGGTTTAGCGTATCCCGGAACCCGGCCTCCGAATCGGCGGGAAGCCCCGCGATGAGATCCATGTTGATAATAAACCCCCGCGCCCGGCGAACCAGCCCGACGGCCCGTTCGATATCGGCGGCGGTATGGTTCCTTCCGATGGCCGCCAGCACGTGGTCCTGCATGGTTTGCGGGTTTACACTGACCCGGGTGACCCTATTTTCGCTCAGAACCCGGAGCTTTTCGTCCGTCAGCGTATCAGGCCGCCCGGCCTCCGCCGTATAGTCCCGCACACGGGACAGGTCAAAGGCCCGGGAAAGCCGGGCCAGCAGCGCCGACAGCGCCGGGGCGGTCAGCGTCGTCGGGGTGCCGCCGCCCAGATAAACGGAAACGACACGCAGGCCCAGGCGCCGGACAACGACCCCCACGGCGTCGATCTCCCGAAAAAGGGCGGCCAAAAACGGCTCCACAAGCTTCAGGGATTTTTCAACGGAATGACTGACAAAGCTGCAATAGGCGCAGCGGGTGGGACAAAAGGGGATGCCCACATACAGGCAGATATCCCGGGAACCGAGCGTGTCCTTTGCCGCAAGCCCCGCCCGAGCCGTATCCAGACAAAGCCCCGCCCGGGCGAAAGACACGTCATAGTCCCGTTCCATTGCGTTTATGGCGTCTTCCTCCCCGACGCCCGCCTCCAGCATGGCGCTTACCAGCTTTCCGGGCCGGATGCCGGTCAGGGCGCCCCAGGGCGGACGGCGGCCCAGCGCCTGCACCGCCGCCTGATAAAAGGACAGGCGTATGATTTTTTGCAGCGCCCTTCCCTCGGCAAGCCGTCCCTTAGGAAGCGACGCCGCACCCACTGTAGCGACGCCGACAAAGCACCTGCCCTGAACGTACAGGCGGGTGACGGAGGCGGCGTAAGCAGGCCCTGCGGTCAGGCGGCTGTCCGCAAAAAGCGTATCCCGCTCCGGCCTTTCGTCGGTATAGACGGGCCGCTCGTCCGGGAACAGGGTCAGCATCATCTGCTCCACGGCATATTTATAGTCGTGCCCGTCAAGACGCAGCTTCAACCGGGGGTCTCCACGGCGTACTTCATATAATAATTAAAGCGCCGCTCCCGGTCCAGGGTGCTGCTGTCCATATGGCCGGGGTAGACCTCCAGATCACCCTCCAGCGCCGCCAGACGGCGCAGAGAGCCCATCAGCACCTGCATATTGCCCCCGGGCAGATCCGTCCGCCCGCAGCTGTCCCGGAACAGGGTGTCGCCTGTAAACAGGCAGCTGCCGCAGCGCAGCGTCACGGAGCCGGGGCTGTGGCCCGGCGTTTCCAGCACGGTGAACAGCAGGGCGCTCACTTCGATTTCGTCCCCCTCCTTGTAGTACCGGACGGCGTCGTCCGTCAGGAACCGGTAGGACTCTGGCGATTGGGATGTGTCCTTCTCGTGGATATAGACGGGCGCACCTGTGGCGGCGCTTACCTCCTTTGCCGCCGTTGTGTGGTCAAAATGCCCATGGGTTAGGAAAATATATTGCGCCTTCAGCCCGTTGGACTCGATATAGTCCAATATCGCGTTGGATTCGTCGCCGGGATCAATGACCGCGCAATGCCCCGTGGCCTCGTCCGTGACGATATAGCAATTTGCCTCGATCTGACCAACGGGCAGGGTTTTAATCTCCATGTTTGTCATCCTCTCTTACGATCTTAGCTGCTTACCGCCAATGCTTCACAGCCAATATTTTTTCTGCGCCTCACCCTCGATTGTAAACGTCCGCTTTTATAGCGAGTCCGTATCTAAAAGCAGCGTAACCGGGCCGTCATTGACGCTGGACACCTGCATATCCGCGCCAAATTCCCCCGTTTCCACCCGGAACCCGTTTTCCCTGCACCGGGCGACAAACCGCTCATAAAGGGGAATCGCGGCCTCGGGCCGGGCCGCCGACAAAAACTCCGGCCGCCTGCCCTTTTTACAGTCCCCATAAAGGGTAAATTGGGAAACCACCAAAAGCGCCCCGCCAACGTCCGAAAGCGCCAGGTTCATTTTTCCCGCCCCGTCCTCGAACACTCGGAGGCTTGTGATCTTGTCCGCCAGCTTCAGGGCCAACGGCGGCTCGTCGCCTGTTTTGATACCCAGCAGCACAAGGAGTCCGGCGCCAATCTCTCCGGCCTGCCGCCCCGCGACGGTGACGCGGGCGCGGCTGACCCGTGTAACAACTGCGCGCATAACGCTTCCTTTCTAAGAACCTGTATTCACAAATGGCAACGCTGTATCAGCGGGTCTTTTTCGCCATGCATCGATTGCCTGCAAAAATTTGCCTCACCTTGAAAAAAACCGCGCTGCTCCGGTATTTCCATTTGTGAATACAGGTTCTAATTCGCCGTCCGCCGAATTTCCAGCACGCCGGAAACCGCGTAAAGCTTATTGATGGCGGCGTCCAGCTCCTCCTTGCTTCGCACCTCCAGGGAGATGGAAGCGGCTGCCATGCCGCCGCCCACGGCCCTGGCCGCCAGGCTCCGAACCTTCACCTTCATGGCGCTGAGGGCGGTGGCCATATCCAGAACCAGGTTGTCCCGGTCCTTGGCCGCGATGGACAGGGCGGTTTGATAGGTGTCGCTTTCGCCGGGGGCCCAGGAAACGCCCACCCACCTGCCGGAATCTTCGGGTCGGGCTGCGGAATTCAGATAATTGGAGCAATCCGCCCGGTGGATAGACACGCCATAGCCCCGGGTAATGAAGCCCACGATATCGTCGCCGGGAACCGGGGTGCAGCAACGGCTGAATTTCACCAGGCAGTTGTCCAGGCCCTCCACAATAATGCCGCTGACTGCCCGAACCGGCTTCGGCTTTTGCGCATTAATGCGATCCAGAATGGTTTTTTCCGGCCGGGCGGATTGTATCAGCTCTTCCCGGAGCCGATTGACCGCCTTTTGGGCGGTGAGGCCCCCATACCCGATGGCGGCGTAGGCGTCCTCCAGCGTGGCGAAGGACAGCTTCTTCAGGGCCTGGCGCAGCGCCGGGCCTTGGAGGGAAAGAGGCTCCGTGGAAAGCCCCTGCCGCTTCATTTCCGCCTCAAAAGCGTTCCTGCCGTGCATTACGTTTTCGTCCCGCTTTTCCCGTTTGTACCATTGCTTGATCTTGTTGCGAGCCTCGCTGCTTTTTACGATGTTCATCCAGTCCCGACCGGGGCCTTTAGAGGTGTTTGAGGTCTGGATTTCAACAATGTCACCGTTTTTCAGCACATGCTCAAAGGGAACGATGCGCCCGTTGACCAGCGCGCCCACCATCCGGTTTCCGATCGCCGAATGGATGTTATAGGCGAAATCTATGGGGGTGGCCCCCGCGGGCAGGTTGATCACGTCGCCCCGGGGCGTGAAAACGAATACCTCGTCGGCGAACATGTCGATTTTCAGGTCGTGGAAGAAATCCTGGGCGTCGCTGTCCTGCTGGCTTTCCAGAAGCCTCCGGATCCAGGCAAATTTTTCCTCGTCCCCGGCCCGCAGCCCGCTGCCGCCGCTTTTATACTTCCAGTGGGCGGCGATCCCGTATTCCGCCGTATGATGCATTTCCCAGGTGCGGATCTGCACCTCAAAGGGGATTCCGTCTTCCCCGATGACGGTGGTGTGCAGGCTCTGGTACATATTGGGCTTCGGCGTACCGATATAGTCCTTAAACCGGCCGGGAATGGGCCGGAACATGTCGTGGATGTGGCCCAGGACATTGTAGCAATCTGCAATGTTGTCCACGATTACCCGGAAGGCACACAGGTCGAAAACCTCATCCAGAACCTTATTCTGGGCGTACATCTTCCGGTAAATGCTGTACATATGCTTCATTCTGCCTTGAACCGTGCATCGAATGCCGTTGTCCTCCAGCCGCCGGGTCACCTGCTCCCGCACATTTTTCATAAAGACTTCCAGGGTCTCCCGCCGCTTGTCCAGCGCTTGGGTGATCTCGTCATAGGCATGCCTGTCCAGGTAAAAAAACGACAGATCCTCCAGCTCCCACTTAATCTTCTGCATCCCCAGCCGGTGTGCAATGGGCGCATAAATCTCCATGGTCTCCCGCGCCTTTTCCTTCTGCTTCGGCACGGACTGATATTCCATTGTCCGCATATTATGCAGGCGATCCGCGATTTTAATCAGGATGACCCGGATGTCCTTGGCCATGGCCATGAGCATCTTCCGCAGATTCTCCATCTGCTCTTCCTCTTTGCTGGTGTACTGAACGCGGGTCAGCTTTGTTACACCCTCCACAATGTCGGCCACGGACGTGCCGAACCGGGCCGCGATGTCCTGATACGTAGCGCCCGTATCCTCAATACAGTCATGCAGGAGCGCGGCAATGATCGAATCTTCATCCAGGCCCATCTCTTGGGCAATCTCCGCGGCAGCCAGTGGATGAGATATAAAGGGGGTCCCGTCCTTCCGCAGCTGGGCCCCGTGGGCCTTTTCCGCGTATGCAAAGGCCTGCCGTACGCGCGCCTCGTCCACAGCCGGATTTGTCTCCCGCATTTTTTTTAATACCGCGTCAAAACGGTCCAGAATCTGATCGGCCAGGCTCGCCACCCCCTTTCGTTTCCATAAAGCCTTGCGTCCGGGCCGGAAAATGCTTCTGCATTTACATCTGGCACTGAATGCGCCGGAGCACAGCAGAGGCCGCCAGATCAACTTTGGCCGTGCTTCCGGACATTTCCACAGAAAGCGCGCCGTCCTCCTCCTGCAGCGCCAGAAGCCCCAGCTCCTCCAGAACCTTCAGGCAGACATAGTATCTTTCCGGCGTCCCGCACGCCGTCCCTTTTGTCAACGCGGACAGTACGCCCATTCTGCTGCCCGACAGGCCCGGCTTTGCCTGGACATCGGCCAAATACCGCCACAGGCTGACAAAGTCCCGCCGCGCCGGGCAGAGGGCTGCCGCCTCCTCGGCGGTCATCGGCTCGCCCCGGCAGAGCCGTTCACACAGGGACAGGGCCGGACGGCAATCCCGAATCAGAAGCTGTACGGTTACCCGGCCGCGGAAGCTGTTGATCTGCGGCGTGAAGGCCAGGTCGGCAAAATCGCCGGCCGACAGAGGAAAGGCGTCTTTCGTCACGCCGAAATAGACACATTCAAATACCTGCCCCCATTTCTCGGCCGTCAGCTTCAGGTGCTTTCCGCCGCCGATGGGCCACACCTCCAAAAGCCGGGCGGCTTCCAGCAGGAGCACGGGGCTCGGATTGCCTGCGCCAAAGGGGGCCAGCCGCTCCAACGCCTCCACGTTTTCATTGGAAAGCAAGGCCGGATCCGCCAGGGAAAAATCCGCCGACAGAACCGCGCCGTCCTGTCGGGGCGGGTTTTTTTCAAAATAGGCGAAAAACTTTTTTCTAAAATCTTCCAACTTCAGCCCGTCAATGGCCAGTCCGGCGGCACAGTCATGGCCGCCGTAGGCCAGGAGCGTATCCCCGCAGGCGGTAAGGGCTTTAAAAATATTAAACCCCTCCATGCTGCGGCAGGAGCCCTTTCCCATTCCGTTTTCCAGGCAAATCAAAATCACAGGTACGCCGAAGCGTTCCAGCAGGCGGGAAGCGACAATCCCCACGACCCCCGGATGCCAGCCCTCCGCGGCCAGCAAAATCGGCCCGCCGTCCGTTTCGGTCAGCATATCCATGGCCTCCCGCAGAATATCCTGCTCGATGGCCTGCCGCTGCCTGTTCAACGCACAGAGCGCGGCGGAAAGCGGCTCCGCCTCTTCGGCGCGCTCCGACAGAAGCAGCGCCAACGCCGTTTCCGACCGGCTCATCCGGCCCGCGGCGTTGATGCGGGGCGCGATGGCGAACCCAATATTTTCTGCGCCCAGCTTCTCCCGTTCCAGCCCGGCATCGGCAATCAACCGGGCCAGGCCGGGCCGGGTTCCCGCCCGGAGGAGCGTCAGGCCCCGGCGGACGAATATTCTGTTTTCGCCCGTCAGGGGCATTACGTCGGCCACGGTTCCAACCGCCACCAGATCCCCATAACGGGCAAAAAGCGCTTCGGGCGGCATCTCCGACGCCGCGCAGGCCAGCTTGAAAGCCACGCCCACGCCAGCCAGCTCCTTGTAAGGGTAGGGGCAGTCCGGGCGCTTCGGATTGATCACCGCCGCCGCCTCCGGGAGCCGCTCCTTGCAGGCGTGATGATCCGATATGATTAAATCCATCCCCATGGCACGGATATGCTCGGCCTCCTCCACCGCCGTGATCCCGCAATCAACGGTAAGGATCAGGGAAACCCCCAGGGCCGCCAGGGTTTGAACAGCGGCCAGGTTCAGCCCGTACCCCTCCGACAGCCGATCCGGGATATAGACCTCGCAGGTAAGCCCGGCCTGCCGCAGGAAATCGGCCAGCAGCGCCGCCGCCGTAATCCCGTCCACATCATAGTCTCCGTAAACGGCTACATGCTCGCCCCGGCTTATGGCCTCACGGATGCGGGCCCCGCCCGCCGCCGCGTCCCGCAGCAGAAGCGGGTCGTGGAGGCCGTCCAAGCCATCGTTCAAAAATGCATCCGCCTGGGCGGGGGTATGGATGCCGCGCGCCGCGAGAACGGCGGCGGCAAGGGGCGCGTCCAGATGCCGCGTCAGCCGCGCCACAGCCTCCGCCGCGGGCGCGCCGATTTTCCAATTTGTATATTTCATGCTGTCCGATCCTTTTTTTCGTATCCTGATATTATAGCAGACAGTCGTTGTAATCGCAAGTATTTCCTTGATATTTCTGGAACGTAGGGTTTGTCCCCTGCGGGGGACGGGGGAGGCTCCTTTTTGGTTCGGCCAAAAAGGAACCAAAAAGCCGCCGGAGGGGGGAAAACGCGATCCCCGGCCTTGGGCCGGGGATCGCGTTATTTTCCCCCTCTGGACGCCCCCCTTTTATTACGGGGGGTGGGCTGTTTGGGTCTGTTTTTGTGCCCTTTGCTTTTTGATTTACCCGACGTTTTTTTGTACGCGCTTTGTTTTGGCTTTGCGCTCGTTCTATGTGCCCCGCGGTTTTTTCATAGGTGCGTCTATTTCGGACAGCGCTTCCGGTATGGCTGCGCCTCCCGTGTCGCATCTACGTTTGTGTGGAAGAAAAGCGTAGGCAAACCGTTCCGTTCAGGTTGAGGGCGCGTTTGGGGTAATCAAGCAGGACTACGGTTTTCGGCAGTTTTTACTTCGCGGCAACAAGAAGGTCTTAACCGAACTGCTTCTGGTGGCGATAGGCTACAACCTCAACAAATTACACAACAAGATTCAGCAAAATCGAACCGGAACGCAGTTGTTCGAAAAACTGACGGCTTAGCGAGAAGTAAAACG
>Ga0153972_1000776_pt1 | contig 10444 bp, 10 predicted proteins | sample TSGA056MetaG_FD_104732 | JGI IMG/M metagenome (GOLD analysis project Ga0153972, IMG submission 104732) | Attine ant fungus gardens microbial communities from Georgia, USA - TSGA056 MetaG | ecosystem: Host-associated > Fungi > Mycelium > Unclassified | place: USA: Georgia, George L Smith State...
CACACGGACCCGTGGGCCTAGTGGATCCCAGTCTGTAGTGTTTGCTTAGATAAACTACTTAAATCTATAAGAGAGGGGGAAATAAATTGGGAGACATATGTAGTTTGAGAGGCTTGTGAATTACTCAATGTTATCTAAAGATAGGGCCCACCAAGGGTGACCCTAGGGTAAGTCAGTGACTACCCTCACCCTTACCCTGAGGGTATGCCCCGCCCCTGGTGGGCCCTACCTTTATTTTTCATAATAGAGAGAATCTTGAGCAATTGTAGTTTTGATAAACTAAATAATATTACCTCACAATCATCTTGAAAATACCAAGGTGAGTTCTTATCAAATCAGAGAAAACATATAGAGTTTTCAAGATATTTGAGAGACTAGATCAAATATCCCAAAATTTTCATATATTTTCTCTCAGTTGATGTATTGGAAACAAGATCATTGGAGGCAACATTTGGCTCAAAGCCCAAAAGCACACAAAAGCGGTCGACTTCAAGGTTGACTTACCTGTCTTGTTTGGTTTGGTGAGGGCAGAAAGTCACGCACCATTGCCCATGGGGTACCATCTTTTCAGATCTGAGTTGAGGAAGGTGTTGGTGAGTATAACACTGATGAGCACAATGTCATTTCTAAAGGACAAATCTCCTAGACGTCATGGAGCAGAAGAGAGTAAAAGCAACGTGCGAGAACACGTGGCGTGAGAGTGCCACACAGGAGGAATGCACGTGATGGATTCCTATATCCTCGTGACGCCTCTTCCCATCAGCGCAATACCTAGCTCACTAACTTTCGACTGTCAGAGAGTGCTTTTCGTTCTGAGTTTCGGCCCCTGGTCAGTTTCCCTAGCCAGGCCTTGAGGCATACTCAGATCACAAATCCCATTAATGCATTAGATCTAGATTTGAGCAGCATGGCGTCAAGTTTGATTATTATGAATCCCAAAAATAAACCACGGTTGAGTTGTATTGATTTTAACTCAACAACATGTGCTACAGGACCTCGTATCCTACTTTATCAGTGATTATCGAACGCCATCAATAGGCGAAACCACTGGGTTCACTTACGCCTACCTATCCACATCCTCCGGCCACCTTAATGTCGCATCGCAAGGACCGTGTACCTGCTCTGTTGTTATATGGTCATCATCCTTCCTGATCATGGGATCGATCCGATGAGCTAGCCCTTAATACTATAGTACTAAGGACTATTCGTGGGTACCCTCTCGAGGGCAGCGGCATAATCGGCCCCGAGGACAGAATTACCTCTGTACTAATCCGACACTTCACTTTACATCTGATAATGAGGAATCAGGTCGGAGCCTTTATTAGCCTCATCAAGTCCGAACCCAGTCAAAAGTAGCTCAGTCTACCTGACTCCCACATTGGAGTACTCTATAAACAGCACATGCTTGTATAGACAGCATTATTACTTCCTTGTGATCGCTTTTAAGAAGTAGGGTAAATTTGGTCGAACACCTAAAATATGTGCGTTATAAATGACCAGTCTTCTGACTAGAACTTACTTTCTATTTCTGTTGTACGTTTAGGCCACGCAGTCCAGCGAACACCAAGATGGACAGCTGAGATCTCACACATTCTTAGAACCAGGGGGGTATGTGAACGACAACGTGTGAGCGTTGAGAGTAGTGACACCTTCCATTCTACAGTTTGGAGGAATCCTGTCCAACTATTCTTCGCTCGAATTGACATCCTTTTTGTCAATGTCGTATGGAGTGACCGAGACTGGCTTAGTGAATGATCAAGTAGGGGCGGCGTAGGCTGATCATTACAACGACTATATGCTTGAAGTCGAGCGGCGTGTGCTTGAACTAGCCAGCGTAGCGATTCTATGCGAGCAGAAGCAGAAGAGGTTTGGCAGCTTGAATGTAGGCTAAGATGTCAAATTCTCGGTCGTTGTTCAGAAATCATTTTTTGAGTAATGACGTTATTTGGCATGATTTTTCTATCATTCTGTCGCACACGAAGGTCATGATGCCTTTAAGTCGGATATTATAGAAAGGTAATGGAAGACAGAAGCCACAATCACAGCGAATGGCGAAGTAACCGTGGAAAGAAAAGCATGTCTAGTTTGGGTTATAACTTGAAGTTGTGGTCAGGTGAACGCTCCAGAGAAGCAATGACTGATGTTACCAGTGTAAGATTCCTTTGTTGGCAGCTGTGAAGATCCAATGGAAATTTGAAAACGAGGGAGGCTGAAGTGCTTGCACCGTGATCATATCGCTCAGAAAGAACATTGGCTATCCCGTTACAGGTAGTAAATGTAATAATTTCCTTGAGTGTACTGTCGAAGTCACGAGTGCGTGGGATCAAGCTCCGGTGTATTTTACTGCGCTTATGCGCTATAAATATCACTTTTAACGTCACGCTAAAAAATATTTTTAGGCTCTCCTGAGCGCTGAGATTTTTTCTATCGACATGGAGCTTGTGAGGCAGGCGAACAGTATGAATGCCTCAAGGGAAGGAATCATTACACTATCAAGTGAGAATCTTTGGCCTCATCTCCGTTACTGCGGCAGGGCATCCCTTTGTAAAGCAGTGGAAGCATGACAGGAAAGCAGCATAGTTAAAAGCTTCTGCCTATATGGTTTCACAGCAATCCAACAGAGTAAGTTCTGCCCAGAAGTGGGTTCAATGGATGGCACAGGATACTCGCAAACAAAGCTGAGGTCAGGACCCACCCGAGCGGTATTTATTGCAACATGGATGCTGTTCGTTTCTGCAGTACCTGACGCCGATGAGCGGACTTCAAGTGGCATTGTGTAACATCAAATCTTGGGGCTCAGTACTTGGGGTCAGATAACATAAGTAACTGGGATCCCAATTTGATTGCCTCCGGTATAACTTCCAAGCGACATCTAGACGAGTGACGATGGAGAGATGATGATATATATTTGAGATGAACGCTATCGGGGCAGTTGTTTATTTGTTCCGAACGCCCCAGTCATTTAGGGGTTTTTTGAAGACGTCATTGAATTCGAGAGGAATCATGCATGGGGCCGCGGGATATATAGACAAAAGCTGTCGAAGTGGAAGACAGTCAGAAAGATATAACACATAGGGATTGATAGCCTCACGAATCGGTGGTCAGATCCGGTAGACGAGCGCCCGTAAAGGAAGTACCCCTTATTTCGCTTGTTTCTCCGCCCTGACATAACCGCGTGACAGATGACAAATGAGCCCTCTGCTATATAAAACGCCACGATCTCCATTCCACCAAACCATCTGACTTACCCAACTAACCTTAGGCTCACTGCTCATATTTCTTATGTCTCCAACTACATGCAATTTTCCCTCTGAACTTCTCGATATCATCTGCTCCCAAATTTTTGTAAATGGCCTTCCTCCACTCGAGTCTTCTCTTGACCCCACCATTACAACAGCTGGAGTTCCTACTGCCTTTCCTTCTTCCACGCCTCAGGCATACTGGCCAGAGCCGGTCGTGAGGTGTACACTTGCCAATCTTTGCCTTGTTAATCATGGTTGGTACGAGGCTGCTAAACCTTGGCTTTGGAGAAGGTGAGATGTATTCATCACGGAGTGTTGGAAGTTGCTAACTTGGAATTACAGACTTGAAGTCAGACTTCCTCGCACATGGCTTTCACTCGTCGACGAAATCGCCTGGAACTACGAAGAAGAGACTGTCGACTCTGTGATGCAAAAGACGATCCAGTTAGTTGCCAAGGTAGCAGCCTGTGCATCGACTTTTGCCTCGGACAAAGATGCGGTGCTCAAGTTAGAAGCGAGTCTATTGGATACGCTAGAACTTCCCGACAATGGTATAGGCCCAGACCTTCTTTCGCCAATACCCTCCCGGAACCCAAGTCCAAGGCGCATCCGGCCAAAGAGCAAGTCCCCCGCCCGATGGAAGATTCTGCGCTCCATCAATGACGCTATTCAGGATGTATTAGATAGTAGGACTCCAGGGGTCCATGGTGCGTCTCGTTATCACGTATTGTTGATTATGACGCTGACGGTGCGAAAAATACAGTGCCCTCTCCCAAGGATCCCCGTCCTGGTCGTCACGTCCAACATCTCGACTTCAACCATTTCCGCACCATCGGTATGCGGCGGTCGGTGGAAGAGGGTGTGAACAGTCGATTCGTCACCGGCGATCGAGTAGAGGCCATATTAAAGGTGGGTTCAAGGAACTGATGTGGCTATTCTAGTATTTGATTGATTGCCATCACAGGAAATGCCAAACTTGAAAGCATTTGGTGCAACCGAATATATGGATGGTGCTTTGACTCTTCCAGTTTTGAACGAGCTGTTCCTTCGCGGTAGCCCTTTAGGAGGTCGAGGACGCCATTTTCGAGGACGCTCATTTTTTGACCTCTCCGACGTTGAGGAGGAGAATAGTGAACGTAGAAGGGAGTGCAAGGACCTTGAGGCCGTTGACTTCACCGGTTGTGTCAGTGCTGTCTTCGTAAATGCCTTCTATGAGTTTGTTACTACTCATCTCATGGAGCATGAGTCGTACAGTGACAACGAGATTAGCCCTCGCGGTGTTCAATTTGTGGACGAGCCATTGACGTTCCCAGGACTTCAACGTCTTGGAATGCGGGGTGTCAAGTCTATTTTACCGCGTTTCTTAGGTCCTTTCATTCTTGCCTTTCCCTCCTTAACTCATTTGGATCTTTCTGGCACCCGAGTTACATCAGACATTCTTGAATCTCTGGGAGCCTCTAGTACAGTCCGTCTGAAGTCTCTTGCGCTCGCTAGGTGTGTTAAGCTATCCAGCGAGTGTATTCGAAATATCTTGGTCGCCTCGCCTGTGACCATGAAATTGAAGGAGCTTAATCTTTACGCAGACATGACATACTTGTCTCCTTTGACGCGGGAGGATTTCCTTGAGATTGTTACTTCTGCTCCTTGTTTTACTAATGGCGAGCTACAGTACTTGGACATCTCTGGTGTGCCTGTTGACAACGACATTCTTGATCGCTTCAAACCTCAGTCAAAGCTCCGTTCTTTTGGATTATCTCATCTACCTGCCTTGGGACTGAAGGACATTCAAATGTTCTTGATGAAGAAGTCACCGAATGTTGAGGTTCTCACATTGATTAACACTTCACCTGAACTCGATTTTGGACTGCGAGTTAACGCAAATGCTCGAAATGCCGTCATCAATTTACATGCCCATCTCATTCGTCCTCTGTCAACACCACCATTCTCTTTCAGTCTCACTACCACTAATTTACAGTTACCCCCGACCCGTTTGCGAGTTGTGGAGCTTTCGACAAGCATGCTTGGGGCACTTGGGGCTGGTGCAGGTGCATGGCGCATAATTAGGAGCAAGGGTGGTCGTGGTTGGTATGTTGATACTGCTAGCACGTGGGTTGCAGAACCGAGGTCAGGCATCGGGAGCATTCTCAAGCGTGACTTGGCTGCAGACCATCCATTCCGTGTTGAGATGCAGCGTCTCTCAGATGCCAATGGCAATGTCAGTAGCGGTGTGGGCTGGCATGCCCGTAAGATGGAGGTATGATACCATGCCGACATGATATGTCAAGTAACTAACGTGAATCTTGTTCATAGGTGCTGCATGGTCATGGTTTGCTTGGGCGTGAGGACGGATTATATGGTGCTGTCTCGTTCGCCTACCAGGGTTGAAATCGCTAGAAGAAGTGCTGTTGCTATTGTCGTTATAAATATAAATGCTGTCCATCAAATTTTGTTAGCCCCGTGGGGATAACGATTCCTCCGATCAACAGTGTTTCATCCATAAAAGACCCTTTCTTAACACGTCAAAGTTACAATCTTCTTTCCTGCCGCACTACTGGTTGTGCTAGCTCATTCAACATATATGCCTACCTCAGTTCACTCATGGGACGGCAAGACAACTGTGTCAGGCGGGCAGAGACCTTCGTCTGCAAGTGGTCCCACTCTTACCAATAGGAGGAAGTCTACTGTGGCGCGCTGTCAATCTCCAAGACAAGAACCTCTTGGTGAAGAAGCGAAGAAACCTAGGCGTGCCATTACAATCGACCACTTGACTCGTAGCCTTTCAACAATGTTGATACCCGAGCGGCCAATTGCTGAAGAGCCTACTTTTCGGGAGTCTCTTTGGGCGATTTTTTGTTGCTCCTGTATGTTTCGGTTTTGTCGCGCTTCAGCATGTGGATACTGACCGCTAGCTAGACTTGAATGTTATGCTCATCTTCATCCCTGTTTCAGTGAGTGACTTTGAGGTCCAATTTTCGGGAGAGCTCTGACGAAAAATGAATTGCATAGTGGATTCTCCATTTTGTTCTCCCTGAAACAATGGGAAACAGAGACACGCTCATTTTCGTATGTAAGTACATTGACAAATGTGGAGTCAACCTTGACCACTGTGTTGCGCCAGTTTCATTCCTTGCAATCATTCCTTTGGCAAAGGTCTGTTCATGGTTAAACAATGGATGATTATAACTGGTTAAATTCTGTTCTTCGACCTCGTTAGCTGTTAGGCTGGGCTACTGAAGAGTTATCTATGCGTGTCGGCCAAACGCTGGCTGGCCTCCTGAATGCAACATTGGTACATATTTCTAACCCAGCATAATCGTCACAACTGACTTGTGTATTTTTGGAACAGGGGAACGCGTAAGTGGCCCCGCAATTGCCCTTTTCAATGAGCTTATGAACGATATACTACAGGGTGGAGCTTATCGTGGCCGTTCGTCACCATTCCTCACATGATGTGCATGTCAGTCACCTAACTGGCTTCATTCAGATCATAGCCCTCGTCAAGTGTCAATTACGCATTGTGCAGTCCTCGTGTAAATTACTTTCACCTCTGGTGCTGTGGTCGACTCCTGCATGACGTTGACGACTGATCTTTTCTGCAGTGGTGGGATCTATACTGAGCAACCTACGTACGCCTCCAAAAAATTTTCAAGTCATCCTCCAACTTACAATCGTCTGCTTTAACAGTTCTTGTCCTCGGAATGTGCTTCTTCGCGGGTGGTCTAAGATATCAAGAGCAGGGTTTCGGCGCGGGTATGGTACAATTCGATTTTTTTGTGCGATAAGTGACCTCCGTCAGGCGCGATCCAGCTGAACTCGTCGCTGTTAACTCTGAGTGTGATTGCCGTCTTGCTACCGGCAGCTTTCCACTTTGTCGCTGGTGATCAGATCTCTGATGACGTAGAAGGTGCCGATATTTTGGCTGTCAGTCGTGGAGTAAGTGCACTTCATTTTGAATTCCGACGAAGGTTAACTGACCCTATTGAGCAGACGTCCATCATCCTTCTAATTGGTGAGTGATATCATTGTGAAGGAAATTCCATGTCCGTGAACTTTCTTTGCAGTCTATATTGGATACCTATTATTCCAGCTCTATTCGCATGCCCAAATGTTTCAGGATGACGCTCCTGACGTTGCCCCGTCAACAGAATTCACATATTACAAGAAACGCAGGCAACAAAAAGCGAAAAAAGCGTTTGAAAACAATTCTAATGAGCAACATTTACCGATAATGCCTCAGAGCCCTATGCAAATGGAGTCCGCAGTTGCTGAACATGATGTCGTGACCAACACCTTAGATGAGCATGCCTTGAGCACAACGGTTCCTTTAAGACCAAATGGGAGCCCTCACAATGTTTCAGCAATGCTCACTGATGACATCGAAGCTGTTTCAACGGAGTCCCATGTTGAAAGGCCTTCGTTGACCATCCCAATTGCTCTTGGTCTCCTTGTAGTTGTCACTGTGGTAAATATCCTATTTACTTCCATTGCCGTTACCTGAACTTGATTTTTTTAGCTGGTTGGCGTGACTGCTGAATTTCTCGTAGACTCTATCGATGGCCTAACTGCCTCCGGCGCTATCAGACAAGAGTTCGTCGGAATTATTCTCCTACCCATTGTTGGCAATGCAGCTGGTGTGTTATCTCAACGATCAGGTGTTAGACTAAGTCCTCAAGCCTTTTGAAAACATAGAACATGTTACTGCTGTTACCGTTTCCATCAAAGACAAGCTCAGTCTGAGTCTAGGTGTGGCCGCAGGTTCCAGTCTGGTAGGCCATCCACGTTTCCAACGTATAAACATCGTTTGCTGATCTGTGTCCTAAGCAAATAGCCCTTTTCGTGATTCCGTGAGCCTTTCCCCTGAAACCACTTTGATTGGCACTTCACGTTCTTTATCTAGTGTTATTGTTACTCTCGGTTGGATTATCGATAAGCCAATGACCCTCCTTTTCGATCCCTATGAGTCTATCGTTCTCTTTTTCTCAGGTAGACCGGCTCTTATCTGAGCATTTGGACTTCGATGACTGAATTTCCATTATCATCAGTTCTTGTAGTCAATTATGTCGTTCAAGACGGAAAGTCAAATTGGCTGGAGGGATTTGTTCTGATGAGTGAGTTCATTAAATGCTTGTTAGATCATTTATCTCACTCAGGCTTTCAGTGCTTTATCTTATTCTTGCGACCACATTCTGGTTTTACCCTGGTACGTTGTGTAAATCCATCTTTGAATTCTAACTGATATTGAATCAAAATACAACAGCATTCGATGCCTCAGGACTCTTCTCTCAATGCCAGTAATCATCAGGTCATCGTTTCGAAGCCTATCGTGGTATATTTTCGTAGAGAGGGATAGAGTCAATTACTTCCGATCAGCGGGCAGAAAAGTCCCGGCTTTTACTAGCAGTTCAGAAAAAATGACCTCTGCACTGCCCCTCCATGTTCTCGATTTTTCTTTTTCACCTCCCATTTTTACGACAAACACTATTAATGATGTTGAAAAAAATTATTTCTGGATTCTTGCAGCTGTTTTTGACACTCTTTATACATAATCCCTCTTTGTAGATTACCACTTCTTGAATTGAGAACACGTTCGTGCCATTAAATCGACCACTGACTTGTTTGAGGATATGTATTTATGTCTTGAGATGAAAAGCGTAGCACTTGTGGGCATGTGAGTAGCACGTCTCTGATTGTGCCTTTCGAGCTCTTCAACAAAGAAAGCACTTGCCTTATTCAATAGCTGTACGCTAGTCCTAACACAGCGGACAAATGACCGGCAAGTATGGTGTCAGCCTGTACATGTCATGCCATGCTCCGGGTGTTTGATACCGTATACGTCGATCTGCTCTGGCCAGACTTATTCCACTTCATCCTCAATTGGTTAACCTGGTTTTGGACCACCAATTCTTGGTCACAGCTCTCTTCCTGCTGTTTTACCCCTCCAGTCTGTAAAGATGGACCGTCGCAGTCAGTCGAAGACCTTCCCAGTTATTGGTCAGACATCATTCCTAGAGTTGCACCGCATCAGTCGCAAAGTGGCTCCTCTTATTAACCGCTATCATTTGTTTTAGTACCTCAGTCGTCATTCCACAGCGTTGACAACTAAGGTGAGATTTGTCCTGTTATTCCCACACATCGCGTACTCAACTAGTATCTTGTAGTTTTATTTCCACAGTGTTGACAACTGAGATTTATTTGTAAAGCAGTCCTTGCATCCAGTTGACCCTTGCATTGCTGATATCTGAGATTGAAATAATTGTTTGATATGTTGAGGGTCAATAGGAGGATATCCCACCACGGGCTGCCACCGCGTTCTGTGTAATAAATTGTTGATGTTAAAATAAAAAATAGAAATAGGAGGATATCCTGAGAATACACATTGTGGGTTGTTAGGATCCATGAAGAGAGTCAAGTGGAAAATGTTTCATTGAACCCTGAGCAACTACTGATTTCGACCCTACATCATGATAGGTAGAGACAGAGACAAACATTATCCAGAACACTGGAGAAAGTCATCCATTTGGGCGGACTGGCTGTATAGTGGATTTAGCTAGACAATTGAGACAAATAGAACAAGCAGCTTAACAACATATAAGTGCAAAGTTCCGGAGTCGTAGCAACCAAGGGCAGGTGGCAGCAACATGTGCTCACTTGTCAACTGAATAGATTTGTCGAGTAGCTAACCATTGCTGTAGTTTTTTTTGCACTACTCTTTAGGCTTTCCCAAGGCATGAACCTGTCGAATCTATCTAGCTAGACATGATTTTCCCAATCTCTGAGTGGCACAGAATAATTATAACTTAGACCTAGACCTCTCAGCTAGAGTGACAGCAGCAGCAACTAATACTACAGCATTGCGCTCTTTCACTTTAGCAACTGATATAATCCATCAATACGTTTTCCTAGGAAGAGTACTCAAATTTTTACTTACCGAAGATAACCTTGTTGCCCTCCTTCCACATTTCAGTAACAATAGTCTCTCCTGGATATACAACGCCAGCAAACCTATGCCGTTCATTACCTAGCTTAGTGGCTGAGCTCCACCCAAAGAAAGAGATACACACCGAACTTTGATGTCCTTATAGACTCCATAAGTTTTCAAGACATGTTTCCCAGCGATGCCCATCGTGCAAAGGCCGTGAAGGATTGGCTGCGCAAACCCACCAATAGCGGCAAACTCGGGCAAAATCTGAATATAGGTCAGA
>Ga0153972_1000779_pt1 | contig 10434 bp, 9 predicted proteins | sample TSGA056MetaG_FD_104732 | JGI IMG/M metagenome (GOLD analysis project Ga0153972, IMG submission 104732) | Attine ant fungus gardens microbial communities from Georgia, USA - TSGA056 MetaG | ecosystem: Host-associated > Fungi > Mycelium > Unclassified | place: USA: Georgia, George L Smith State...
ACACCCCCTGGTAAGATAAAGTTTTGCAAAATAAAACCGGCATAAACAATTATTCTGTCTATACCGGTTTCTTCTATATACTATAACTTCGTAACCGCAAATACTGCCTTTATCGGTTTGTTTTCAAAATTCACCAGCTGGTAACCGGTCCCCGCCGGCAAGAAGAACGTATCTTCCGGTTCCAGCACAAAGCTTTCCTGCAGATCAACCAGATTTACCGTAACCGGTCCATCGATACAATACAAAGCGCCATCACCTTCATGACTGTCCGGATCGGAACAACGCGGACCATATCCTCCGGCCGGAAGAATCATTTCGCCAAAATGCCCATAATCGTTACTGGTAATAAAACGCATCAGCATAGGATGCCGGGTACCATGTACATTGTTAAGCTTTTCAAATTCCCTAACTGCATAAACAGCTCCTGTCTTTCTGGCCTCTTGTGGATCTACCGGCCAACTGCCGATATCATCGGTACAGCTCTGTCTGGAGATATCCTGAATCTTATCCTTCATATCCGGAAGAGCACCATTATTAGGGCCTTTATAAAACTTGGTCTCTTCATCGGCAGGAATCACGGCCGGCGGAATCGCTTCGCTCCATGCCTTGGGCGTGATAAAGTACAGAATCCGCGCCTTGTCCGCCGAAAAATTATGGCAGCAGTGCCATGCCCCTTCCGGCATAAATAAACCTTCGCCGGTTTCCAGGTATGCAAATTGTCCGTTGCCGCTTCTTTGAACCACCGGACCGTTTAAAATATAGTAAGACTCATCTCCCGGATGAATATCCAGCGGAGCAAATACACCGCCCGGTCCCAGTTCATAAATACCCAGCATCATCGTATCGGTGGTGATCATAGTAAATGTATTATCAGAAGTAAGAGCATTATCCGGGGGATACAAAGCAGTGGAATACTCCTGCTTTTTTATCAGTCTTGGCTCCTTATGCTCTTTATCAAATGGAAATTTTTCTAAAATATCTACTAACCTGGCCATAAATACCGCTCCTCTTCTTTTTTATTTTCCGTTTCTAAACACCTTTAAAACATCCTTCGCATACTCTTTCATAAATTCGTAAACATCTTCCTGAAGTTCATGATATGCTATTTTTCCATCAGCCTCTGCCACTTTATCGGCCACATGCTTCGCTGCTGCCTTGGCCATATAGGAATAATAATTAACCTTCGAGCAGCCGGCTGAGATTGCATGTTGTACCTGATCGAATTCCACCCCGGAAGCTCCGTGCATTACGATCCGGCAGCTGCCCGGCACAACACTTCGAATTGCCTTTACACGGTCTATATCAAGCTCCGGAGGCCCCGCATAGATCCCATGCATTGTTCCAAAGCATACTGCCAGAGCATCACATTTGGTTTCTTCAGCGAATATCCGGGCTTCTTCCGGATCGGTAAAGAATTCTTTGATATCTTCATTTGTAAGAATGCGGCTCTTGGCATCTTCCCCATGAGTATCCTCGGCAGTGGAAGCCATAACACCCAATTCCGCTTCTACCGTAATATTCAGTTCATGAGCAATCTCAACAAAATCCCTGACCTTATTAACATTCTCTTCAAACGGCAATGCGCTGCAGTCATACATAATCGAAGAAAATCCGGCCCGAATGGCCCGCATCACAAACGAATACTTCGTTGCATGGTCCAAATGTACACACACCGGTACTTTAGCTGCCTTTGCATATTTCACCATCTCAGGTCCGATACGTTCAATCGGGATCAACGGGTCGTGGACTTCTGCGTGATCAATGATAACCGGTGTATTCAATTCCTCAGCAGCGTTTATTACTGCCCGCAGCGTCTCAATATTCGGTGTATTAATACACGGAATCCCTCTTTGTTCCTTCTCTGCTTCTTCCAGAATTTGTTTCATGTTTACCAGCATATTATTTCCTCCTAGTGAATGCTTTTTTTAATCATATACGAGTTTCCCCTTTTCTGTCCACCAGTCATATCCCCAGGTTTTGCACTTCATTCTTCCAGATTAAGTCAAGAAAAGACTTTATTACTCAACCACAAAAAAGATGCCGAAGCACATATCTCTCTGTCTTCAGCATCTTCCTTCTTCTCATTTAATTAGTTCACAAACTCTTGATCCTGCAATATTGCTTTCAGCATCTGTTCCGGATCAGAAGCGTTACGGATCTGTTCAATCCGCGCTTCCTCTTCAATCATATCATAAAGATATTTAAACAACACCTGCACTTTCCACGATTCCACAAAATCATTGGCGATCAAAAATACGATGTCAACCTTTTCTACCTTCCGCCATGTGATTCGATGCTTTAATCTGGCCACAGCAATACCGCTCTTATTGATATAGTCTTTGTAATGATGAGGGATCGCAATCCCCTTCCCAATCTCTGTCGGGCAAAAATCTTCCCGTTCCAAAACCTTTCCGCAGAACCCTTCCTCAACATAACCTGACTCCACAAGCCGTTCACTCATTTTAGCAATAACCTCTTCTTTATCTCTGGCCCTTAAGACCGGAATCATCAGCTCTTCGGTAAAGACTTCCTGCAGCAGTTCGTTCACACCTTCATCCATCCTATTCTCTTCGAGCTTCTCAAGCCGTTCCTTTATATGCATAATGTCGCGCTGATCAATATGTTTAGTCACCTCAATGATATAATCCTTTTCAATTTTTAGCGGCACCGTGGAGATAACCACCGTATCCTCCGACTGTTCTATTCTAAAGTCTTCAAAATAGATACACTCACTAATCACCATTTCCTTGATTTCACGCTCCATCTTTCGTTTTTGATACAGCACCTTATGGTCATTAGTCGCATGTACGAAAATGGCTTTCATTTTATTTTCATCTCTGCTCATAAAATTATGTATCAGTAATGTCAGCCATGCAATATCATCCTGCCGCACCATGGTGCCGATATGTGATTCAACGATAATACCGCTGGTCATACACGCCGTATACAGCGCTGCCAGTTGTTCCCGGATATCTACATGCAAATCGCTCCACGACAGAATTTGATAGTTTTCCCGTACTTTTATTTTTTCAAATGTTTCACTCACTTCATGAATAAGTTCGCTGTCCCGGCTGAGCTTCTTGATTCCCAGCATATCTTCAATAGCTTTTACATAGATCCTCGCAGTCTCATCATATTTTCCGCTGCCGCGCCTGCTGCCGCTTCCGCAGGTATTATTTACAAAAATTCTCGCTGCCAGATATTTGATTTCTAAATTGGGGGTCTTTAACTGCGGCAGTATCCTATTCACAATCAGTTTTGAACCCTGAATGTAGTCAGCATCTACATCAATCAGCATGTCTTCCCTGCCCGACTTCAGAATTGCATTCTTGCCTTTCACCCGCATCCATGTGATAGCTATATATTCAACAACACGGCAAAACGCAATATCCATGAGTTTTATATTCAAAGCCGCTTCGGCTTCTAACAAAACGCTCTGAATCTCCAAAAGTTTTTCTTTCGGATATGTACCAGTCAGATATGTATATGCCTTTTTACTGATCCTTCCGTCGAAGCCGTCTTCAACCTCCAGGATGGTATCCGGATTCCAGTTCCAATACTTAGAATTATTGTGTTCAACAATGGCCTGACGGACATTAAATTCATCTCCAGCCAATACTACGCCCTGATTGCGGACCCGCTTAACAGATACGTGAAATTTTGCAAGCTGTTGTCCGATTCTCTCCAGATCTTTTTGAATCATATTCCGGCTGACAGAAAGTTCTTCCGAAAAAAGCTGTATCGTATAGTTGGCAGGAAACTGAAATAATGTATCTAAAATATACCCTTTTCGGAAAGTAAACGAATCAGCATGTTTGCTCGCTTTTTCCTCCATCTTCTGGAAAGCCTTTTTGCGCTCTTCCTCCGTTGCATTCAAACGAAACCCCTTCTTGGGAGTGCTTTGCAATTGAATATCAAACTGTTCCAGTTCCTTCCGAATCCAATTCAGATTGTGCTTAATACTGCTTACAGAAATTCCCGTTATGTCAGATAATGTCGCCGTTGTTATATAACCCTCCGTATCCAGCATACAGCGTATTACCTTCTCGCATATCCTATCCATCATCCTCAGCCCCTTCAAAGTTGGTTTCATTCTATCAATTACTTTTGCTTTTTGCAAGAACTTAGCCTTTTGAATTAGCCGCCATCCATTATATGTAGGAAAAGAGTGCCTCCGGCACTCTTCTTTGTTACCACCGCATGTTTATACCTCCATCACGCAAATGCTTGCCTGATTTACTTTTACCGAATCGGGTGACAGCAGCGTAAGCATAAGCTCAGCAGGAGCAGTGCTATTACTTGTTGAAATAAAAATTCCGCTTGCAGATGCTGTTAATGGCACATTCCCATATATTATTGGCGTATGAGAGACAAATCTGTTAACCCATTTATGATTATCCAGTACCCGCACTCCGATGGAAACATATTTTCTGCATTTCTCAAAAACGCATACGTCCGCGGAAAAGCTCACCGCATAACAACCGCCGCCTTTCAGGATAATGCTTTTACAGCAGGAAGAGAGATACATCCGGTCACACCCCGGGCAGTCCTGGCAGGACCACATCAGGGGCTTGCCGACACCCCAGCATTGACCGGAACATCCGCAAAACACTGTGGCACAGCTTCCGCCCGCACCTTTTGGTCCGGTTGGGCCCGGCGGACCCGGTTTACCCCTTGGTCCCTGAGGGCCGGCCGGGCCGGTTGGCCCAATTGTTCCTTCCAGTGCGTTAACAGCACATTCCATCTTGCCTTTCAGGATAATCTGGTTCTGTGCGATGCTGTCAAGAACCCCTTTCACGCTTTTGTTGACCGCCAAGATATCTTCAAGAGAATATTTGCCATCTGACTCTTTGTTAAGCTTCTCAAGAACATACTGTATCTTTTCACCCTCAGCGTTAATGATGTGGCTTAAGCCCAATTCCTCCATTGCGATGGACGCCAGGATCATATTCAGTGATTCGTCCAGCGTCTGAGGACTTATAGGCGGAAATGTTGGTAATGACATATCGGATTCTCCTCTTTATATATATTGATTCCCAAACTGCTTATAATGAATCTTAGTCAAAGCGGATACTCGGAAGGTGCTTGCACACCTCCTGAGACGAAGTTGTTACCCCCGCTTTCGCTTCGCTTAGAAGCGGAGGACATCTTCTGTAAGGTTACATAACGCCGTGCGGATCAGACTTATATTGAACGGACATCTCCTTAAACAGTGTCGCTTTTTCATATTCACCAAGTTTGTCATAACATACTGCCAACTCTATACACGGAATATATCCCCAGCAGTCTTGCTGCTGAAACCCCCAGTTGTTATCATCCTTCTCTAATTTCAGAATCAATTCGAACCAGAAGATGGCCTGCCTGTATCTGCCCTGCTCTTTAAAGTAAGAGCCGATCTGGCAGCAGACTTCCGCCCTGGGCGTATCATAATTAAAGCTATACAGCATAGCGGACAGCGCTTCATTTTGTTTGTTTTCCATCAGATAACAATTTGCCAGTTCGCCGCATGCCGTGATATTGTCTTCTACCCATCCTTTCCCGGAATTGAGGAACAGGCTGAACCAGTCTATGGCCTCAGCATATCTTCCATGGCCCTTCAGCTCTCTGGCATAATAGTACATGCCCCGTGGGGAAAGCTCCTTTCCTTCCGTGATAAGATTTTCATAAATCCGGATATTCCTTTCACCCATCTTACCATATGGCTTTGCATGGGTAATGCAGACGTCGGCATTGATCCGGTTCCCTCCCGCTTCAAGATACTCATGGACGGGTTCCTTCCATTTGTAATTGCGGCTTCTTTTTGAAAGTCTTTCCCTGAAACAAGAGAACGTCACCCGCCCCAGTGTGTCAAATCCCGTGTCATACCGCATCATAATAGCGTCGGTACCCGGCTGTATTGTTTCTTTCAGCTTTTTTAGCTTAATGACATCCTCCGGTAAAATAATGTCATCGGCATCAAGCCAAAGGATATAGTCCATCGTTGCCTGCTCATACGAATAATTACGTGCGGCAGAAAAATTATCAATCCACTTAAATTCAAAAATTTTATCTGTAAACCCAGCGGCCACTTCCCTGGTACGGTCTTCGGAACCAGTGTCCACAATAATAATCTCGTCAACAACACTTTTGGCAGAACTTAAGCACCTTCCAAGTGTATCCTCTTCATTTTTAACAATCATACATAAACTAATGGTAACCATATATATCCGCCTATCTGTTTTGATTTATTCAATAATGTGTTACTTTGTCAAGTGATGGTAATAACACGTTATGCGAAAAGCAACGACTTGATAGGAAAAATTGTCACTTTTCGGAAAGTGTATATTATCACTGGCACTTTGCTTATACCAACGTAATGTGTATTAACAAATATTTTGTCTGAGGGAGCAGGGAGCTATGTTAAAAATCAGTTTATGCATGATCATATATAACGAAGAAAAGTATATCCGTCGCTGCCTCGGAAGTGTCCGCGAATTCGCCGATGAGATCATCATCGTGGATACCGGTTCAACAGATCAATCGAAATCAATTTGCGAGGAATGCGGTGCTTGGGTTTTTGATTATAACTGGACGGATAATTTTTCCGAAGCCCGGAACTACGGCATATCCAAAGCTTCCGGTGACTGGATACTGTTGCTGGATGGCGACGAGGAGATTATCTTCCATAATCCTGTAGGATTAAAACAGTATTTACAGAATACCGCATACGATCTGGTTCCGATCCGCATAACACATTTTTACGGAGAAAAACCTGCCGATGAAAAACGAGCACATTTTTCCTGTGCGTTGCGGCTGGCGCGCAACGATGGAGCCGCACGGGTGAACGGCGGCGTCTACGAAAGGATCGACGCAGACGGTAAAAACATTGGGCAGGCAGCAGACACTAGACGTTTTGTTGAAATCCTCCATTATGGCTATATGGAAGAGACCGCCGGAGATAAGCAGGAAAGGAATATTGGGCTGCTTCTGAAAGAAAAAGAAAGACAGACTGATGATCCCTGGCTCAGTTATTATCTCGCGGCTGAGTATTACAGAGCTGGGCAGCTTGAGGAAGCATATCGGGAGATAAATACAACGATCATTCATTTCCTCAGCAAAAGGATCAAACCACCCGCTCTTGCATATAAACTCAAATATGCCCTGCTCATTGGTTTGTCGCGTTATGAAGAAGCTTACAGCGGGATTGAAAAGGCCGTTGCACTTTACCCGGATTATGTTGACCTTCATTTATATAAAGGGATCCTGCAATACAAGCAAGGAGAATGCGGCAAGGCCCGGGATACATTCCGATATTGCCTGCTTCTAGGGGAAACTAACATGGAGTACCTCATTCTTTCTGGCAGCGGAAGTTTCCTGCCCCTGTACTATATCGGATTGTGCCATGAAAAGCAGGGGCAGGCTGAGCAAGCGGCCGAAGCATTCCGACAGGCAGAAGCGATCTGTCCTGTTATCGGATCGGCCGGAGTTGGTTTCTTGATAACCTAATAGTTTCCCAATTTTACAATGAGATGCTGCCGGGCATGAGACCACTGACCCGGCAGCCAACCAAATATATTTAGAAAGGTGTAAAAAATTATGTCATTACCAGAATTTTCAACCGGTACTTCTCTTTCACGGGAAGACGCCATTAACCAGATTATCGCATCCATCGCTATGGAAGAGCTTGGAATAAGCCATATCATCAACGCTGAAGGAGAGAAACTGCAGTATGTGTTAGGCACGATTCCCGGTATAACCGGTCCTGGTGTGACGATAGAGGACGTATTAAAAGTAAACGAGAGTGTTCGTGAGGTCCTGCAGCATGCGGCCGAAAGCCAGTCGCTTTTGAAAAGTAAACTGCAAAACGCACTTTCCTCGTCCGTGTTAACCGGCCCGACCGGAGCAACGGGACCGATGGGTCCGGCGAGCGTCAAGGTAGACGGTGCGGTTACTATGCTTCCGCCTGGTTCTCCGGCTACTATCATAAATGAGGGAACCGATGACAATCTTGAATTAAGATTTTCCATTCCACAGGGAGCTACCGGGGTTACCGGGGCTACAGGCGCGACAGGGCCAACTGGCCCCCAGGGACCATTGGGCCCAACAGGACCCCAGGGCGTACAGGGGCCGACTGGCGCAACTGGCCCTATTGGCCCTACCGGCCCTGCGGTAACCGCAAATAGCATGTCAGTCTCGTATACGAATACTGCAACCGGAAGCATTGCGGCTACGGTGGACGGAGTACTCGTTCCTCTGGCCGAACCGCAAAGGTTAGGAGGCTTCACAGCAAATGACGAGGATGAAGTCTTTACTGCGACACAGCCTGGAGCCTATCTGGTTTCATATTATATTTCATTATCGGCAGCTGTGGGGGGGGTGTCATCTCAAGTTCTGTTAAACGGCCAGCCGCTGGTGGGATCTACAGTTGTTACTCCAGCATCCGGCGCATATAACGCTACGGTTATAACAGACCTTGCTATCGATGATACTTTGTCACTGCAGTTATTTGGCGTGGAGGAGACCGCTAATTTGCAAGTAGGAAATTGCGCGAACCTGACCGCTGTAAGGTTGTCCTAATAAACACGGCCCCACGGGTGCTGATGGCGCAGCGGGTGCTGATGGTGCAACGGGTGCCACGGGGCCAACTGGTCTTACCGGTGCCATCGGCCCGCAAGGTCCCGTCGGACCGCAGGGAGCTATAGGCCCAACAGGTCCGGCACTTGCTTCTGCTTATGGGTTTCTCCGCGGGTCGGCAGGCACCACCGCCGTAGCGGATAATTCTAATATACCTTACAATCAAGCAGAAGGCATGGTTAATACAGTATTTGTGAATAACGGGATTCAAGTTATACCCGCAGGTGTATATTTTATTCATTATGAACTTAACGTTGATGCCAATCAATTTGGCACCTTAAGCATAACTCAAAACGGAGTTGCAATACGAGGCACCACTATTAACTTCGCCACAGCTACTCAGGGTTCGGTCATCTCAGGAAGTATGTTAGCTCAACTTGCCGCAAATACGATCATAGCAGTCGCTAATATATCAGAAAAACTTTAAATATAGGCAGTTCTTATGCCGTGCCTTTACCATATAAAGGAAACCTGTTCTTGTTTAGAGCAGGTGACCTTACCTAACCTTCATTTACCCGTCTCATCATTCGTTTATGCTGCGGATAAATAATTGCCGTATTCAGACCGGGTAAACATAATATTTGCAGTTTCCTATTATAAACGGCCTCACCGGCCCTACCGGCGCAACCGGCTTGGCCGAGGCGCAAGGGGAAACGGGGGCGACGGGTAAATCCGCCTATGAGGTGGCAGTGGAAGAGGGTTTTGAAGGCACTGAAGATGAATGGCTTATGAGCTTGGTTGGCCCCACCGGCGCAATCGGCGCAACGGGTGCAACAGGTCCTGCATTAGAATTAAGACAATTCCTTGTAGCCGAGGCATTGCACAAGGCAATTGGTGGTATAAACCAAAAAATTCTGTATGATACAAATACGATTTTCTCTGGTACAAATATTGGTCATGTACCGGGAAGTGGTGATTTTACACTAGCCGCTGGACACACCTATCGCATTACGGAAAGTATTAACGGTGTAACCGGTTCCACGGATGCTCTGCTTTTCTGGATTTAGGATAGCGTATCTAGAATTGGATCTGTTTCATCAAGCATGCCTCAAGCATATAATTCTGCAACAGCCTTTTTATATTACAGGGCATCTGACGATACTACAATCTATATTGCCAGCGGCGAAGAGCAACAGGTAACCATCCTAAATTCAGAAATTGATATTCTTGAGATATTATAATATTCGAGAGGATTTCTCCAAGGCAGCTTATTGATAACGTAAAAGTTTTGCAGCTTTACAATAAGACGCTGCCGGGCATGGGATCACCGACCTGGCAGCCAACCAAATATATTTAGAAAGGTGAAAAAAATCATGTCATTACCAGAATTTTCAACCGGTACTTCCCTTTCACGGGAAGATGCCATTAACCAGATTATCGCATCCATCGCTATGGAAGAGCTTGGAATAAGCCATATTATCAACGCTGAAGGAGAGAAACTGCAGTATGTGTTAGGCACGATTCCCGGTATAACCGGTCCTGGTGCGACGATAGAGGACGTGTTAAAAGTAAACGAGAGTGTTCGTGAGGTCCTGCAGCATGCGGCCGAAAGCCAGTCACTTTTGAAAAGTAAACTGCAAAACGCACTTTCCTCGGCCGTGTTAACCGGCCCGACCGGAGCAACGGGACCGATGGGTCCGGTGAGCGTTGAGGTAGACGACGAGGTTACCACCCTTCCGCCTGGTTCTCCGGCTACCATAGTAAATGAGGGAACCCCTGGAAATCTTGAATTAAAATTTTCCATTCCCCAGGGAGCTACCGGGGCTACCGGGGCTACCGGCCCGACCGGTGCGACCGGTGCGACCGGCTCGGCCGGGGCGC
>Ga0153972_1000783_pt1 | contig 10425 bp, 5 predicted proteins | sample TSGA056MetaG_FD_104732 | JGI IMG/M metagenome (GOLD analysis project Ga0153972, IMG submission 104732) | Attine ant fungus gardens microbial communities from Georgia, USA - TSGA056 MetaG | ecosystem: Host-associated > Fungi > Mycelium > Unclassified | place: USA: Georgia, George L Smith State...
GCGTGTTGCTATAGCAAGAGCTCTGGTTAACGACCCCGACATACTGCTTGCAGACGAGCCAACGGGCGCTTTGGACTCCGATACTAGCGTTCAGGTAATGGATTTGCTTAAAGAGGTTGCAAAAGACCGACTGGTTGTAATGGTTACCCACAACTCCGAGCTTGCCGAGCAATACGCAACAAGAATCATCAAACTGCATGACGGCAAAATGCTGGGTGACTCCGACCCCTATGAGGTTGACGATTCCAAGCTTGCTCCACCGGAGCATAAAAACATGGGCAAAGCCTCAATGTCCTTTGCAACATCACTTGCCCTAAGCTTTAACAATCTGCGCACAAAAAAGGCAAGAACGCTTCTTACCGCCTTCGCAGGCTCAATCGGCATTATCGGCATTGCGCTTATTCTTTCCCTTTCAACAGGCGTAAACCAATACATTGCCGATATGCAAAAGGATACCATGGCCTCTTACCCAATTTCGATTGAAGCAAGAGCGATGGATCTTAGCAGCCTGTTGTCCTTAGGTCAAAACACCTCACGAGAGGAAGGCGTTGACCACGAGCTAAAAGGCGTTTACTCAAACCCCATCGATATGGAGCTTGCAAGCACCGCCATGACCAGCATAAAAGAAAACAATCTCACAAAGTTCAAAGAGTATCTTGATGATCCTAACAGCGAAATTCACGAATACGTCGGTGAAAACGGCATTGTTTACACCTACAACGTCAAATTCTCTGCCTACTCCTATGACCCCAATGGCGAAATCATAAACACCGACGGCAGCGACTTTGAAGAAGACAGCTCTCTTTACGGAATGAGCAGCTTGGCAAACATGGGAAGTATGTTTGGCATGGAAAGCATGTCTTCATCAGTGTTCTCAAGCAACTTCCAGGAACTGCTTCCCGGCACCGACGGCAACGCAATAAGCACCACCGTTCTTGACAGCTACGAGCTTCTCCACGGAGAATGGCCTCAGGAATACAACGAGGCCGTGCTTATTCTTGACGAAAACAACGAAATCACCTCCTCCGTCCTATATGAGCTAGGCCTTTTGCCTGCTAAAGAATACAAAGAAATCCTCAAAAAGCTTGACAAGAACGAAGAAGTAACCCTGACATCAAGCGAGTGGACCTATGAAGAAATCATGAACCATAGCTTCTATGTAATTCCTGCCTGTGATTTCTACACACTAGGCGAAGATGGCCTTTACCAGTACATAGGCAGCGATAAAAAAGAGCTTGAGACCCTACTTGGAAATAGCATTGAGCTTAAAATTTCCGGCATAATCCGCCCGGAGGAGGACGCAACCTATTCCTCCCTCAATAGTGCCGTCGGATACACAAGCCTGCTAACAGACTATCTAATCGACTATACAAATAACAGCGACGTAGTAAAGGCACAGGAAGAAAACCCCGACTACAACGTTCTTTACGGTGTTTCCTTCGAGCCAAAAGACGATGACGCAAAGGTAGAAGACACCATAAACTACCTGTCCTCCCTCGGTGTAACAGAGAAAGCAACCTTCGCCAAAAGCATGACACAGGCAATGTACGCAACCGACGCCCAATCTCTTGAGATGGCCAATGCAATGAGCGAAACAGAGCTTGCACAGTCCCTTGACTATTATCTGATGAACCCCGACAGGGATATGCTCATAATGCTTTATGATTCTTACATATCCGCAGGCAGCTATGAAGATAACCTCAGTGCCTTCGGTGTTGTGAGTCTTGACGCTCCATCCTCAATCAGCATCTATACCGACAGCTTTGAGGACAAGGATTACGTCTCCGAATACATTGAGCAGTACAATGCCTCTGTAAGCTCGGAATACCAAATAACCTATACAGATTACGTTGGTCTTTTAATGTCTTCAATCACAACAATTATTGATGTAATCTCCTATGTACTCATAGCATTCGTTGCGGTTTCTCTGGTTGTATCTTCAATCATGCTTGGCATCATCACCTTCATCTCCGTGCTCGAGCGTACCAAAGAAATCGGTATTCTGCGTGCAATCGGCGCTTCCAAGAGGAACATTTCACAGGTATTCAACGCAGAAACCTTTATTGTCGGCTTAATTTCAGGCCTTATGGGAATTATAATAACGCTTCTACTTCTGATACCGGCAAACTGGATTATCCACACAGTCTCGGGCGTATCAAACATAAACGCAATTTTGCATCTTAATCATGCAGCGCTTCTAGTGCTTTTAAGCGTCGCCCTAACCCTCATTGCTGGACTTATTCCATCAAGCAAGGCCGCAAAGAAGGATCCTGTTGTAGCACTTCGCACAGAATGATTTGAATGCCTTGTCAAATAAATAACGTTCCTTGACAAGCACGGCGAATTCACCTAGAATTGTTCCATAAACAATACTACGAGAGAGGTAACTATGGAACTACTAAAGGATTATATCGCCGCTCACAAGTCGGGTGATCTTAGCACAGAAATGGTGGCCTTCACCGCTAATCTGGAAATTGTTAACAACGCTTACCCATCAATCGCAAAGTCAATTGTAAAGGAGCTAAGAGATCAGCGAGACAGCCTAAAGCTAATCGCAAGCGAAAACTACAGCTCCTATGCAGTGCAAAGCTCCATGGCGAACCTGCTCACTGATAAATATGCAGAAGGCTTTGTATCCCATCGCTTCTACGCAGGCTGCGACAATATCGATGATATCGAGCGTGAAGCCTGCGAGGAAGCCTGCAAGCTTTTCGGCTGCGACCATGCCTATGTCCAGCCCCATTCGGGAGCGGATGCCAACCTGGTCGCCTTCTGGACGATTCTTCGAAAGCGCATCCAGTCTCCAATGCTTGATAAAATGGAGCAGCAAAACCTGCTTGCCCTGACAAAGGAGCAGTGGGACGAAATCAGAGCCGAACTCGGCAACCAAAAACTTCTTGGCATGGATCTTTACTCCGGCGGCCATCTAACACACGGTTACAGACATAATGTTTCCGCCCAGATGTTTGATGTTTATAACTATCAGGTGAATCTTGAAACAGGTCTCTTCGATTACGTGAGCGTTCGCAAGCTATTGCATGAAGTAAAGCCTCTAATCCTGCTCATCGGCTTCAGCGCATACCCAAGGAATATCGACTATTCTGTTCTCAGGCAATATGCTGATGAAGTCGGAGCAGTGCTGATGGTTGACATGGCGCATTTCGCAGGACTTGTAGCAGGCGGCGTGCTCGAAGGAAAATACAACCCCGTAGCATACGCGGACGTTGTGACAACAACGACCCACAAAACCCTGCGCGGCCCACGCGGCGGCATGGTTCTGTGTAGAGAGGAATTTGCAGAAATGCTGGACAAGGGCTGCCCTCATGTCATCGGCGGTCCTCTGCCCCATGTCATGGCGGCAAAGGCCATCGCTTTCAAAGAAGCAAATTCGGACGAATTCAAAGCCTACGCAAGGAAAATAGTTGAGAACTCCCAGCAGCTTGCAGCCTCCCTAATCCAAAAGGGTCTCAAAATCCAAACAGACGGCACCGACAACCATATGCTTCTAGTAAACGTTGCAGAGCTCGGACTTACAGGAAGGCAGGCGGAATCCGCACTGCGTGAGTGCCATCTCACCATGAACCGCAACACACTGCCCGGCGACGTTAACGGCCCCTGGTACACAAGCGGACTGCGCCTTGGAACCCCTGCAACAACAACCCTTGGCATGGGCAAAGAGGAGATGGAGGAAATTGCCGACATCATTGCAGGCATCCTCCGTGAAATAAAGCCCGTTTACGAAGAAAAGAACGGCGAGCGTGTTAAAAGCAAAGCAAAATACACTCTTGACGAAGGCATCAAAAGCAGCGCAGTCTCCAGAGTTCAGGCGCTGCTTGCAAAGTTCCCCCTATATCCGGAGCTGGACATGGATTTCCTTGACAAATACTTTGCATGAACAAAATAGTGCGAGGCGCAGCCATTAATGGCTGCGCCTCGCTTATTTATTTTCCGGTAATATCTATCTTTGCTCCAACGGAATAAACTCACGCTTTTTAACAGCAATCCGATATGCAGGACGCATAATTTTGCCGCCGGTAACAATCTCCTCAAGCCGGTGAGCGCACCATCCCGAAATTCTTGCAACTGCAAAAATCGGAGTGTATAAATCCTTCGGAATCCCCAGCATACTATAAACAATGCCCGAATACAGGTCAAGATTTGCGCAAATGGGCGTTGATTTTCCCTTGTGAGCCATTAGCATCGGAATACCTATACTTTCAACTCTTTTCGCAATCTCGAACTCATCGTTTTGACCATCGCAAAGCTCCTCGATAAAGCCCTTAATCGTCTGAGCACGGGGATCGCTAATGGTGTAAACTGCGTGACCAAGTCCATAAATAACACCCGATCGGTCGTTCGCTTCTTTGTCCAATATCTTGGCAAGGTAAGCTCTAACCTCGTCATCGTCCTTAACGTCACGAACATTTGCCTTTATGTCGTCAATCATGTTCATGACCGCCGCATTTGCGCCGCCATGAAGCGGGCCTTTAAGCGAGCCAATCGCCGCCGCAATCGCACTGTAGGTATCTGACCCCGTGGAGGAAACGCATCTGCAAGTGAATGCCGAGTTATTACCGCCCGAATGCTCCGCATGAAGCATAAGCAGCGCATCAAGCAGCTTCGCTTCCTTGTCGTGAAACGCTTTATCTCTCCTGATAAGACGCAAAAAATTTTCTGCAGCGGAAAGTTGGCCCTTAACGTTGTGAATATAAAGCGATTCGTTGTCCGTAAAGTGTCTCTTCGTCGCATAAGACAGGGCGACAATGCTCGGAATCCGTGCTATAAGTGAAATTGACTGAAGCAAAACATTTTCTATGCTGGTGTTTTCAGGATCGCTGTCGTAATTATAAAGGGCTAAAACGCATCGTTGCAGCAGATTCATCATATCGGGAACTGTGCCCCTCTTAATGGCCTTGAAGATTTCCTCCTCAAAAAAACTGTCTGGCAGAGCCTTTTCATCTGACAGGGCAAGATCAAATTGAGCCTTTTGCTCCGCATTCGGCAAAGCTCCGCAAAGCAGGAGATAGGCAATTTCGTCATAGCCAAATGAATTATCTTTTCTATGCGAAGCGACTATGTCTTCAACATCAAAGCCACGGTAATACAGGTGTCCGGGCTGCGCAATACGCAAGCCGTCCTCCATAGAATAGCCAATAACGCTGCCAATTCGCGAAACGCCGGCAACAACGCCTGTGCCATCTGAATTTCGCAGACCGCGCTTAACACTGTCGTTATAATAATGCTCATCAATAGCGTACTCGCTGCGAATTGTTTGACATAAATTGGCTGAGTAAGCCTTTAGGCTGTCTGAATAATGCACGGTCATCATCCTTTCGTGATTGATAAGTGATTATAGCTCATTCGTTGGAAAAACGCAAGCAGATTCCCACTTGCCACGGGCAGAATTTGTGATATACTTAGTGTTTAAATAAGAATAAAACTATGAGGTGAGAAAATGCTGGTATTACATGAAAACGCAGTAGTATTAGATAAAAATGGTCCCGTCCCTGCCGCAGGTATTTCAGGGGCAGAGGAAGGCCGCACGAAAACTATTGCCTATAACATTTTGGCAGATCACAATCTGGACAATGGTGACGAAAACCTCAGACTGCGATTTGACAGTCTCATCTCTCATGACATTACATATGTCGGCATAATCCAAACAGCAAAAGGCAGTGGGCTAAATCGCTTCCCCGTTCCCTACGCAATGACAAATTGCCACAACTCACTATGTGCCGTAGGCGGGACAATCAACGCAGATGACCACGCCTTCGGTCTCTCTGCCGCAAAACGCTACGGCGGAATCTTTGTGCCGCCGAACATGGCTGTTATTCACCAGTATGCCCGTGAGGAAATGGCAGGCTGCGGAAAAATGATCCTCGGCTCGGACAGCCATACCCGTTATGGCGCCCTTGGCTGCATGGGCTTTGGAGAAGGCGGCCCCGAGCTTGTAAAGCAGCTTCTTGAAAATACCTATGACATCGCCAGACCCCGCACAGTTCTTGTTTATGTAACAGGCGAAGTTTCCCACGGCGTTGGCCCTCATGATGTCGCTATAGCTCTTTGCGGAGCGGTTTATAAAAATGACTTTGTAAAAAACGCAGTCATGGAGTTTGTCGGCCCTGCAATCAAAAACCTCCATATCGATTTCCGCATAGGCATTGATGTAATGACAACGGAAATGGCCTGCCTATCCTCAATCTGGGAAACCGATGAAAGGGTCGAGGATTTCTACCGCGTACACGACCGCCTCTCCGACTATAAAAGGCTTACAGCTGAAGAAGGGGCATACTACGATTGCATGATTGAGCTTGATTTATGCAAAATCCAGCCGATGATTGCCGTCCCATTCCACCCGTCAAACGCATATACGATAAAAGAGTTTTCGTCGAATGCCGCAGACATTCTACGAAGTATCGAAAAAGAGGCCATGGAAACCTTCGGCGGCACAGTCAGCCTTGACCTCGTCTCCAAGCTCCGAAATGGCAAGTTTACAACCGATCAGGGCATTATAGCAGGCTGCGCAGGCGGCATGTTTGATAACATAAACGAAGCGCTTGCCATTTTAGATGGTGCCGGCACTTCAAACGACTATTTCTCGCTTAATATCTACCCCTCCTCAATCCCTGTGTCAATGGAGCTTATGAACGCAAATATAACCTCCCGCCTTACAAGTCTGGGCGCCGTATTCAAGCCCTGCTTCTGTGGCCCATGCTTCGGTGCAGGCGATGTTCCGTCGAACAACGGTTTTTCAATTCGCCATGCAACTCGAAACTTCCCGAACAGGGAAGGCTCAAAGCCTGTTGACGGTCAGCTTTCCTGTGTTGCACTTATGGACGCTCGAAGCATCGCCGCAACAGCTGCAAGCAGTGGCGTTCTTACCTCCGCAGCTGATATCGACTATGAAAAGCCCTCCGAGGCCGAGCGTTTTTACGATAAAGCTCCATATGAAAAGCGCCTTTATCAAGGCTACGGCAAAGCCGATGGGACCGCCCCTCTCCGCCTTGGCCCTAACATCACCGAATGGCCCGACATTCCGCCTCTGCCAAACAACCTTCTCATAGAGCTTGCAAGCGTAATTCGTGATGAAGTCACAACAACTGACGAGCTAATCCCGTCGGGCGACACCTCAAGCTACAGGTCAAACCCATTGAAGCTTGCAACCTTTACGCTTTCCCGCCGTGACCCTCAATATGTTGGAAGAACGGAAAAAATCCGTGCCGAAGAATCTCTTCGTGCCGCAGCCAAGCCGTCTCCGAGAATTGCCGATGTGTGGAAAGACCTCGGAAATGATGAGGCGGCGCTTTCAGATTGCCGCATAGTCTCTGCAATATTCGCGAACAAGCCGGGCGACGGGTCTGCCCGTGAACAGGCCGCCTCCTGCCAGAGGGTGCTCGGAACAGGCGCAAACATCTGCTATGAATACGCGACAAAGCGCTATCGCTCAAACTGCATCAATTGGGGCATTCTGCCCTTTAACATCAGTGAGGAAACCCCTTTCCCGTACGAAACAGGCGACTTCATTTATGTCCCAAATGTGCGAAGCGCTATCGAGAATGCAGCTTCAAGAGTTCCTGCCAGGGTGTATTCTAGCGGCGTCGTTTCCGACATAATGCTGCTTCTGCCTGCGCTAACTGCCAAGGAGCGTGAAATCATCATCGAGGGCTGTCTAATGAACTGGTACGCTGCACAAAACCGAAAGTAAAAGAGGGATTCAATAATGGAAAAGATTAAAATGAATCCCATCGCTGAGCTTGACGGCGATGAGATGACAAGGATTATCTGGGATCAAATAAAGCAGGAGCTTCTGCTGCCTTTCATTGACCTCGACACCGAATACTACGACCTCGGGCTCAAAAACAGAGACGACACAAACGATGAAATTACCATGCAGTCGGCAAAGGCGATAAAGCGCCTCGGAGTAGGCGTAAAATGCGCCACTATAACCCCAAATGCGCAGAGAGTTGAAGAATACTCCCTGAAATCGATGTGGAAAAGCCCCAACGCCACAATTCGTGCTGAGCTTGACGGAACAGTTTTCAGAACACCCATCATGTGCAACAGAATAAAACCCAACGTCCGCACATGGAAAAATCCAATCACCGTAGCCCGACATGCCTATGGCGATATCTATAAAGCTTTGGAGTACAGAGTCGGCGAGGAAGGCAAAGCGGAGCTTGTTTTCACAGGCAAAAGCGGCGAAATTTTCAGGCAGACAGTTTATGACTATGAGTGCGCCGGTGTTCTGCAAGGCAGCTTTAATAAAGACTCCTCAATTGAAGCCTTTGCAAGATCGTGCTTCGAGTATGCTCTATCCATAAAACAGGATTTATGGTTTAGCGCAAAGGACACCATCTCAAAGCAGTACGACCAAACCTTCAAAATCATTTTCCAGCGCATCTTTGACAAAGAGTATTCCGTCCGATTTAAGGAAAGCTCCATCGAATATTTCTACACTCTGATTGACGATGCGGTCGCAAGAGTTATGCGTTCCTCCGGCGGCTTTGTCTGGGCGCTCAAAAACTACGATGGCGATGTTATGAGTGATATGATATCCTCCGCCTTCGGCTCGCTTGCCATGATGACAAGCGTTCTGCTTTCGCCGGACGGCAATTTTGAATACGAAGCTGCTCACGGCACCGTTACCCGTCACTATTACCGCTTTCTCAAGGGCGAAGCCACCTCGACAAATCCAATAGCCACCATTTTCGCATGGACAGGTGCACTGCATAAGCGCGGCGAGCTTGATGGAAATGTCGCTCTGGCCGTCTTTGCAGAAAAACTCGAAAATGCCTGTCTTGAAACGCTATCCTCCGGCATTATGACAGGAGACCTCGCTGCAATTGACAGCGAGGGCACTGCAAAAAGTGTCACTACTTTCGAGTTTATTCTTGCAGTTCGCGAAAACCTTGAAAAAACACTTTAAAATTAATTTATTTGAAACTATTTCTTTCTTTCTGCGTCTTTATTAATAACCAATATTTTCATGGAGGTTAAGACAATGAAGAAAAAGCTTGTTTCTCTAACGTGCCTTTTACTTGCTTCAGCGCTCCTTTCCGCCTGCGGCGGTGCTGCCGAGAAAGGCAATTCCGTAGACCTTACCCAAGACCTATACGCCGAAATTCCAGAGAACACCATCACCTGCGAAGAGCTTGAAAACGGCTATATTGAGGCAACTGATTTTGCCGTTAAGCTGTTCCAGGAAAACGTAAAAAGCGAAGGCGGAAACGTGCTTGTCTCGCCAATCAGCGTGCTTGCTGCCCTTGGCATGACAGCTAATGGAGCATCGGGCAAAACCCTTGCGCAAATGGAGGAAGTCTTCGGTCTCTCCCGTAGTGAGTTAAGCTGCTTCATGCGTTTTTATATGAATTCTCTGGAAAGTGGTGACAACTACAAACTGGGATTTGCAAACTCCGTCTGGTTCAAGGATAAGAACGGGCTTGAAATTGACAGCGTCTTTCTTCAAGCAAACAAAAACTTCTACGATGCCTCGATTTACAAGTCAGCCTTTAACAGCCAAACCCTTGAGGACATAAACGCTTGGGTAAGCGGGAAAACTGACGGTCTAATTGAAAACGTTCTTGATGAGATATCCCCCGATGCCATTATGTATCTTATTAACGCCTTGGTATTTGACGCCGAGTGGGAGAGCATTTACGAGGAATACCAAGTAGCGGAAGGCACGTTTACCGCTGAAAACGGGAAAACACAGACAGCAGATTTTATGCACAGCATGGAAAGCTTCTATCTGGAGGACGAAAATGCAACAGGCTTCATAAAATACTATTCAGGCAGAAAATACGCCTTTGCTGCGCTTTTGCCTAACGAAGGCACTACAGTTTCGGAATACCTTGAAACCCTTACGGGGCAGTCACTCCTATACACTCTCGAAGGTGCGCAGCAAGGAAATGTTGATGCAGCCATTCCGAAATTTGAAACTGAATTTGAGGTTGAGATGTCGGGCAGCCTCAAAAAAATGGGGATAACCGAAGCATTCAAGCCCGCCTCCGCCGATTTTTCGGCAATTGGAAAAAGCGGAGACGGCAACATCTTCATAAGCGCCGTTATCCACAAAACCTACATTTCCGTCGCCGAGCAGGGCACAAAGGCGGGCGCTGTAACCGTCGTCGAAATGCGTGACTCAGGCGCCTTGATACTTGAAGATATAAAAACCGTATACCTGGACAGACCATTTGTGTACATGATTATCGACACCGAAGCAAGCCTTCCGCTTTTCATTGGAACACTTGAAAGTATGGCGTAGCGTAAAAGCTCCGCCATTTCTTCATCTGCCGGTGTGTCCAGTTCCGGCAGAATACCCACTAAATCATAACTGATGCGAATATTCTGCCTGCGTTTTCCGTCCGATTTATTAGGTGCTTCAACAAAGACCTTACATGAACACGGAGTGCGCCAAGCTGACCA
>Ga0153972_1000784_pt1 | contig 10422 bp, 7 predicted proteins | sample TSGA056MetaG_FD_104732 | JGI IMG/M metagenome (GOLD analysis project Ga0153972, IMG submission 104732) | Attine ant fungus gardens microbial communities from Georgia, USA - TSGA056 MetaG | ecosystem: Host-associated > Fungi > Mycelium > Unclassified | place: USA: Georgia, George L Smith State...
AAGATAGTACACAGACCATATAGTAGTTGTATAAGTAGTGTAGGAAATTCAACAGGAACTCCATCGAGTTCTCCTTGTCAACTTAGACTAGGAGTAGTTCTAAGACATCTCAGTCTAAGTTCTTATACCCTTTATCCAACTATTATACTGTATTTTAACTAGTATGTAAAAAGCCATAATAGCTTCTAGTACATCTGACTTTTTCCTTAGTAATATTATCCATCTGTAGGATAAGCAATCATCATAGAAAGATAGAAACCATTTGTATCTATGGTAGGATAGTACAGGAAATTCCTTTAAATCAGAGTAAATTCTTTCAAATGGATTGTGAGTTCTTTTTTGAAATAAAAAAAAGAATTTAGAGTATATTTTGCCCTTTGTGTATCCTTTTCATATTAATAGCTTGTTAGAAAAGGTGATATCATTGGGGAAGTCTAGTGTATGCTTTACTGCTTTTTGTAGTACATTCTTTGATGAATACCCAAAATGTTAGTGTATGAGATCATAATTAACTGTATGCAAAATTTCAAGGGTCTGTAAAAGTGCCCTTGTAGATCTCTTTGTTTGTAGAATAAAAATGCTTTTATTATTGCCTATTGGGGTGAAACAAACATATTGTATGTCTTTTTCATAGAGGGCAATACAATTCTTAGTTCTTTGGCACTTATAGCCCATCTGAATCATTGTTCTGATAAAGAACAAGTATAAGGGTGACTAAAGCAGAGTGACTCTAGGAGAAACCTCAGTATATAAATAGATTCTGGAGTATGTTACAACTTACCTCTAGGAGAAACCTCAGAGAATAGAATAAGGCTCCTGGAGGGATACTCTATATTATATATACAAGTCTGGTTATCTCAGAGCATCCTAGCAGTTAGGATAGAGAGTAAGAGAGCTAACTAAACTAATTAAATATTAGATAATAGTATTTAATTAGTGCAGGGTTGTTTTGGTAAATCACCACTAGTAGTTTAGGAGTGAAGTTTAGTGTAATTCCCTTATATTCATTTCCCCTCCAAGATTACTGTATCTCAAAGCAATAAGTCTGGGTTGGAAAATACTGTTGAAGTCCATTTAATAGATGTGTTTTAGAGCTGCTAGGTACCTATAGTAGAACTCCACCACTAGATTGGATGCTGAAACATTGGAGATAGTGTCATGCCAGATAGCCTTTTTAGGCAATATTCATGATATTTGTTACAAAAACTATACTATAATTCAGCTCAAGAAGTGAGTTTGACTTCCCAAATGTAACTACTAAACACTCAGTCATAGACTCATGTAAACCACTTAAGTAGCAGAATAGTGGCTGTGACTACCACTATACCAACCTCATAGGGCCTGTCTAGACATTCTATATTAGACACAATCTAGAACTTCTCTCTAAAAGTGCTTTTGAGAGCAACTAGAATCTTAGAGAGGCTATTTTCTCTTAGTAAAATAATATTATAACTTGGCAGCTGTCTTATTTGATAGATTAGGGTTTAAAGTTACCATCAGATCTCAGCAATCACTTTTGATGGCCAACTATAATTAGGAACCTCAGAACTGTCTACTCAAAGGAAATACTATTAAAATATCCAGATTAGAAGGAATATCCAGAAGTACAGAAGAAAGTCAGAAGTGTTAAAAGATGAGATAGAGAGGTCAAGGAAGCTGCAGTCAGAGAGGTTGACAAAGACAATATGCTTGAGAGTATAAGAATGTAGCTGAGATAACTTAGTTCCACTTTTAGTTTGAGTTGACAAAAAGAACTTAATAGAGTTCTTGTTCAATTTTTGTACACTACTTATACACCTACTGCATGATCTGTGTACTACTTTCCCACACTCATCATGTGACTTTATCATGTGACATCACCTGATCTGTAATATGTTACCTATGATATGTTATATAATACTTTCCTATACTCTTTCCTTATATAGTAAGTCCAAATAAGAAAATAAAATAAAATAAAATAATGACTTAGCTATTTTGCCAAGTTATGACAAGAGTAGTTTACTTGTATTTACTTTGAGACTCCTTAGGCTGTTTATGAAGACAAGGTTTAATAACTGGATATAAGAGAAGGCTAGATAAAAGAATTAGGAGGATAGAGAGTACTGGTTATGTGATTAAGAGAAGATTCCGTCTCATTATTCTACCCTTTGCCATAATGGAACTTTGGAATGTTTCTCTTGTCTTTATTATTTGTTGACTTAGTGATTTATAATCTTAATATATACTCTAGTAGTACAGAGGGACCTAACAACAAGCTACTCCCATTATTTCTCTTTCTTTGTTGCTCTAGAGCTCTACTGCTATTTTTGAGTAATTGAGTTTCTTCTTGCTTTGTCTTTATAAAAACCTATACAAAATATCCCTCAAAAGGGTATTTTACTTTGAGAAGAACTTAAGCATTCACTTAGCTAGGAGTTTAACCACTTGCTATGTATTTTTAGAGTAGGTTTCCAACTGTACAGTCAGTTGAAGCAGAGCCTACACAAGAGTGTGGGAGTTCTGGGCAATACTGCTGTATTGATAGCAAGCCAGGCTGCTAGACTAGACTGAGAAGGGTAGTATCACAGTGTGAGACAGACATGTACCTTTGAGATCCACAATCAACTAAGGTCTTCTCAAGAGGATACTAAAAACAGTATTCTTCTCTGGTTTTTATTGGATTAATTTATTATTCATTTTCACTTGTAAGCTCTCTTATTTCTGATTTATCTCCTTTGTACCTACTTGTTTGCACACAACTGTAAAGCAGGTTGGAGAGTCCATTTCTCTAACTTGTTTGATTTATCCTTGTTATCTCATTCTTATTTCTATTAATGGACTCCCAAGAGTTATGCTCTCAGCCATATTCCTTCTACTTGACTAGGAACTGAAATCTTCTCTAGTATCAGCAACTGTTGAGTATCTCCTTTATCTTTCACTTTTTCTCTCTGTCTATAATAGTAGGTGGTAGTAGGGGATCTAGTTTCTGTCCTAGGATAGGGTTAGTCAGAGTAGTGGATAGCTTTACTACATTGAACATAGGATAGAGCTTTCTCATTGAGAGAGGTAGCTTTAGTTGATAAGCCATAGGTCTTACTTGTCATTCCATAGAAAAAGGTCTAAGTCTATAATATGACAACTTAGTAAAGGGACAGGTGGTTTTGATATCTAAGGCATTTAGGAACACTTGATCTTCAGGTTGAAATACTGGAGTAGGAGTTCTTTTCTGGTTGTAATACCTAGACATATCCTGTTGTGTCTTACAGATCATGGACTTGACTTCTTTCACAGCTGACCTCATATGCTCTGCAAACTTGTTAATAGTCTCTAGTTTGGAAGGGCATTACCTTAGTTCAAAACCTATATATAGAATCTGTCCAGTATTCAGTAAGAGTGGAGTTTGCTAAGTTGTGGCATAAACATAGTTGTTATATTGGAACTTAGTCAGAGAAAGGAGGTTGTACTAGTTGTCTTGTCTTTCATTGACAAAGACTCAGAGGTATTGATCTAGTTCTTGGTTGATATATTCTATTTGTCTATCTATCTGGAGATACCAGGCCATAGAAGCTGCCAGCTATATACCTAGTAGTCTATATAGTTCCTCAGTGAACAAGGTGACAAACTGCAGTTTGCAGTCCAAAACAACTTGTTGTGGAAGTCTATAAAGCTTTCAGACATAGTGGAGAAATAGCCTTACTACTTTTTCTATAGTTACTGTTATGTGAGTCAGAATGAAGTGGGCTCTTTTTAACACTGATTGTATTCTACTATGTTTCTAGGACTAGGAGGGGGTACAACTTGCCTACTGGAAAGTGTTGTATAGGTTTGGTGTATAGGCAAAGATCACAAGTGCTAATATACTGTTCTATATACCTCAACATCTGGGACCACTAGTAATTCTGGGATACTAGCTCTAATGTCTTCTAGCATCTGGGATGTCCAGCTACCTTGGAGTCATAGCACAAGAAGATAATCTGTCTGCATAAGTCTGAGTTCTAGAGCATATAGATCTTTCCTTGAAAATAGAACAGACTATCAATATTGGACTATTCTGAAAAGTGTACCAATTTGCTGGAAGAGTATTACAGCTCTTAAGTGGCCTTTATGATAGGTTCCTCTAGATCTTCTTTGTAGTTACCATGATGGATCTCAAATAGCAACCTTTGTTTAGCTCCTATGAGCTCAACTTCTTTGAGGGCCTAAATAGTAAAGAACTCAAGATAGAAGAGCATGAGACCTTTGTTGTCTTTGGTCCTGTTACCATGGTCTTGTCTCTATGGTAAGGTATTAGGCTTTCCCATAGATTATCCTGGCTAGTAGCAGAAGGTAAAGTCAAAGTAGACCAAGTAGAAGAACCAATAAGCTTGACAATAGTTGAGTTTTAGCCATCATGAAATACTCTAGGTTCTTGTAGTCTATTCAGATCTCCACCCAGTGAATTGCTCCTTTGAGGAAGTACCTCCACTCTTTTAGAGCTTAAATGATGGCAAGTATCTTCTTATTATGGATCTTGTAGTTCTACTCAACTAAAGACAGTGATTTGTTGTAAAAGGCCACTGGAGACCATTTTCTGTCTATGGGTAATTGTTGTAATAAGACTACTCCTGTTACAAAGTTAGAGCTGTCAACCTCAGTCCTAAAGGGCTCTGAGTTCTGTGGGAATACTAGCACTAGAGCAGATGTCACTACTATTTTGAGAGTATCAAAGGTCTTCCATTCCTTTTCATTCTATATCTAGGCCTGGTTGGAGTGAGTGAGGTCAAAGAGAGAGTGTACTATAGTCAAGAAATCTTGTATGAACCACTTATAGAAGTTAACAAACCCTAAGAATACTTGGATGTTAGTCCAGTTCTCTAGGATTGGTCATTCACAGACTCTAATAACCTTGACAGAGTCCATCAATACTTTATTCTTGGAGATAATAAGCCTGAGATACTCTATCCATTCCTTCTGAAATGTATACTTTTTGGGGCAGAGATACAATTTGTGCTTAGCTAAGATTTCCAGCACTCTTTAGATAGCTCTTATATGTTCTTCCACAGTTTGAGTAAAGATAAATATGTTATTGAGATAGACCACTACTATACCTTCCATTATAAGGTCCTAGAAGATATTGTTCATCATTGTCTAGAATGTGGCTAAACTGTTAGTCATTTCAAAGAATATTACAAAAGGTTTGAACAGGCCTCAGTTAGTATAGAAGATGGTCTTCTACTCATCTCCAGGCTTGATATATATATTGTTTCAACCCCAGCAGATATCAAGCTTAGTAGAGTACTTGGCTCTGCAAAGTTATGACATAAGCTCAGAGATCAGAGGGAGGGAGTACTTGTTCTTGACTGTTATTGAGTTAAGCACCCAGTAGTCCTATATCAGTCAGAGGGAACTGTTTTTTTTCTTGATAAAGAATACTGGAGCAGCCATGGAAGACTTGGAGGGCTAAATATAGCTGGTGCAGAGGTTCTCTTTGAGGAAGGCATCAAGCTCCTTCTGTTCTACCAGAGACAGGGAGTATATCTTGAATAATCTAGACTCTGATCCAGAGGTGAGCTCAATGGTATGGTCCTAGTACCAGTGTTCTAGAAGAATGTCAAAGTCTTTCTTGGCAAACACAGCTTCAAACTCTTGGGCATAGTTAGACAGGGGCTTAAGGACTGCTTAGACTTCTGTGCTTTAACAGGTTCCTTCTGTGAGATGTTGGAAAGTAGTGGCCATAGCTTTGAGCTCTTCTCTATCTGGGTCTGGGAGCAACCTAGTTATGAATAGTTAGTTTTTGAGTTCCCAGTTTCTTTTATCTGTTCTGGTAAGGATTTCAGCTTTTTTATTATCCTTAAGTAAGTTGGGAGAAATACTGTTCTAGCAGACATTTACAGCATGGACTTCTTGCCTTTTTTGTAGAGTGTATTTTTTCTATAATATTTGATAGCCTTTACAGCAGAGAGGGCAGCAGTTCATTAGTACTTTACCCTTCTGCTAGTCAACCTCTAGATTGTAGTCCTTGAGCCAAGAGTAGCCTAGTATCAGATCTTGCTTTTCTAGACTAGACACTATGAAGAGCATTTGTTCTGAATGGGTATTATACCAAAGGACTAAGTCCACAACCTCTGGAATCTATCCTGTCTTGTTGGGGGAGCCATTCATAGGTATAGAGCATGAGATACTCTAAGTGTTAATTCTTTTGGAGTAGACAAAATCTTTGTTAATGAAACTGTTTATTACTCTATAGTCTAGAAGTGCTTTGATGGAGTAAACCTTGTTGGTGTTAGTAGTATAAAGTTTGATAGCTAGGACTAAGGATATTTTACATGTATCAAAGATACTAGCAGAGAGTTGCTTTAGTAATTTCTTCTCCTATTTTGGTCTTTAAATAAGAGGTTTTGTACTAGGGTCAGAGGAGAGTGTATCTATGGGTTCAACTATACTTGTATTACTTTTCTCTATATCAAGTATATTGAATCTATTTAAGAGAAGTGACTAGAGCATACTTTTTACTGGCTACTTTATACAAAACCCTTTTCTACTAGAGATTTCTCTTCTTCAAAGATAGAATCCTTCAAAGCCAGTAAGTTCTCTATCAGCTTCTTCTGTTTCTCTATTGTTAGTTGCTGGATGTCTAGGTAATGGAAGCAGTCTCTGACCAGATGGTTGGTGTTTCCATAGTAGTAACAGCCCTGGAGAACAGTGGACAGATATCACAAAAAAGTGACTACTAAATAGTGACATGGAGGTATAACAAAATACCTATTCAAAGAACTATATAAATAGCTAGACCTTTATTAGCAAGTAGCCTTGCTAATGTTGCCCTTTTGGTGTAGTGGTAAACTATACAGTATATAACTACTGGTCCATAGTGCAACTGTAACAACAGGACTTGCAGGCTACAGAGGGTTTTTAGGAGCTAGAGGAGGGATTGAGACAAGTAGAGGACAAGCAATTGGAAGGAGAGACTGAATAATAGATAAAGGTGGAGGGTGAATGAGAGCAGAGCAGAGCAGAGGTTGCTATTGGTTCAAGTAGAATATCTTGTTGGTTAAATGAGCTTGGTCAATCCTTCTAACTGCTTTGTACTAGGCTTCTGGATCCATGTCACTGGGGCATCCTACTAGCATGGTAGTAATCTAGTTCTGGATTCCAGACTGTAGTCCTCTCTGAAATTTGACAACCAGAGTATATAGATCTGTGTATCCAGCATCCAAGATCAGGGCCTGGATATCACAAATGGCCACTTACTGATTTGTAATTGCTTGATTTGATAATCAAAGTATTCAAAAAAGCAAAGTTAGACAAGCAGCAAAAGATGTTGTTAAGTCTGAGGTTTATTCTCAGATATACAGTTCTTAAATACATGATTGTGGTGGTCTGTACACTAGGACAGTCTACCATATGATCACTACCTATTGTTCTACATATAGGAGTGCTATTGTTCTTGAAATAGAGATAACCTAACTGTCTTAGGGCAGTCCTTTGTTCTATTCAAGGACAGATGATAATCTATGGATAAAGATCAGTGTCATATACAAACATTGAGGACCTTGTATCTCTATGGGATCTTATTGCCTTGGGATCTATTTATGGCCAAAAGAAGAGCATTGAAGAGAGCTTCATGATGGTTATTGAAGCAAATGATTACATTAAGCAGTTCCCAAGATATCAGCAATTTAGTATCTGGTAACTTGGTGATCACTGACTGATCTACTGATAACTCAGTGAATACTGATCGCTTTGGGACATTTTTGGTACTGTTCAAAAGGTCTTCTTAAGGGCTTTTGGTGTCCATTTAGATCATCAAAATTGGTCAAGTATTCCCAGAGTTATGGTCTGAATGAAGTTTGTGACATTATCTTCCCTCTTGGTTCAAGCTCTATTGAAAAGTTATCTTGTTTTTGGTAAACTCTGAAGATATTCCTGCAGCTTTTCACCTACATTATGTAGATTTTCCTTGGGTTCCCATGTGCCGTCTCCTTAACTGTATCCTTTCCATCTAACAAAGAATTCATTTTTTCTATATCTTTGTCATGAATCTAGAATCTTCTCTACCTCCTATTCTTCCTGGTCCTGTATCAAGGTTGGTGGTGGGGGTGTGGATTTCTGTCCACAGATGGTGAATTCAGAGTACTATGCTAACTTCCTAGCATAAAAGACTAGGTACAACACTTAGTAGCAAGATGGTATCCTAAGCCAGAACATAACCAAGAACAACTTTTCTATTATTTTGAATGGTCCTTCATACCAGGGTCATAATGCTTGCTCTATAGTCTGGTAATCCTTCAGATTGAGTAGCACCTTGTCACCAACTTTGAATAGGACACTTTGGACTTTTTGGTCATAGTACTACTTCATTCTTTCCACTGCAAAAGTAAGAGCTACTTTTGCCTGCTCCAAGGCTTCTTGTTGTTTATACATTAGGTCATTCAAGTTCCTTTGCAGTGACTCTTTGACTAAAATTGGGCCTGCTCTCAGGTATCTACTATATTCAAGAAAGAACAGACTTTTTTTGATGCCTTCATGTGCTTGATTGTTATATGTAAACTTTGCACTGGAGAGTAGATCTAACTAATTACTGAGATTATAATTTACATAGCACCAAAGATATTGCTCTAATGCCTGGTTTACTCATTCTGTTTGTCTATCCGTTTATGGATGATACGCTATCAATATTGTAGATTCTATTTCTAAAATTTTGTACCATTCTTGGAATAGCTTGGCTGAGTATTGTACTCCTCTATTCAAAATAATTTGTAGAGGTAGTCCATGCAATGGATAGACCTTGTCATATAGTAACTGTACTATATTTTTGGATAAGACCCAATTGTTGATAGGAATGAAATAAGCCCTTCTGGTGAGCCTGTCAACAATAATACAGATAGTATTGTAACCATTTGACTCTGGCAATTGCATAATTAAGTCTGTTAAGATTATTTTCCAAGGTCCATTAGGTATCTTATTAGACATGAGTGGTCCAAAAGGTTGCTATATGCAATTTTCTATCCACTGACATATATCATAACCCATAACATATTTCTTGACAAATGTTGTTATCCCAGACCACCAGTAATTTCTGGAGACTAACTTATAGGTCTTCTACCAACCTGGCTGTCTAGCAGATGGCAAATTGTGGTGTCACAAACTTTGATGATCTAAATGGCTACCAAAAGCCCTTAAGAAGACCTTTCAAATGGTATCAAAAACATCTCAAGGCAATCAGTATTTACCAAGTTATCAGCAGATTAATCGGTGATTATTAAGTCACCAGACACTAAATCACTGATATCTCAGAAACTGCTTGATATAACCATTCACTTTAATGACCACTATGAAGCTCTCTTCAATGCGCTTCTTTTGGCTATAAATAAAACCCAAGACAATAAGATCCCATGGAGATACAAGGTCCTCAATATTTGCACATAATACTGATCTTTATCTATAGATTATCATCTATTCTTGAATAGAACAAAGAACTACCCTAAGATAGTTAGGTTATCTTTATTTCAAGAACAATAGTACTCCTATATGTAGAAAAATAGGTAGTAATCATGTGGTAGACTGTTCTAGTACACAGACCACCACAATTATGTATTTAAAGACTGTATGTCTAAGAGTAAATCTTAGACTTAACAACATCTTTTACTGCTTGTCTAACTTTGCTTTTTTGAACACTTTGATTATCAAATCAACCAATTACAAATCAGTAAATGGCCATTTATGATATGTAGTATATCTTAACAATCTATTGTCACAAGGTGTCTTCTACACTGTGGGAAATATAAACTTTTCCTTTGTACAGAAGTAGTCCATTCTTAAAGTTCCAGTCTTACAAGGATTTCCCAAATTCTCTTGAACCAGACTTGAGTAATGTCTTATAGTCTTTGGTAACTTCATCTGATAAGAGTGCTGCTTTGACCTTCTTTAGGATTATCTCATTATTTATTGGCATCTCATGAGTAGCCTCTAATGTGTTGATAACAAAGAACTCAGGTTTTAGCAATACCTGGTTCATATTGTTGAGGTCTGTTCCTATCTCATGGTTTGCTTGTCTAAACAAAGGATCTTCTACCTACATCGTCTTTCCTGGTTTATGATAAAGTACAAAGTTAAAATGAGTTATAAAAAGTGCCTATTTTACTTGCTTTCTAGTCAGCTTTTGAGCTGTCCTGAAAAAGTAAGGTTCTAATAATCCAATCAGATCTCAACTTTATATGGATATCCCTCTAAATAGTATCTGTATTCCTCTAGTTCCTGAATTACCACAAGTAGTTTCTTGTTATAGATTTCATAGTTTCTTTTGTGAATATCTAATAACTTAGAGAAGAAAGCTACTGAATACCACAGGTTAGTTTGCATGTTCTTTTGTGATAAGACAGCTCCTATTGCAAAGTCACTAGTATTGTATTATCGGTGAACAGTGAATGTCCTTAGCAATCACCCTAGGTAGATGTTCAAGAA